>Ga0105099_10000755_pt1 | contig 21525 bp, 15 predicted proteins | sample PPLLak3cmMay2015_2_FD_79138 | JGI IMG/M metagenome (GOLD analysis project Ga0105099, IMG submission 79138) | Freshwater sediment microbial communities from Prairie Pothole Lake near Jamestown, North Dakota, USA - PPLs Lake P8 Core (1) Depth... | ecosystem: Environmental > Aquatic > Freshwater >... | reverse complement strand
CCCTGATTCTGAAACCGGCATACAGCAGTCGCAATTGCTCGAGTTTTTCAGCTTTTTCCAGCATCGGCTGTTTCAAATTGGCGTATTGTTCAAGAACTGAATTGCGATAGCCATACACGCCCACATGCTTCAGATAAACTCCTGTATAATCGTCATCACGCGGAAATGGTATTGGTGCACGGCTGAAATAAAGTGCATCACCGTTGTCGTCAAGAACCACTTTGACAGCGTTCGGGTTGTGCGCCTCCCCGGCAGGCAGCGTATGGCAAAGCGTACCGACCGCTACGGAATCATCGACCAGCATGCCTGCTATCAGTTTTTCGATATCTTCCGGTCGGACCAATGGTTCGTCACCCTGGATGTTGATGTAAAGATCAGCGGGAACCTTCTCCATTACTTCTACCAACCTGTCAGTTCCGGATGAGTGATCCGGATCGGTCATCAGCGCCGCCCCGCCAAAAGAGCGAACCGTTTCCGCTACGCGCTCATCATCCGTTGCGACCACAACTCGCTGGGCGGTACGCACTGCGCATGCACGCTCGTAGACGTGTTGGATCATCGGTTTACCAAGGATGTCCGCCAGCGGCTTACCGGGAAGACGGGAAGATCCGAATCGGGCAGGTATCACAATCACCACGTTCATCGTCTCGATCCTCTGACCAGGTTATAAATGCCCTTCAGTTCGGCCAGCAGATTGGGCAAATCCTTGAATCCCACCATATTCGGCCCGTCGCATGGGGCCTTATCCGGATCAGGATGAGTTTCCAGAAATATTCCGGATACCGCACCGGTAGCCACAGCTGCACGTGCCAAGTGCGGCACGAATTCGCGCTGACCTCCACTGCTGCTGCCCTGGGCGCCAGGCAACTGCACCGAATGGGTTGCGTCAAAAACAACCGGGCATCCGGTTGAATCAGCCATTACCTGCAAACCGCGCATATCCACAACCAGATTGCCATAACCAAAGGAAGTTCCACGCTCACAAACGGTGAAATGGTCATCCGACATCCCGGCTTCCCTTGCCGCAGAGCGAGCCTTGTCGATGACGTTTTTCATGTCCCAGGGCGACAGAAACTGGCCTTTCTTGAAGTTTACCGGTTTGCCGGCAGCTGCCACGGCATTGATGAAATCGGTTTGGCGACAAAGGTATGCGGGTGTCTGCATAATGTCCACCGCCTCGGCCACAGGTTTGGCCTGCCAAGGTTCGTGAACATCAGTCAACACGGGAACGTTGAGTTTTTCACGGATCTCGGCCAGGATTGAAAGGCCTTCATCCATCCCCACACCGCGGAAACTGTTTGAAGAACTGCGATTTGCCTTGTCGAAAGATGATTTGTAAATGAACGGTAAAGCAGCCGATTCGAAGATGTTTTTCAGTTCCTCTGCGGTTTCCATGGCAGAACTGCGGCTTTCTATGGCACAGGGTCCTGCGATGAAAAAGAGGCTGCTCTTTGACTGTAGATGTTTTGCTATTTTGCTCATAATGTCATTTCCTCGGTAAATCTCGTTGTATTCTTCTGGCAGGCATCAAGTCACAATCTAATAAAAAGAACTGACCTGCTCAGATCCTTGAAGCAACGTCTTGCTAATGCTGTTCGATAGGCTACATCAGCCTTTAACCATCACTCAGATTTTGCCTCCATAAATCCCATTTGGAAACATTATGGCAACTGGCCAGTCCTGCTGTGCTTTGAATGTTAATACGCGATGGAAATGCCATTCTACGCAACTTGGATACTTTGTCTGTATTTCAAGACAAGGGTTCTCGATTTTACCCAGGCTCAAAGAAGTCTCTTTGTTGTGGATTACAAAGGACATGTATTGAGGTCGCTAATGTTTCTTGGTTCCTTTTAGAGAAAGATAAATCTGCTTTGTTTTTTCGTCAGTTGGGCAAAGGTGAAGGTAACGTTCATATAAAAGTATTGCCTCCGCTTTCTTCTTTAAGCGACGCTTGATCATTGCTGCACGCAAAATCATCGAAGGTAAAACGTTGGGTAAATTAACCAACTCTTGCGCTAAAGATTCCGCTTCAGCGAAGAAGCCTTCGGCATACAAAGATTTTATCTTTGCAAAACTTTCCAACAAGTTAGCCCCGGGAAGGGTGGAATATTTTGACAACACACTCGACATGATTCGATCCACAGTCTGGCGATTGACATGTCGAAAATCCTTTTCATTCCAAACCGAATCCGGATCACTAAGCGCTACAAACTCGTAACTCGGGAAATAATCAACCCTCGGCTTGCCTTGTATAAACTGCTCAACTGCAGCCCTCAATACTGATTTTGAATACATGTTTGAAGACAACACATCTTGTCGGCGAAAAGTCGCTTTCAAGGGGACCGGAGAAACAGTAACCAGCATCTTGAAATCCGGATGTAATTTTTCTTGGAGCAGACGGTAGATCTCTTCCAGATTTTCAACAATCTCGTCATAGTCCAGGACGCGCAGCTCGAATCTTCCCGGGTATTTTTTTATAAGATTTCTTGAAGGAGCTTTGTTCAGGTACAAACATGTCTGCTTGTCGAACCAGGCTTCAACCAAACCTAAAGTCAACACTATTAGATTAGCGAATTTAATTCCGGCAAATGCCCTGTTAAATGCGTTTCGAAAATTGCACGCATCTTGGTAGTTGTCGGCATAATCATCACCAGCCAACTGATAGTCCTCAAACAAACCGGATGAATTTTCAACCAAGACACGATCATGGGCATAAAAATCGGGGCTGTTCATTGCCCAATTAATTTCATTCAGAATTGACGGTGGAGTATACTTATTGAACATTCCTGCATCTGCGGTTTTTCGACGAAGACTCTCCGGCAAATCTCTGACAATAGAAAGTACATCGAAACCTAATTCCTTTATCGCTTGCTCTATTTCGCGAACAAAACACGAACCTACACAAAACACCTTTGCGTCTTGGTCAATACGGAAAGATGCATTAGGCTCAGGTCTGGCTACCGGATAAAGTCGATCAGGTTTCTCCCGGGTAGGCCAACGGCGATATTCTCTGCTTTTTACAAAGCCACCCCACGCTTCTTCAGCGGAAACAATCTCTATTGCCATAATATATCCTATTGAAATATGTGTAATTTCATTGTTCGTTACACATGTTTAGAACGAAAAATATTTACCTATTATCTTGCTAGCTGTGCATTTTGATTTTATTCCAGCAAATTATGAGAAATCTTGCCTTGCCCATTTCAAATAACTTTTCTGTCCCAAGTTACTTCTTTTTTAACTACCGTTGCAGGAGCACCCGCAATAATGCAATGTGACTCATCAATTGTTTTGTTTACATAAGCTCGTTGACCTACAATAAAATCATCAGGCAGGGTAATTCCTTTTGATATTACGTATTCAGTACCAAGCCATACATTACCTCCAATGGATACATGCCAATCTTGTGGGAATTACAATCTGTACTAATCGTTCTTCAAGCACATTTTCACTTTCTGAAAGAGTGTTATCTTCAACTAACGAGTAGCGAATTCGTTAGGAAATTGCGTATAATGGTACACTCAGATATTTTGCATTCGTTGAAGCCTTTTTTCCATTCCGTTTCGTATGTCACAAATACGAATTCAAGGCCAAACTCTTGAGCAGCCAGATAATCGGAACGAGAGTCGCCGAACATTACTCCGGAACCGATTAAAAAACCACGGTCTCTTAGTCTTCGCATGTTGTCCGTTTTGGTTGCTGGCGAACCGAGAATTAATGCAAAGTATTTATCAAGTTCTCGCGCGGCTAAAACCGATTGTAATTCCGCTTCATCGCCTCCAGAGTTAACCACGCACGGGATACTTTTAACGTGAAGATCCATCAGGAAGTTTTCCACTCCAGGGATAGTTGGACAATTCATCAAACCTTGCCGTACAATTTCTGCATATCGTTTCAGAGCTCGCTCCATTTCAGCCTGAGGTGATGATATGCCACGCATATTCTCGAAGTAGTGTGCAAATTTTTGATAACGCGAGACTCCGCCATTAGCTTTATGGTATTCCACAAAAGCCTGTACCAGGTCATCAGGCTCACCTGTCAATGCTTCAGCAAAAGCATTCGATTTGATTGCATTTGATTGCAGAATGACTCCATCGCAGTCGAACACTGCAAAATCATAGGTTCGACTCATGGCATATTTCCTTTCATCAAGCTTTGCACACGGCTAAGGTCTGCTGGTGTATCGACAGCCACGGAACTTCCGGATACTTCGATCATCCGCACTCCAAATCCTAATTCGAGAAAACGCAGAATTTCGATATCTTCCGTACCTTCAAGAGGAGTACGATTGTCTATCGATGCAAAGGCTTCAAGGGCCTGCTTCGGGAAGGCGTAAATACATACCTGTTTCATTGCCCCATGAAAGCCGGCGTCCTTGCTGCCGGGAATTGCCGCACGAGACATATACAGAAGACGTCCGTCTGGGGTGGCAACAACTTTCGGGACGGTAAGACTACGGAAGTCCTCCTCAATAGTTATCGGGCACATCGCATTTATTATTTCGCCAGGGTACTGTCGCGCTGCTTCAATCACCGCAAGCAGGTCACTAGATGCAATTAAGGGCTCATCCCCCTGGACGTTGATATAGATATCCGCATCCAGAATGCGGGCAGTTTCATGTACGCGATCTGTACCGGTAAAACATTTTTCTGAGGTCATGACCACTTTCGCACCGGCCGCAGTACATACTTTGCGAATCTGCTCGTCGTCAGTAGCGATGCAAACCTGATCCTTACCGACTGCAGCAGCACAGCGGTCCCAAACATGAAGAATCATGGGACGGCCGCAGAGATCTGCCAGTGGTTTACCCGGGAATCTCGAGGATTTAAAACGAGCAGGAATCACAACCATAAATCGCATCTGCAACCTCCTAGTGAATATATACTGACTGCTGGGGCACTTCGTAATGTGTAGATGTAAGCGACAGAATCGGAACATCAGAATATTCTTTTTGTAGTTTCAACATGATGTTGTTCATTTCATGGAAACGCTTGTCTCGGCCATCATATCCATCCAGTCCTGCAAGGAAGATAGATTCCGCGCCTCCTGCGATTGCCGCACACATTGCATAAGCTGCCACGAGCGGTAGAGACACGGTGCAACCTTTTTCACTCGCACGTAATGCATTGTGCTCTACTCGCATACCATAATCCCAGATCTCGTGTCCTTTCAGGCGAGATTTCAGACTTGCGGGTAATGCACTAAATGGTGTGATAAGTGGATGTCTAGTGTTGTCCCCAGTTTCATCAATAAATGGGACCAGTCGGCCAGGGTGACAAACGGCCGTTGCAGCGACTGTGTTCTGCGGTACGAAGGATAGTCGATTCAGTGTAACAACCAGTGGGTTTTCCCGCTCAATGAACTCTTCAATGCTTGGCCAATGTCGCTGTGCACTCGGACCGCCAGCAACGATCAATGCTGAACGACCTGTAAATGCAGAGCAAGCCGACCAATTGCCATTTTCCTTAGCAAATCGGGACGTGAGCGCATTGAAAACCCCTGTGGCCTTATAGGAGGCACCCCCTGTCTGACCCAACATTTCAAGTATGAAAGCGATATCATTGGGCGAAAACGTATCCTGTGCCAGCATATCTTGCACATAAGTAGGATGTACACCATGCAAAGCGCCAATGTAATAATAGACATTTGTTCCCCAGTCATAGCGTCTTTTTAAATCTAGGAACCCTTTGCATGCAATCTCAATCAACGGAGGAGGGTTCACCTTTTTCAACCCCCGGTGGTTCAATTCCGCCAGAAGATATTCCGTCTGCGCATTACCGGCACCTCTACCCATGCCCATAACGGTGGCATCAAGCCATGTTACACCAGCCTCGGCAGCAGTTAATGTGTTGCTTACCCCTGTGCCAACATTGTCATGTCCATGGAAACCCAAAGGTCCAAACCACTCTTTACGCAAAGCTGCAACAATTCGCCTGATGGAGTCGGCATTCATGTTGCCTAGGGAATCCGCGAAATAAAGCACCTCTACGGCCTCGAATTCGCGGACGGCCCGAGCAAGGTCAACAAGCCGCTCATCGCTGCAGGCATTGGATTGCATTATGTTTAAACCCACTCGATACCCAAGATCCCGCAATGTTTTAACAATGGGAGCGCATTTTTCCACGTCAGCTACATGGGCAGCCACTCGCACCATTGCCACCTTCGAATCTTCCCTTTTGCTGAAAACTTCACGAATTGTGGCTTCTGGTCCTTTCGGCGCGTTGAGATATTCGCTTGCATTGACCATTACACAAAGAACTATACCCTGCGGGATAGGAAGCCCTTCAAGAAAGCGTTCGGTGGTATATGCGTATGGCCCGAGAAATTTTACTTTCGGGAGAAAACGAAACCCCAACTCGACCACGTCGATCCCACTGGCAGCCGAGGCCTGGAGATACGCCTCAACGAGATTTCGATCAAAGTCCCAGTCATTGTAGTATCCGCCGTCTCGCATTGTACAATCCAAAACTTGTATCTGATCGTTCTTCATTTTGGTCCTCCGTTACGATACTTGTGGTAATGTTTTTATGAGCGATAATCCACTCCAGGCATTCTTCAAGGTTGCTCGCGGCATGCGAATCGGGATGAAAATAACTGGTATATTCTAAAAAGACACCCGCAAAGAGTTCTTCCAGGGTTAGTTTTCTTCTTGGATTATGGACCTCAGTCATTTCCTTGGTCAAACCCCAGCCAGCATAGAAAGGCACTCCAAAAGAGGTTACTGGCTTTCCAACCAGAAGTGCTTCCAAACCGACTCCACTCGTCATCACAAAAACTTCGTCAACTTGCTTGATCAGTGAAATTATGTTGCATTGCTGGCTGATAACCAAGATACGTGGATCAGCCGATATTTCGGCTAAGTCAAAATTGCCCCCCTTCGCTCCTGCCGCAGTTTCGGGGTGAAGTTTCAATATCACTTCAGCATTATAATCCTGCAGTGCTTCATCCAGCATATCTTTGAAACTATATCTGGAACACTGGCCATATATAATCGAGTTATCGTTGGCAGTCTGATCAACTACAAGTATTCGTTTTTTGGACGAGCTCTTTTCCGGAAGGGTAATGTCAGGCGAATTATTGTACTTGGTGATATTGTTATCAACAATCATTCGAATGAGTTTTTTTGAGCGGGTCTTCGTAAACTCAGATCTGATTGATTCATTGTTAAACAGAATTTCTTCAATCAATGAAGGCCTGGTGGTGTCATAAAATATTCCTCGATCATCCAGTATAAGAGAAAAATTGTATTGTTTTTCAGATGGTAAATGCATCGAAGAAATCAGACCATACTCCACCAAGCGGTAGTGCACGTTGAGATAATTTGCCAAATCCTGAGCTATTATCCCTGTTCGGGCACGTCCAAAACCTAAGAAGCATACTCTGTCACTACTTCCAATCCCTGATAAAATACTGCTTTCTTCGCCACCTTTTTCCCCTCTTAATAATGCCAAGTGTTTCTCAGCTTTAGCTGGGCTCAAAAGTTCAACTGACTTACCGAACACCGAATATTCCCCCAACCCAGGGGAAACAGAAATTACACGATCGAATTCAGTTTTATTTACAGCAAAATCTTTTTGTACTGCCGGTTGCAGCTGCTCTCTTGTTTCTGAGTCGTGTGCATTTTGGCGGAAAAGGAGAGTTCTTGTCACTAGTACCTTAGCGTTGGGTGCGGCTTTCATTCCCTTAAAAACCTCCGCTTCTTTATCCCAACTGTGCCGCAGGCTAGCGGAAGCATTTAGATCTGAATAATGGTAAGCGCTCTTATGATCAACATCATCAGTAAAGGAAAAGCCACAATAATTCTCAGGCTTCAGTGGTCCGATTATCTTATAAAGCATATAGCACATCATCAACCCGGAGGTTGGCGGACTACCCAGCATAGATTGCAATTCATAAAAGTATTCAGGAGGGAAGAACTGAACCGGATAACCGGAAGCCACATACTCTAATATACTTGGCCACTCGGTATAGGGGCGATGCAAGCGATTGGATCCGCTGAAGATTACAAGTTTAAGCGCTGGATCCAACTCTTTTCGAACATATGGATGGAATGGCATTCGTACCCAGACATCTGTCTTAACTCCGCAATCTTCGCAATATGGGTAATCAGTAGAATAAGAGTTGAAACGAACCACTAAATCACGCTGGTCAATTTCAGCCCCTTTGTTACCGCCCAACATGCTTGGGGAGTTTCCCACAACACATACAGACCCTCTGGCATCAAGCACCAACTCCTTAAAACGTTCTCGGTATTTGAGTAGCTTCTTAAAGTTCTCAGCCTCAAAGGGAGTTACTGCTTTGTTATTGCCCTTACCATAAGCAGTGTATCGCAAAGGAAGCAGCGTCACATCGACACCTCCCATGCTAATGGCGCGATTATGTATTTTTGTTGCTTCCGTTTTTCTGCCAATTTCATTCAACATGGCAGCATAAAGAAGCAGCAGCTTTCCATATGCCCTTCCTTCTTTTTGCTTGGATGAGAGATTGTTCAAAGCAGATTCAAAATCTCTCATCATATTTTCCGTGAGCGGTTCGGCCTCCCAACGGTAAGAAAAGTACGAATATAAAATGTCGTTCTTCGTCGGGGACATCTCAAGGCTCTTTTTAAAATCGTAATCTGTTGTTTGAGAAAAGTCGCCGCTTTTGAGTCTTACTTTTGCTCTTTTTAAGTAAATATCAGCACCTTCAGAATGTGTGAGTGAGTTCGTGTAGGCATCTATGGCTTCGTTGTACATACCCTTGTTTGTATAGGCTTCAGCTAACCCATTCCAAATATCACAATTATTCTGGCCGTTAAGCAGGGCGGTTTTCAGAAACTCTATCGCAGAGTCATTATTTAAATTTTTTATTGCGTTGCTTGCCGATCGAATTTCCTCAGATTTCCTTTTGGCTTGCAGCAGTTGATTATATTGGTTACTAATACGGTCAAAAGCGACCTCCGGTGAAATTTCCATCCTGTATAGTGGATCTACATATTTCGAATACAACACATAGGCTGCTGCAAAAACTTCACGCAATGAGAGCTTTCGCTTGCGGCGAGCATTCTCTTGCCGATCATCCGTCAGGCCCCAGCCAGCGTAGAATGGACACCCAAGGACTGTCACCTTGATCCCCCGTATAAGTGCTTCGAAACCTGCCAGAGATGTAATTGTATAGACGTGGTCTATCGTTTCCAGTGCTTGGTCCAACAGGACATCTTGTCCCATCACCAAACAAAGATGCTTCACTTTGCCGGGGTCGGACATAGCAGACCGGTGCCTACTTAAGACGTCCGGATGTGGCTTGAAGATAATTTGAGCACCAGGGTTCTCTAATGACGCAATCATCACCACATCGTTGTTTGTGTATCCGCGCGGATTGCCAAGTTTGACTGAGGCTTCGCCTTCCGCCTGACCCAGCACCAAAATCCGGCGTTTCTCCTTTGAACCATAAATGGACTGGATGTCATCAATCCGGCTCACATGGTTGTATTTGCTTAATCCCAATTCGATCAGGGTTGCAATCAATTTGTCGGCACGCTCTAACAGTGCCTCATCCCCGGCAAAATCATACTCGTTGAGCAAACATTCCAGGTCCGAAGTCTTACTTGCATCAAAATAGGGAGCTTGATTATCAAGCGTCTGCGAGAATGATGGTGATTTCGTGGCCAGCAGACCCCGTGAACCAAGGAAACCATCCTCAACATAGCTAACCTTCCGATCGCTTTGTGCTATGAACTTTCTTAGAAATAAAGCCGGCTCACCGCCAAATAGGAATATCTCGGCCTGCGGATTGCGTTGAATTCTCTTTTTATATTTTGATATAAACTCTTCAGGGGATACCTTCGAGGGAATATGGACAAACTTACGACCAGGAAACCATATACTTAGTAAGTGTTTATAAGACGTATCACCAATAATGTAAGTTGGAATAGATGTATTATCGGCAATTGCTGACAGTTTGTTCACTCCATGATTGGCAGCTAATACCAAGGATTCATTCTTTTGGTGTAGGAGGGTACGGACTACGTCAACAAGTTCCAGACGCGCTCCCGTTTCAGGATCAAAATATTTTGCATACAACAGATATGCACCAGCAAAGACTTGTTGAATGTTAAGCGGTCGAGTACGGCGGGAATTGAACTGGCGATCATCTGTGAGGCCCCATCCTGCGTAGAATGGACAGCCTAAAGTAGTTACTGAAATACCACGCAGTAAAGCCTCAAAACCACCTAGGGAAGTAATGGTATATACATGGTCGATGGTCGCAAATGCCTGCGCCAATGGTATATCTTGTTCCAATATCAAACATAACTGCCTAACATCAGCAGGGTTGGATTGGTTTGGACGATGCCCGTTAATGACATCTGGATGCGGTTTGTAAATGATCTGAGCACCGGGGTTTTCCTTTGCAGCCAGTACCACTACGTCGTTGTTGGTGCAGGGTTTGTCGCAGCCATACTCGATCGAGGCATCTTCCTCAACCTGTCCCAGTACCAAGATGCGCTTGCCAATTTTCTTGCCGTAAATTCGATCAACATCAGTTGGTTTGGCACTGTTATATTTGCTTACCCCTGTGTCCAGAAGCAACTTAATAGCCTCGCCTGCGCGTTCCATCAATGTCGGATCGGAATTAAAATCATACTTGCAAAGCAACTCCTCTAGATCAGATCCTTGGCGTGCATTGAAGTAAGGGGTGCGAGAATCCAGACAGAGCGAGAAAGGTGGGGCTTTGGTTGCGCCCAACTGAACCGAGCGGACAAAGCCATCCTCGACAAAAAAGACCTTGATGTTGTTTTTTTCGATGAATTTGAGCAGGTAGTCGGGTGCCTTGAAACCCCAGATAAAGATTTCCGCATCTGGGCTAGCCAAAATCTTTTTCCGGTAGAGGGCGTCGAATTCCTCGCGGCTAATTTCTTTCGGCAAGAAAACTAAGTTACGATCCGGAAAATATTTTCTCAGGTATTGCTTCCAGGTACTGAAACCAATTACATAGGTTGTTATGACATTTCCATTTGTTGGAATGGATTTTATTTTAAGCCTCCTCAGCCGATTTTTCCTGGCATCAGCAAAGAACTGAATAGGGGACCTTACAAATTTCTTGAAGAGTCGCTTAGTTTTTTGCATTCATTTGCTCCATGGTTTTACAGATCTCAGTTTCTCTGCAATTAACTTTTGAATTGTTGGTGATGATATTTCCAATATGGGGTCGATGCAGCAATTTTTCTCTCATTGTTACCGGTATGTCTATATCGGTAGCAGTCTGTTGATCGAACTGGTTTCCAGTGATCTCATTGAGGTCACTGGCGACACGGATTCCAACAACAGTTCTGCAGAAGAGGTTGTTGTAAATGGTATTTGAGTCTGCGAAATCCTCGAAGTATTTTCCGGCTTGATCCATCGGCTTATCACCACAGTCCCATTTGCTGAGGTTGCGACTTTGGCGCGAAGCCAGCCAGATTCCGACTTTCTCGTCTTGGAATAGGTTGTTGCGGATCGTGTTGTGGCTACTATGCTGCCACCTGATAACCTGCTTGCCGCTGCTGAAACGTTCACCACAGTTTTTGTAAAGGAATATACCGCCCGCCGCATTATTTTTAAAAATATTCCCGTCAATGAGGTTTTCTGCTGAAGAATCAACAGCAATTGCCTCACGAGCCCCCTTGCCGACTCGATATCCATTTTCAAGTAACTTATTGTTAACTATCCTGTTTCCTTTTGAACTATGCTCAAGATAGATACCAACTCCGGAGGAACGCTGAATAACTGAATTTTGCACAGTTACATTGGTTACATAATCGTCAATGTACAACCCAACACCACCACTACCCTCTATTATGATCTTGTCCAAAAAAATGCTGTTCGGGCTAACCGAGTATATTTTTTCGTGATCCGTTCCTTTTCGCGCATCCACCTCGGACCAGCTAATGCGTATTCCACTCGATTTGAAATTTCTGAAAACACAGTTTTCCACTTTGATATTTGTTAACGGATTACCTTTAGAATCGATAAGCAAGCCTATCTTGTCTTTGCCCTTTCCATCAAAAACCGACCCATTGCAATTGAGCGAAGTATTGCTATCGATTATATTTATGGACTGCTCAAACACACACCCTTCCGGTAAGGTAACGTCACCACGTACTACCGCCGGAAGCGTTTCCGGACATACATCGCCTGCAAACGCTGAGGTCGCATATAAGGTAACGATCAAAAATAAAAGGATATTTCTCAATCGAATATTTCCAATATTCCACATACTTGGTTCTCTTTTCCTGATGTAACCACAAGTGCACGGACTTTATTTCGGTGCATAAAAGCTTCCGCCTCGGCAAGATTAGTCTCTGCATCGATCGTTACTGGTTTACGAGTCATGAACACATTTACGGGCTTTTCAAGCATTTGGGGATCTTTCAGCAAAGCACGTCGCAAGTCACCGTCGGTTATAATACCTTGCAACTTCCCATCGGTCATTATTAACGCCAACCCCATACGACTTGAAGTCATGGTGAATAAACATTCTCGCACGGTGGCGTTCGGTTCGATGGATGGCAGGTTGGTACGCATAACATCATGTACGCGCGTCAACAATCGTTTACCCAAGCTGCCACCCGGATGAAAACGGGCAAAATCAGTTGCATGGAAGTCTCTTGCTTTTATGAGTGCTACGGCCAAAGCATCACCGATCGCCATCGTGACTAGAGTCGATGTGGTAGGTGCGAGATTGTTTGGACAAATCTCACGTTCGACTGAGACATTCAAAAAGACGTCAGAATTTTTCGCTAATGTTGAGTTGCTGTTTCCGGCAATTGCGATAATGCTATTGCCAAAAGCTTTAATGCTGGGAATGAGTTTAATGACCTCTTCAGTCTCCCCACTGTATGAGATCAGGACCAACAGATCCTCTTGCCTAATCATCCCAAGGTCACCATGCAATGCTTCGGCTGGATGCATGAAGAAACTTGTCGTACCAGTTGAAGCAAATGTTGCAGCGATTTTTTTCCCGACTAATCCAGACTTACCCATGCCGCAGATAACTAAACGTCCGGAGCAATTGAGTATCAGTTCGACTGCCTGGTAGAACTCATCCCCAAGACGGTTCGCCAGAGATTTTACTGCTATCGATTGCGCTATAAGCGCCTCCCTTGCAATTTCGGTGTGGTCAATAAAATCTTCTCTTCTCAATAATCTTACGGTTTCAAACATTCGCTTACTCCTAAAATCGATTTTCGTTATGCAAAAACTGTTAATTCAGCTAGGCCTTTGATCACAGCCTCAACACCACCGCCGCCGACACGGCAATCTGATAAAGCACCTGCATCACATCCTTGGCAAACTGGAGGTACTTCGTTTCAACCTTGGGAAGCACGAGAACCTCGTCGCCTTTCTTGAGTGTTTCTCCAGCACCGGCAATCTTGTACGAGCCGTCACGACTGAGAATCACAATGCGTGAACTGCCTTTCGACTGGGAATTTCCGCCTGACTGATCAATGGCATCGGACACGTCCATACCCGGACGATAGGCAATGGTACTGGGAAAGAGGACTTCGCCGTGAACCATGACCAAGGCGTTGTCGGAAGGAATGCGGATGATGTCGCCGTTTTCCAGAATGATCCCTTTCGGGTCGCCTCCGGCTATAACTACCTGCCCCTTGGGTTGGATATCCTTGGCCCTCTCGATCCACTTGAGGAACAACTCCGCCTCGTCCTTTCTCAGCTTAGCCTCTTCCGCAGTTGCGGAGCGGGCAGTCAGGACTGACGCTTCGAGATTGCGCAGTGATTCAAGGAGCATTTCTTTTTGCCTTGACGCCACGCTGGTGCGGAAAAGCTGCACAGCTGTTTTGTCAGCCGTCGGCGCGTACTTGATCATGCCGAGAGCATCTGAGAGTCGTGCCCCGTAGGGTAGAGCCACTTCCCGAGCGCCGAGTTGCTCACCTTCGAAACGAATTGTGATGGTTCCGTTGTTCTTATCGGAGAGAATAGTTGTTTCATCCCCCCCGTAAAGTGTGGTTTGCGGTGCCGCCTGCAGGGGATATATTTCCACGTCGCGGGTGGGGCGGCTGTTGCGCACGACCCTCATGTGGGTCGCTTCGGAGCGGGGGGCGGCCATCCTGAGCATTTCACTTGCGTAGATGGAATCGCCGTTGAATTCAAAGCGATAAGGATTGGCCACGAGTCCGCTTACCTTGACCGTCTGCCGGCGGGGAGTCACCAGGATGGTATCGCCGTCGGCAAACTGAAATGCCGGGACTTCGCCTCTAAGGACGAAATCATACAGGTTGAAGGTGCGGATCTTTTCCGTTCCCCTGATTATGGAGATATCTAGGTAGGAACCGGAAGACGCATCTATCCCGCCCGAGCGGTCCAGGTAATACATGAGGCTGTTGGCTGAGGTGCCGCCATAAGCGCCCGGACGCACTACACCGCCTGTTACGTAGACGATAACAGGCTGGGTTTCGAGCAGACCCGCGTAAAGGCCCACATTGTTTATGTAGACGGTGCGCAGCACCCGCAATATGGTGGCGGTCAACTCCCGGTTTTTCACCCCAAGTACCGAAACAGGACCGACCTTAGGAAGAAATATGTTGCCTTGGGCATCCACGGACTGAATCTGTTCGAATTCAACGCTTCCCCATATCTTGATATTGATCTTGTCTCCAATGGCAATTACGTATTCGGGACTGAAAACAGGGGTTTTTTCGGTGGCAAAATCCCCATCAAAGAGAAAACAGCCAAACGGCTCACAGGTGATACGTTGCCGCATAATCGTTTGGGGCTCCGTCAAGGATGTGGAAGTGGATGTGGATGTCAATGCCGATGGCGAAGTCATGGACATTGAGTCCGACTTGTTAACATATGTCGCATCTGGGCCTGACAACGGTCTGCTCGGCAGTTGTGCGGCCGTAACGGTAATGCCGAGGGATAAAATCAAGAGTGCAACGACTAGGGCAAATGCTTGTTTCATGGATCAATCCTTATGATCTTCAATAGTGGCAATGATAAGTCTGGAGATACCGTAGAGGATCAGCAGCCCGACCAGCGAGGCGAAAATTATATACTGTCGTCTGGGATATTCAGCCTCTTCCTGCTGATGGGGCGAACTTATGACGACAAGGTTCTTTACCTTGCGCGATGCCTCTACCCGCTCCTTCTCGTAGGCAGCCAAAGTGGCCTTGTATTTATCAAGGGCGAACTCCGCCTGAAACTGCAGGAGCATGAACTGGCTTGACATCGTGTTCAGTTTGCCGGCCGGCCCTCCCGATATCTTCTGCTTTTCGTTCTGCAACTGCTGTTTGAGTGCTCCCAGTTTTTCGCGAAAGGCAACAACCTGGGTCGAGTTTTCCGCAAGGAATGTCCGCATGTTTCTAAGTTCGGCTTCCTGGCGACCCACTTCGGCTTCCAGTTGAAGCACAAATGCCGACATGGCCTTTGCCTGTTCGACCGGATCAAGCACATTGTGGCGGTTCTGGAAGGCAAGCACCTTTTGCTTCGTCGCCAGTAACTCCTCATTGGCGCGAGTCAACTCGCTGGAGATGAAGCGTAGCTGTTCATTGGATATGCGGTGGGAGTTGTCATTGATGAATTTTTCGCATTGGTACATGATGGCGGCGTTCATCCGGCGGGCGAAAGCGCGATCAAACGCTTCGGTGCGAATGGTCAGAACACCGGTCACGGCATCGTAATTCACCGAAACATGTTTTCGATAAAAGTTGAGGAAGTCTTCCTGGCTTGCCCACGGCAGGAGCCTCGACAGATAGTCTCCCCGCCCCTGATAGGCTTTTCGCAGCCCGACCGAAGCATCGAGATATTGAAGCATGTCGAGGGACAGGATGTATTCGCGCAGATATAGATTATCTTCCCGGGATGATGAACCACCGCCGCTTAGGATACTGACCGCAAGAGAACCCACATCCTGGCCGCCGCCGCTCTGTCTGACCGTGATCTTGGATTCGCTGACATAGCGAGGCGAAGCGATGACGCCGTAGTAGATCGCAATCAGCAGAAATGGAACAACCACAATCAAGAGAAAACTCTTTGACAGCTTGAAACATTTTTCCCACAGATTAGCGTTTATTGATTTTGCCATAGAATTTAGCCGCATCTTTAATGTCATCCAACAAGTTTATTTTTCCGTCTTGAATTACCGCGCCGATATCTGTGTTACGGATCAGCACTTCTGGACTGTGGGAGACCATGATAATGTTTGCTTTCTGACGTTTCTCGTCGAACAATTTATTGCTCTTGTGCTTGAACGTCTGATCTCCCACCGATGTACATTCATCCACGAGATAGTAATCAAAATCAAAGGCCATGCTGAGTCCGAAGCTGATCTTGCCCTTCATGCCCGATGAATACGTATTTACCGGCATATCGAAATAATCGCCGATTTCGGCGAACTCCTGAACATAGTCAATCTTCTGACGAATTTCATCACGTGATAAACCATAGATACGACAGATGAACTTGATATTGTCTCGACCGCTCATGCTCCCCTGAAAGCCACCCGAAAGCCCCACCGGCCAGGATATTTTCTTACTGGTAATTAAACGGCCGCTATTAGGATACTCAGTTCCACTGATCATCCGCATGAGTGTAGACTTACCCGCACCGTTCGGTCCTAGGATTCCGATGCTTTTTCCTTCGGGGAACACGACGCTCACGTCTCGGAACACGTAGTGGCGCCCCTTCTTTGTTTTGTACCATTTGGTTAAGTTCTTTAACTCAATCATGATTCCAGCAACTTGAAACGAGTGAGTCGGTAGAGGGCAAGTCCGAAACATAAAGAAACCATGGCACTCAATCCAAGATAGTACCAAGTTGCACCTGCATTTTGGAAAGAGGGAAAATAAAACTCACGTGCCAGTTCAAGGGCATGCAGAATGGGGTTCCACAATAGCCAACCACGATACTGTTCCGGCACAACTGACAGTGGAATAAATACGCCGGAAATGAAATAAAGCGGCCGGGTTATAAAGGGGATGCACTTTTTAACTTCCGGGAACATAGCTGAAACGACCCCCGAAACGATGCCAACCCCGATGGCAAAGATGAAAAGCAAGGCATACGCACACAATACTTCAAGGGGCCTGTGAGGCAGCACAGGTATTCCAAAAGCAGCTACCCCAATCAAATACACAACGAATCCGGCAATAAAAATGAGCAACTCCAGCAATACCCTGGCCCAGATGTTGTCCAGGGGCTGAACATAGCGATAAGCAAGCAGTGCTCTGTTGGAGTTGACAGCCTCGGCAGAGCGGGTCCAAACATGCCGAAAGAACAAAAACGGAAACAGCCCGGTTATGATGAACAACGGATAATCGATGCCAGGCATAGTTCTACGTCCAAGAGCACCAAAAATAACTGTAATTACAAGCACATGCCCCAATGGCTCGAGAAGTGCCCATAAATAGCCGAGTCGATAATTGCCAAAACGGGTTTTCAGTTCCCTAATGAAAAATGCAAAAACGACTGATTTCTGTATCTGGATAGCAGTACGCATGGGACTCAATCAATTCCTTGAAATCTCAAAATAGTGTTTGTTTGCATACAGCGTAATTTGACAGTCTATTTGACTGTCACTTCGAGCAACACCAAAATACAGCTGCTATACATGCTTCTAGGGTAGGCCGGTAACTTCTGGAGGTTTAGGGCCTTGACAGCCGACTCTAATGAGCCCCCCGCCAGCGAGGCACTATATGTTACCAGATAGTTAAAATACCGGACTATTTAGCCGCGTCTTATGATTCTTTAGTGTTTTGTATACAACTTGCCTTGCTTGCAACTCTGTTACGTATTTGCAACACCTGTGCCGATTTTCTCAACTCCTGCATCTATTTGAAATACAGTAATTTTATCAAATACTACCATGTAGGCGTCAACTTCCCGACGCCGAACCAAGTCAAGTTTTTGTTGTATACGCAGTTATTCAGGTCGACAGGACGACGCTGGCGCCAAGGTCGGGACTTACTTAGTGGAGGCGGCAGGCAGCAAATTATGGCCAGCCGATAGGTGTCTTGCCAGGGCGGGCCTGAGATTTCTGCTGGAAGAAAAGCGATGTTCTTCAGCCGAACTTTTTACTGTGTTCTGCGATACCTTCGAGGTTTGCCAAGCTACTAATCTTGACGTGTCTTTCTAGACCGGGGCTATATTTAATCTATCGGACGACCAGTTATAATACTTTAGAAATAAATATCCTCTCACAAATCTGTGCATGGAAGCAGGCAACGATAAGTCACCCTTGCAGTGACAGAAATTCAGGATATAGTTCTTTGCCGCTCTGAAACCATAGCGATGGATCTTCAAATTAAGCGTCTCCAGGAAATAGAGGCTGGCCTTCTGTCTGTCCGTCAGGTTCCACGGGTTTTTTAGCCTGATATAACCGGTGCGGCCCAAGACACCCTTATGCGCATTGTCCTTTTCGACAACTTCCTGGCGGCTGACTTTGTTTACTTCCGCGGTGAACTGCCGGACCATATGAAACTTGTCGAACACCAGTGTCTCCTATGGAGCCTTGGACTTGATTGCCTGAACATAGGAAGTCCATATGTCGCAGCAGATGCTGACAAGCCTGGCTGTCCGCTCTGGGCCGAAGAAATCAAAGAAAGCGGAGAAAGTGTCTATGGTCAACCCCTCACCACTCTCCACCACAAAGGCCCTGATCAAGCACCTCTTCCCTGCTGCCCATGGCATGCAACATCGACAGACTTGCACTCAGGGCACGTTATACGGCAGGAAACATGGACAAGGTATTGGACAAGCGTGGATTTCTCTTGCAGAGTAGGTGTAATTGGTCGCGCTTCGAAAACTACCTGACGGAACTCATGCTTTCATTTTTTTCTTGCGCTATTTATGCATAGACGTTTGATACGAATAACATTAGAATCATTGAATATTTCTTATGTTTCTGCTTTGATGCGGCTAACGAAACAAGGGAAGGCTTATGGGCGATATTTTTCCAAAAGTACTCCACCACGGCGCCCTGCACGGCGTTACCGGCTCCTGCCACGAACTACAGCTCTCCCGGGAGGACGGCATTCTGGTGGACTGCGGGCTGTTCCAGGGGAACGATCTCCCGGAGGGACCTGCCGCAGGAGAAGGGCAGGACCGGTCATCATCCCGGATCAATTTTCCGATTGAACACCTCAAGGCGCTGGTGGTTACCCATGTTCATCTGGACCATGTGGGGAGAATCCCGTATTTATTGGCAGCCGGCTTCAAGGGGCCAATCTACTGCAGCGAACCCTCGGCGGTGCTGCTGCCCTTGATGCTGGAAGACGCACTGAAGATCGGCGTTACCAACAACCAGCGCCTTATCGAAGGGTTTCTTGACCACCTTAGAACACTGCTGGTTCCCCTGCCCTATGGCCGGTGGCAGCAGATTACAACCGACAACGCGCCCTGCGTAACACTCCGGCTCCAGCCGGCCGGGCATATCCTCGGCTCGGCCTATGTGGAGGTCAACTGCCCGGGGCCGGCAGGAACCGGCTCCCGTGATGTGCGCGTGGTTTTTTCCGGTGATCTCGGCGCCCCTTACACGCCGCTGCTGCCGGCACCCCGCTCGCCCTACCGGGCTGACCTGCTGGTGCTGGAATCAACCTACGGCGACCGGCGGCACGAGGGACGAAAGGAACGCCGTCAACAACTGCAGCAGGTTATCGAGCGGGCGCTGCAGGACCGGGGAGTGGTGCTGGTGCCGGCCTTTGCCATCGGCCGCACGCAGGAACTGCTCTACGAACTGGAAGAGATCATCTTCCGCTGCCGCTCACGGCAGGCAGCCGAAGGCATGCCGTGGGATGATCTGGAAATCATCGTTGATTCGCCCCTGGCAAGTCGTTTCACCGAGGCCTACCTGCAACTCCTGCCCTACTGGGACGCCGAAGCCCGCCAGAGGGTGCAGGCCGGCCGCCACCCCCTCAGCTTTGAGCAACTGACCACCATCGACAGCCACGCTGACCACGAAAACACCGTGGCGTATCTGCGCAAGACCGCCCGGCCATGCGTGGTAATCGCCGCCGGAGGCATGTGCAGCGGCGGCCGCATCGTCAATTACCTCAAGGCACTGATCGGCGATTCCCGCACCGACGTGCTGTTCGTCGGCTACCAGGCCGCCGGAACAGCGGGGCGTGACATCCAGGAATACGGACCGAAAGGCGGCTACGTGGTCTTCGATGGCCAGCGCTACCCGATCCGCGCCCGGATTCATACCATCAGCGGCTACTCGGCCCACGCCGACCAGAGGAACCTGGTGGACTTTGTCCGGCGCATGCGCTGCAAGCCGAAAGAGATTCGCCTGGTGCATGGCGAAGACACTGCCAGGAAAGCCTTGGCGGCTGCCTTGAAAGATGAGGCCGAAATTTTTGTTCCTTAAAACCAAAAACCAAAAACTAAAAACTGTTTTTTCCCCTCAAACTCCTGTATTCTGTATCAGTGAAAAGCATAGAACTGATGTACCCCTCTGACAATTCGCCGGAACGCCTCGACCAGTTTATTACGCGTGAGGTTCCCGATCTAACCCGCTCCGCGGTCCAACGCCTGATTGAGTCAGGCATGATTACGGTGAATGGTTCCCCGCCCAGGCCTTCCCAGAAATTGAAGGGCGGCGAGCAGATCTTCATCGAGATCCCTCCACCCGTAGCTGCCGTGCCCCAAGCCGAAGAGATTCCCCTCTCGATTCTTTACGAGGACAGCGATCTGATCGTGGTGAACAAGGTCGCCGGAATGTCGGTGCATCCCGGTGCCGGAAATCGCGACGGAACCTTGGTGAACGCGCTCCTGTCCCACTGCGACGATCTCTCCGGCATTGGCGGCGAGATTCGGCCGGGGATCGTGCACCGGATCGATAAGGACACCAGCGGCGTGATTGTTGTGGCGAAGCATGACCGTTCCCACCTCGAACTGGCCCGACAGTTCCAGGAACACAGCATCAAGCGGGTCTACATTGCCCTGGTCTTCGGTTCACCCAAAACCGATAAGGGGCGGATCGAATCGGAGATCGGCCGCCACCCGGTGGATCGAAAGAAGATGTCCGGTTCCGCACGCCGGGGCAAACATGCCGTTACCCATTGGAAGGTGATCGGCCGCTACGGCCCTCTTTCGGCGGTGGAACTGCGCCTGGAAACCGGTCGCACCCACCAGATTCGCGTCCACCTCTCCGAAGCAGGCTTTCCTTTGTTGGGAGACCCGGTGTACGGCAGTTCCGGACGCCTCTCCGGACTAAAGGATGCGACGCTTCAGGCCTTGATTCGAAAACTCGGTCGGCAGGCTCTCCACGCCCGCACCCTCGGCTTTCTCCATCCGGTCAGCGGCGAGTATCTGGAATTCTCCTCCCCGCTGCCGGAAGACATGGGACGAATTCTTGAACACCTTGAAAAAATCAGTTCTTAGTTTTTGGTTTTTAGTTTTTGGTTGGAGGAACGAGTTCAACTTTGAACCGTGAACTTTGAACGGCTTTTCAACTCAAAACTAAAAACTAAAAACCTCATTTATAAAGGAGTTTCCGTGCAGTTACTGAAATCAGGCAAAGTCCACTATTTTGGCTCACGACTACTGG
>Ga0105099_10000754_pt1 | contig 21526 bp, 6 predicted proteins | sample PPLLak3cmMay2015_2_FD_79138 | JGI IMG/M metagenome (GOLD analysis project Ga0105099, IMG submission 79138) | Freshwater sediment microbial communities from Prairie Pothole Lake near Jamestown, North Dakota, USA - PPLs Lake P8 Core (1) Depth... | ecosystem: Environmental > Aquatic > Freshwater >... | reverse complement strand
TTCTGACAGCAGTAAAGACTGGGATATTAGCCATATTTTTCCCTTGATTTTTTCCAGGCTTTTAATTCTGAAAGACTGCCTGTATTTATTACATCTTTTTTCTCAAGCCAGCCGCGGCGGGCAACTGCCACCCCGTAGCGCATATTTTTAAAATGCTCGGCGTGGTGCATATCGGTATTGATGACCATCTTTACACCCATATCCTTTGCCATTAGGCATAAATCATCGGTTAGATCCAATCTTTGGGGGTGCGAGTTTATTTCCATGGCAACATTATTATCTTTTGCAGCTCTGAAAACTTTTTTCCAATCAATATTTAGCGGCTGGCGGCTGGGAATCAAACGACCCGAGGGATGACCTATGATATCTACGTTCGGATTTTGTATTGCTTTGAGAAGACGGCTTGTAACTTGCTCCTCTTTCTGGCGAAAGCCGGAGTGAATTGATGCAATTATAATATCTAATTTACTCAACTCTCGGTCGGATATATCCAAATTTCCATTTGCCAAGATATTTACCTCTGCACCAGTTAATATTGTAAGTTTTGAGTTTTGAGCTTTAAGTTTTGAGTTAATTTTGTTTATTTCATTGATGTATTTTTCTATTTCCTTCTCTTTCAGTCCATGCGTTATCCCCAATCCGGCCGTATGATCTGTAATGGCAATATATTCATATCCCAATTTCTGGGCATATTCTGCAATTTCCTTAATTTCCATCTCTCCTTCAGACCATGTGGAATGCAAATGTAAATCGCCTTTAATATCATTTAGTTTGATTAATTTAGGAAGTTGATGATTTAGCGAGGCCTCAATTTCACCTTTATTTTCCCTAATTTCCGGCGGTATCCAATCCATTCCCAGAGTTTTATAAAATTTTTCTTCAGTATCACATTTTATAGTTTTAAGTTTTAAGTTTTGGTTTTGAGTTTTGAGTTTTAAGTTTTTAGTTATTTTAATCCCATGTTCAGACAGTGAAAATCCATTTTTTTCCGCCCAAGTTCTGAGGGCAATATTATGCTCTTTTGAGCCGGTAAAATGTTGTAGCAAGGAACCGTATTCTTCATCCGGCAAAATCTCCAGATCAACGTTAGGACCTTTTTTATGAATAATAGTTGCTTTGGTCTCGCCACTTTCAACTATTTTTTCTACAAACGGCATTTTAATATATTTGCCGATTACATTCTGGCTATTTGCTTTTGGCTTTTGGCTTTTAGAATTTACTGCCGCAATAATGTCTATGTCGCCAATCGTATCCTTCATTCTGCGCAAACTTCCAACCGGGTGAGCCTGCTTAATTCCACTCATTCCCTTAAGAGCGTTGACAATTTCTTCTGCTATCGGTTCGGCAAACGAGAGCAGCATCCGCCCGGTTTGTTTGGATAAAAGCTCTATGCCTTCCAAAATATTTTGCTTTGTTTTTTCTTTAAAAAACTTTACTGATTTGTCTTTCTCTAATGCTTTTTTCAGATTATGAATGTTATAAAGTTTATAATTTTTACCCGCCTGCCGGCGAGGCAGGTAACAATTATAAAGTTTATCGGCTAAATGCGGACCAACCCCGGGAATTTTCAAAAAAGTAATTATCGGGGATGGCACTTTCTTGGCCAGTTCGTCGTGATAACGGCACTTGCCTGTTTTTATAATTTCCTCAATTTTTTCGGCAATCGATTCGCCAATTCCTTTTATTTTTAATAGTCCCTTAAATCCTTCCTCGTTATAAATGTCGCCGATTTCCCGGCTCATCATCTCAATTTTACGAGCCGCGTTCTGGTAAGCAATAATTCTAAACTGATCTTTCTCGGTACCAATAATCTCTAGCATCTCACCAATTTCTTCAATAATTTTTGAAATTTGTTTGTTTGAAATTTCTTTCATATAATGTTTATAATTTTTAAAAACTTCTATAAATTTTATAACAGTTATAACGTTTATAACCATTATAATTTATTATAATTTTTATAATCCATCCTCTTCTTAAAAAGATTCTCCCTGAATCCGCCGTCTTTGACAAATTTTTCTTCGAGCCAGCGCAATTTTTGGTCAATAAGCTGGTTTGTCTGGTTTATCAGGCAAATCATGGCGTTGGCGGCGTCTTCGGGGTTATTAATATAAATTTTATAATTTTTATAACTATTATAACTTTTATAAACCAAAGCCCGTACCTCACGGGCTTTAGTTGAATTTTTCGGCCAAACCTGAAGATTTTTCTGCCTTAAAAAGTCCTCATAGTCATTTAAGAGTTCTTCCAAACTGCCTCGGGCGACTCCCAGAAGTTTGATTTTTCCTTCCATGCTTTTTTGTGTATAGCCCTCGGCAATATTCTGCTTTCCGCTTCTTGCCGCCTGCTCCATTTGGTCTTTTGTTCTGGATTTAGGGTTAATGTATTTCTGGCAAAATTCCATTGTAAAATCGTAAATGATTTCCGATTGCTTGAAAAAAGGGAGACCTCTATATCCTTTATAATCGTTATAATTTTTATTATCTCTAGATTCCATATAACAATTATAACATTTTATAACATTTATAATAGTTATAATCCCAAATTGAGTTCGATGTCTTCCGTTGTGCCGTCACTTACAAATATTTTTCCTTCATCGCTTCCAAAGGCATGCCAGGAGAACATTATATCCTTGGTTTGCGGGGGTTTGATGTATATTTTGAAACCTTTAGTGGTAACATCTTTCACAATGGATTTTACATCCATGGTAGATTCGATGTCGGAATTATTAATTAAATTTGTTAGTTGCGTGATGGTAACTACCGGCTGATATTCATATTCATGCTCAAACACTACTTCCACTTCATTAGCACCAGCTAAAATCTTGGCTTCGCCGACGGTGTCTTTGTTGAAGGCGACTTGACCTTTGACATTAAGCTTGCCGTCAATTTCCGCAGCAGTGGTGACATTAAGTTTATTGACATAGACATTGCCTTCCGTCACTGTGATTTCGCCCATGTATTTAAGCATCATATCATTGAGATATGAAATATTTTCTTCATGTAATTTTAAGGTTTCGGCAATGGTGCTGCTTATGCCATCCCCAGAAGGATCTTGCCAGCCAAGTTTAATTAGTATTGTAATTGTACCGCTAGTTCCATTAAAATCCTCCATGGCAATACCAAGACAATTTCCAGCGTGAGTTGCCTTCATTGCATGGCCGGCAGTTGACGAACTTGTAACATAATCGCCTTTTTGAATTGGGCCGTTTTCATCAGTAACTTTAACCGGAACGCGACCGGCTAAAGCTAATGGAATTTTGTTTTCATCAACTTGGACATCTTCTTTGGTGCCAAGTCCAATTCCTTCTTCGTCAACCAATAAAGACGGTCTTGTTGAATACACCCCTGCGATTTTTGGATCATAAGGAGTTGATGATTTTCTTAATTTATTATCGCTATCCGGGCTGATAACAACCACATCGCCCTTTTCCGAATCGTAACCGGGTTCTTTGAAATAAGTTTCAGCAATATCGAAACCGCCGCCGGAGCTTGAATATACTCCGTAACTGCCATAGCCCAAAGCTCCCCATGATGAAGAAGTCCAATCAACTCCGTAAACCCCCATATATCCCCCGGTTCCATAAACACCATAGCTATTAGAACTTGAGGTTCCGTCAGCTCTGACTGCAACGACACCACCGTAAGCTGAAATACCATCCGAAGCGCTTCCTCCTTCCACTAACATGCCAGCAGAGGAACTTGTAACACGCAAGCGATAACCACCCGCAGATGATGCCCCAATACTGACATTACCGCTGGAATCAATTACAAATCTATCATTAGTGCCAAGCGCGGTGGTGGAGATTTTGAATTTATCGGAATCAGAATTATCAATGCCAATTGTAAAGGTATTGGTGCCATCGGCAACTTGAAGGTTAATGACCGGATCACCGGTAGAAGTATTGGATAAAGTCAAAGCGGCATCAGTGGAACTGCCGGACAAAATATCCAAAAGTGAATCGGGCGAGGTATCGCCGATGCCGACATTTCCAGTATTGTAATAAATATCATTACCATTAGCGGTCCACAAACTTTCTCCGCTGCCGCCAGTGCCTAATTTGACTCCGTTATAATAAAGCCCGCCTGAAAGTCCGTATTCAGCAGTCGGAGAGGTAAAATTGCTTGTCCAGCGGGCAACTCCCTTGGAGATGCGGAATTCATCAAGCCAGCCATTCAATTCCACTGTTGACGGAGGCACTACACCATACCCAGAGGCAATATAAAATGGAGCGGCAACATCTGGCATTGTAATAGATGAGGTATTTGTTGTGCCCAACTGTGTGCCATTTTGGAATATCTTGAAATCTGTTCCATTTCTAACAATTGCCATATGGTACCATACTCCAGTAGATAATGTGGTGCTTTTGTTTACCTCTACTGAACTTGCTCCGTTATAACCCCTAAAACGCCATTGCAGTGTTCCGCTGGAATTATACACAAATAGATCTTGAAAATGTGTACCGTCACTACGCTGACCAAAAACAAGTTCGCTGTATGTACTTGTTCCCGGCAAAGAGTTAAATCTCACCCAAAAGTCGATAGTAAAATTTCCAGAGCCGAAATTCCAATCATCGGAATCAGCAAGGCTAAGATAATCGCCAGTGCCGTCAAAAAGTCCGCTGGCCGTGCCGAATTTTTTCTGGGCGGTATCCAATTGAGCGTTTCCATTGGCGGTGACAGATTTCGGGGAAAGAGAACTATCAGTAAAGGTGGTTGAGGCGTCAGTGCCGTTGGCGTGAAGCATTAATTTAGTATCGGTATCAATTCCGCCGTCGCCGGCTATCGAATAGAGTTTCCCATAGCCGGAACTGGCGGCAGGATTAACAGTTTGCTCCTGCAAGCTGACATAGCCACCAACAGTCAGGGCCTCATTAGGTGTTGCATTAATGCCGACGCGGGAATTAGTGGAGTCAACCGTCATGATTGATGTTCCCGCCGCATTCTGGAATTCAAAATTAGAATTGATTGCGGAAGTATTGCTATATGGCTTAAACTCTAATGTATTATTCGTAGTGTCGTAAGATACGAGGGACTCGTCGGTGGCAGAGGTGCCGATATGCAATGTGCCTGCACCGAGATAAAGGTCGCTCCAGCGCAAAGTGGCCGAACCGAGTGCATATGTATCGTTGGTGGTTGGACCGACATTGCCGGCGATTTCGAGTTTGAAGTCGGTGGGTGTGGAATCCCCAATGCCGACATTGCCGGCGTTGATATTATAGATATCACTGCCGCTTTCTGCCCAGTCGGAGCTGCCACCTCCGCCACCGCCGCCGGAAACTGCATTTCCCTGCAAGAGAATTTCTGTGCTGGAAATCGCCATGCCAACAAGATTGGCATTGGCTGTGGCAGTTAAAGAACCATCAGCATTAGCATAATAAGTAGTGCCGACTGACAAACTGCTATGCCCGTCGGAAACACCGCTAAGGACTACAAGACCGGAGCTTCCGCCGGAAATGGCAGATTTGGCAACACCGATTTCAGGGTAGACGTCGCCAATGATGGCAGTTACATAATTGGAATTACCAGCATCCTGATAGCCGATAATATATTTATTGGAGCCAAAGTATGCCGAACTAATATAATTTGTTGTTGCAGATGCAAACACAACCTCATTGCTAAATGAAATTGAATCTCCCGATATATATGCAATCGCCATTGTGCCATAACTAGAATTGTCTGAATCTCTGTAAGATACTAATATCTTGTTTGCCGATAATCGCGTTGATGAAATATAAGTTGCATTAGTACTAAATACCGATTTACCGCCATAAGATATATTAAATCCTGCAACTTTACCTATAATTGACGACCCATCATATGTACCTCTCGACTGGTCTCTGAAAAAAACAGCGAATGTTTCATCATTTAATGATGCGGTTGAGATATTCGTTGAAATACCAGAATTAAATACATACTCTGAACCAAAAGTTATAACTGTGCCTGATACATTTCCGATAATAGCAGTTCCGTAATCTGAATTTCCAAAATCATCGTATGCTATCACAAAATCAGAATCAGTGCTATCTGTATAAAGAGGGCTAGTTGAAATATAATAAGAAGCTGCACTATTAAAAATGTATTCGCTGACACCCCAAGTAAAACTACTGCCTGAGATTGTAGCTACTCTAGCCTGCCCCCTAGCCGCTAAAGAATCATAATATGAAACTACAACTTTTGAAGATGTAAGCGCAGATACGGAAATATAATAAGTTGCATTAGCGCTGTTAAATACCGATTCGCCGCCCCAAGAAGTTATACTGGTGCCGGAAACATTTCCGATATTGGCGGTGCCATAATTAGAATTGCCGGCATCTTCATAGGCAACTGCAAATTGGGTGGAAGAAAGTGCTACGACAGAAGTATATTGGGTAGTTGCTGAATTAAATACGCTTTCAGAACCCCAGGTGATAGTATTACCAGAAACAGAACCAACCACAGCAGTACCATAACTAGAATTGCCAGTATCAGAATATGTAAGTACAAAATGGGTGCTGTCAAGCGTGGCGGCAGAAACATAAGTAACCGCGGAAGCCGGGCTCAAGGCACTTTCGGTTCCAAGTCGATTAGTTCCCTCTTTGAGTTCGCCGTTGACAAAACTAACCACATCGCCGGCGGAGATGGTTTCGCCGGAGGCGGCGGTGAAGGAGCGGACGAGTTGCTTGACATCAGCTGCCTGCTGAGTCAAACTTTTCCACGTGCCGCTGACATAGCCCTCGATGTCCGAGCCGGTATAGCGAATAGTGCCGGCAGTGGTGCCGGTGGAGTTGCCAAGTTGCATTCCTCTGGAAGAAACCAAGGAATCATTAGTATCATTATATGATAAAGTTACCTCGCTGGTGGAGGTACCAATATGCAAACTTGCCGGGCCGATATACGCATCGTCAAAACGCAAGGTATCTGAACCCAAATCGTAGGATAAATTAGCATTCGGGCCAATGTCGCCCGCGACTTGGAGTTTGAAGGTTGATGGTGTTGCAGTGCCAATGCCGACATTGCCGGAAGTGTCAATTGTCATAGCGGTAGAACTATTTGTTTCAAAAGTCAGATTATAATTATCATTGGTGCCAAGCACTGCATCTTCTCCAAAAGAATTGCCGTTTTGAATAAATGCGAATGAGTTGACATCACTTGGCTGGATAGTATTCGAGACAAAATTCGTGCCGTTTCCACGAAGGAAGTTGCCGCTGGCTGCCACCACACCGCCAACTGTATATCCATCGGCAGCGTTAATGACGCCGTTGACATCAAGCGGATATCCCGGACTAGTGGTGCCGATGCCGACATTGCCGTTTTCTGAAACACTTAATAGCTCGGAGCCGGAAATGCCCACTCCGAGTCTGGTGATGGGAAGTGAGCCGTTTGAAACAATTTGTTGAATGGAAGCGCCGCCAAACTGATTCGAGGCACCGGTACCGGGATTAAAATTTAATGCATAAGATGCATTTTGCGCTTCGGCAAAGGAATAGACATCACCGTCGCCGGAACTATATCCCTGACCGGCATAAAGCTTGTTGTTATAAACTGCCAATGACCTAATCTCCTCCTGCGAACCGGTATATGATGTGGTCCATGAAGAACCATTAAACACCAAAACGTCGCCAGAGCCAACAACATATCTCGATTGTCCGGCATAAAGTTTGTTGTTATAGGCAGCAAGCGCTAATATTCCTCTTCGGGGGCCATCATATGATTGCGTCCAACTGGAGCCGTCGTAGACATAAACATCGCCATAGCCATCAGAGTTGTCGGATTGTCCGGCATAAAGTTTGCCGTTATAAACACCAAGTGAATTCATGGTTTGTCTGGCACCATTGTAAGACTGCGTCCAACTGGAGCCGTCGTAGACATAAACATCGCCAGTGGTATCACCTATTATGCCACCCTGACCGGCATATAATTTTCCATTATATACGGCTAACGTCTCCATAAAACATGATGAACCATTATAGGAAGTGCTAACACTCGAGCCATCGTAAACAAGCACGTCTCCGAGACCGGCAATGCCGCCGCCGATACCAATATATAGATTGCCATTATATGCTGCTAGAGAATAAATCATTAAAGTGCCATTATAAACAAGCGACCAACTGGAGCCGTCAAAAGAATAAAGATCATCGTAAACTCCGGCATAAAGTTTGCCGTTATAGACGCCAAGGGCCCAAGTATCAGTTGCAGTTGAAGAATCGTAAGATGTAACCCAGGAAGAACCGTCATAAACAAGCACATCGCCGTCGCCGGCACTTGAACCGCTCTGCCCGGCATAGAGTTTACCATTATATTCGGCAAGGGCACCGATTCTTTCTTTGGTGCCATTATATGACTGAGTCCATGCTTGTGCAGAAGTCGATTTGCTGCCGATATTAACGGCACCATTTGTTAATGCAAACATTTTATTTGTAGAGGTGCCGAAATCGGCAACTGCGGCGTCATTTGAGGCAACAACCGACAAGACAGAGGTAGGACTTGTGGTGCCGATGCCGACATGCTCATTTTCATCAAATACTATTCCGGGGTCACCTACATCAGCCCAGTTAAATTCCAACCTATTATCTCCATTACTATATTTTATGGTATATTCATCAGAAACAGTAGCTCCGATATGGAGGGTGTCCGGTCCTAGCCAGAGATCCTCCCAGCGATAGGAATTGGAGCCGAGATCATAGTAGTCGTTTGTGTCCGGCCCGACATCGCCATCAACCTGGAGCTTGAATGTTGATGGAGTTGCCGTGCCTATGCCGACGTTATCAGTTATCGTCGCCGGATAAACATAACCACTACCTGCATTACGGGACCAATAGTTGGTGCCAAAACCGGAAGGATCAACCCAAGAAGTGTTGCCTGAGCCGTCGGTTTGGAGAACGTAGGTGTTAGTGCCGGCAGAAGTTGGGAGAGTAAATGCATAAGTTCCTGCTGCGGCGGCGACATCAAGAGTTACAAGACCTGATGTTGCTCCGGCAAGAGAAAGGACACCGGCGGTTGTTCCGGCTGTGCCGAGCTGTAATAATGTCGAAGGAGCCGCAGTGCCGATGCCGACATTGCCGCCGCTGGTTATTCTCACTCTTTCCGATAACGAATTGAGTGTCAGGCCAGAGCTACCCGCAGGTGAAGTGGAAAAGATTAAATCTCCACCAGCGCCGGAGCCTGTTCCTTGTCCGCCGGCAAATGTCAGAGATCCACCTTGAATATTAGTTCCGGTTCCAGAAGTTCCATGGAAAATATGGGAAAGAGGCGTGGAATTTTCTATACCTTCACCCCAGAAAGAATCGGTAAGTCCATAGCCATTTCCACCTACAACAAATTGATTGCTAAACATATATTTAGCTTGAGCTCCGATTGCAACTGATACACTTGGACCCATAAATGCTGAACCTAACGATGAATCTGCTTTCGTATCGGAATAAACAGTTGTTATATTATCACTAATTGTATCTACCAAATAGTAACTTGAATTTGATGGGTTGTCAGTCAGGGTTCTATAAATTTTTCTAGCTGTACAATTTCTGCCGCCGGAATATATTAATATGTCTGATAAATTGACAGTTTGATTTCCAGAGGTTGTCGTAGCAGATAGTGATTGGTAGCTGGCCCCTGTCTCTTTACCATCAATAACATATGTCACTTTATAGTATCGATAACCAATATTAACACTTCCTCCGGCAGCGATCGTATGGGAAGGAGGGGTAACCGGCTCATAATCTATGTCTGCATTACTCCCAATAGCAGTATTATATATTCCGTCTGAATTACTATTTAAAGATTGATAACCAAAACCTGAATTATAACCTCCTGTTGAAGAATTTGCCACTGCCCCTACACCAAAACCTGAATTTGCATTAGAATTGTATAAATTTTGCAAAGCACTTGCTCCAAAAGCTGTATTGTTGTCACCAGTTACGTTATTATACAAAGCTGCCCAACCAAAAGCCGAGTTGTTAGAACCTGTAGTCGTGTCATTGAGAGCACCATAACCACTTGCCGTGTTGTAGTCACCACTAGTAAGACCTTGCAAAGCAGACACACCGATACCAGTATTCTGATTAGCTCCACTCAATGTCAAATTGCCCGCATTTACTCCAAGAAAAACATTATCGGTTCCATAGTTGTGTATAAATCTATTTGCTCCGGAATAGATTATTCCGGTTGTAGCTGTGGTTACGGGAAGTCGAAAATTTCCTGTGATTTCCAATTGCTGATTTGGTGTTACGGTGCCTATTCCGATTTTGCCGTCAAATAAAATTCGCATTGCTTCGGTGGCACCGTTGTTGCCGACTTTCAATATGATGTCGGAGCCGGATGCGCCGACGCCGGAAGTGGCTTGAAGAACCAAATCATCAGTGGTGCCGGTGCCGCCTGTTAGTGTAAAACCGCCGGATTTTCCGGTTAACGGATCCCAACCGTCAAGCCTGTCTGCTTCCATGGCGGCAGGGACCGCACCAAGCTGTTTTCTTGGAGTCATTTCGGAATCGGAGCCGATTTTGACGCCTAAATATAATGCTGTCTGATTGAAATCGATGCTCGAGAGTGATTGATGGGTGCCAAGCATGACAGAAAATAAACCATTTGTTACTGTTACTTGAGAAGTGCCGGAATTCCAGGTTTCCGTCCAAAGCACTGTTGAACAACTTGAATCGGAGCATAGGCGGAAACGCATATCATAATCACCGTCCGGCACCGGCACATGGGAAGTGTCGGCAAGTTTTCCCTGATAGTTGATCTGCTGGTTGAAAGCTGCGCTGGCAGGAGTTGAAAGTTGAAAATTGAAAGTTGAAAGAAGAAATACAATACCAAAAATCAATGCAAATGGCATTACAAAAACAATAGTGCGTTTCACTATTCCAAATAATGAGGGATTGTTGTTTTTCTCAGATAGCACGGCCCTCCTTCTAACTAAACATTTAGCTATAAGCAATAAGCTTTAAGCCATTTTCCATACAATATTATTATATAATATGCTGTCAAATAAAAAAACACCCGAAGGTGTGGAAAACTTTGCCGATGGCCGGCAAGCTTATAAAATATTTTCAACATTTACTTTTTTATTCCATATCACCGTCATTCCACACCGGGTGTGGAATGGGGTTACTCTATGACAATTTTCTTGATTATGGAAAGTTCTTTTTGATAGGATCGCCGGCTTTCAACAAATTTTTTATAAAGAGCGGGGTTGATATCTAAGACATCTGAGTATTTGCACAATTTCATTGAAATATTTTTTCCTAAATATTCATTATACGAAGAGAATTTCCAATCTGATGACTTGCTAACTAAACCTGAACTAGTCGGATTAAGATGTATGTAGCGGGTCAAATGTAGTAATTGTTTGTCATCGGTAACTAAAACATTCTTGAATTTTCCCACCCATAACGGTCCAATCCGATCATGCAATATATTAAAATATTTTGTATAACTATTCAGAACAATTTTCATGTATTTTGAGACGCTATTATCTTTTAACTGTTTAAGAACCAGATGGATATGCGTTGGCATTAAACAATAAGCGATAATATTAACAACGTTTTTATTCTTCGCTGAATAATCAACTTTAATATCTTTTCCTTCTTCAACTAATTGCGTATATCTTGAATACTTGAATTCAACATTTTCCCGATTATAATACCTTAAAACATTTAAAAACCTAATATAGTTATTTTCATTATTAAAAATTTTATACCCCTCAATACTTTTATTAAGAATATGATAAACATTCCCCGTAACTAATTCTTCTTTTCTTCTCATATTGTTATACTCCTACCTGATACCACACCTGGTGTGGAATTTGGTTATTAAATTCATTATAGCATAAGTTATGGTAAATTATTTATACTTGATGAATATATACCTATATATTAGTAAAATTAAAAAAACACCCGAAGGTGTGGATAAGTCGCCCGAAGGGCGACTAGTTTATAAAGTTCATAAAGTTATAAAGTTCACCCCGTCAAATCTAGCTATGCTGGTTCGCCAAAGGCGGAATTTGACAAGGGTAAATAAAGTCCATTAATTTCAATTACCAATGATCAAAAAAATGTTTGAAATTGGGTCATTGTAAATTGGTATTTGAAAATTGAAAATTATTTTTATGGAAACACAACCGAACCATCGGTGACAATTTCAATATTCTCTGTTGAGCCATCGCTAATGAAAATCTTGCCTTCGTCACTGCCAAAGGCGTGCCAGTCGAAAAGCACATCTGTGTCCTGCGTTGGATCAATCACGATATCAAAACCACTGGTTGTAATATTATCAACATATTGATATTGGATTTTATGCTTGCCGACATTGGTGATGGTAACAACCGGCTGGTATTCGTATTCTGTCTCAAATGTTACATGCACCGATGTAGCGCATTTGGTTTTGTCCAAATCTTTGCAGGCAAGGATTTTTGCCTGGCCAACTGTATCTTTATTGAAAGCAACGTTACCTTTAACCGTCAATTTGCCGTCAATTTCCGCGGCAGTGGTTACAGTTAGTTTATTGATATAGACATTTCCTTCTGTCACGGTGACTTCGCCCATGAAGTTCAGCATCATATCGTTCAAGTAGGAAATATTTTCTTCGTGTCGCTTAATAGTGTCTGATATTGTTTCGGCGGGATTATCCAAAGTGCCTATTTGGTCAATTGTCGATTGATTAATTAACATCTTATCATTCAATTCCTTGACTGAATTGATAAGCACAAAGGTTAAAGCATGGGAATTGAAATTCAAAAGTTCGGTTTCTTCGGTATCGTCAGGATTTAGTTTTGCCATGTAACTATTAACCGTATAAGGAGCAACTGCCTGAATATCTTGGGCAATAACTCCAATATAATCCTTACCGTCAGCCGCAAATCCAGCCAAACCATTATACTGATACAAAATAGGATTAATTTGTGATAATATATTTAATCCGTCGGTGAATTCCCTGATATCTGTTTTAATTCTTTTATCGGACGCTATAGTCCAAGTATTGGTTGATGGTTTGGCGGCGGAATCGGCGGATAGCTCCAAGTCATAAGAAGGGGAATTGGTACCAATACCTAATCTATCGTTGGTATTATCCCAGTAAAAGTTGGTGTTGTCTTGGGTAATCAGATTGCTCGTACCAGTGAAAAGCACGGAACCGGAGGTGAATCCGTTGATATAAAAACTTGAGCCATAGACACCATTCCACCAATTAGTAGCTGACCCGATGGTGTAAGACCCGGTCGGAAGAAAGTTGCTTGTCAGACCCACTCCCCCTCCATAAGAATATAATTGCAATCCGCTGCCAAAATAGACATTGTTTAAATAGGCATTATTCCAATAATAGGATGCTGAGCCGAGAGCATAAGACCCGTTGGGGATAAAATTGCCGACCAATCCCATTCCGCCACCGTAGGAAGTCAGGTATATTCCGGAAGCAACATACATATTTTGCAAATATGCGCCTGCATAATATAATGATGAACCCCCAAGCCACACAGAACCATTCCAATAAGGTTTCAAATAATACCAATTTAAACCAAGGGTAAGAGTGTCGGTGCTTCCCTGCATATAATTTCCATCAGCCCAGGAAAGGGTAGCGCTGCCATCTGTCGAAAGAACCTGCCCACTCGTGCCGTCGGCGATGGGAAGAGTGTAAGTTGTTGAACCAGCGGCTGCCGCCGGAGAAAGTCCGACATAGCCGCTTGTAGCGCCAGATAGGCGTAAAGTTCCTTTGACATCAAGTTTTGAACCTGGGGTAGTGCCAATACCGACATTGCCGGAAGTGTCAATTCTTACTTTTTCTGTACCAGCGGTTTCAAAAGCCAGAGCGTTGCTATCATTAGTTCCGAGTGTGGCCAAGCCGCCGAAGGAATTGCCGTTTTGGATAAATGCGAACGAACTGACATCGCTTGATTGAATTGCCGAAGAAACAAAGTTGGTGCCGTTGCCGCGAAGATAATTGCCGCTTGCCGCCGCGTTGGCAACGCGGTAGCCGGTTGCCGCATTAATAACTCCGTTGACATCAAGAGTGGTGGCGGGAGATGAAGTGTTGATGCCGACTTCGCCGGCAGTGTCAATGTTTAATCCGGTGTTTGCGCCGGTGGTGATTTGGAGAGGAGTGGTGCTGTTGGTAACCAACTGCGCGGTAGAACCAGAGAAACCTAATGTAACTTTGAGAGTATTGGTTGCATCGTTATGAACAACAACCGAACCGGGACCGACATGAAGGGTTTTCCAGCGAAGCGAGGTCGAGCCGAGATCGTAGGTGTTGTCTGCATCCGGCCCGATATTGCCGGCAACCTGAAGCATAAAAGACGATGGGGTCGTGGTGCCGATGCCGACATTGCCGTTACCTTGTAATGTCATTACTGTTGTATCCGGTAAATCGGTAGCACCATTTGCCAACTTAAAATCAACACGGGAGGTAGAGTTTATTGTAGAGTCACTATAGCTACCTAATAAAATATCAAAAGAATTGCCATATTTAACAGTGGGGGTCTGTGGCCTTGTCCATCTTGATATTAACAACGAATTTATTGTATTTGTTGCTGCAGTTGATAAATGCACTTGTAATGTCGCCCCTGGCGCTGTTGTGCCGATGCCGACTTCGCCGGCAGTGTCTATGTTTAATCCGGTGTTTGCGCCGGTGGTGATTTGAAGAGGAGTGGTGCTGTTGGCAGCCAACTGCGCGGTAGAACCGGAGAAACCCAAAGTGACTTTGAGAGTATCGGTTGCATCGTTATGAACAACAACCGAACCGGGACCGACATGAAGGGTTTTCCAGCGAAGCGAGGTTGAGCCGAGATCGTAGGTGTTATCCGCATTTGGCCCGACATTGCCGGCAACCTGAAGCATAAAAGACGATGGAGTGGCGGTGCCGATACCGACATTGCCGCTTCCCAATATTGTCATCTTGGTTGAAGGGGCATTGTCGCCTGTTCCCGAGGCGCCGGCCGTCGCGGTTTGAAAATAGATGTTAGATGAACCGGTGCCGGTGGAGGTGCCGCCGGAGACATAGAGATCGCCGCCGTTTTTGTTTGTTGCTCCGCTCGTGGCGCCGCCGACTCTAAATGTAAGGTTATTTCCGGGAGTGTTTCCGGTCGTGTTGCGTTCTGTCCATATTGTCTGGGCTGATTGGCCGCTAAAGGATAAAATATTGGTTGGCGCCGCCGTGCCGATGCCGACATTGCCGCCCATGAGAATTGCCGCATAGTTATTGGTGCCATTTGCAACATTGGAATAGATGCCGTAGTTAGTGGTAGAAGCTCCTGTGGCGGAGGCATAAATACCTGTTGAAGTAGCGGCAGTGCCGCTATTGGCGCCAGAGACGGCAAAATATCCGCCATAAACATCAACGTAGGCAGTTGATGATGTTTGGGTGTTGGAAACATTCAAAGTCCTATAATTATCAACTGGAATAGCTCCGGAATCAGCAATATCCAGTTTGTAGGAAGGGCTTGTGGTGCCGATGCCAATGTCTCCGGCAGAATCAATTGTTAATCTGGTATCAGTATCAATCGCCGATGTGCCGATTTTAAATTTGTCGGCATCGGAATTATCCACCCCGAGGGTAAAGGTATTGGTGCCGTCAGCAACCTGCAGTCCGATCAACGGATCATAACCGCTATTAGTGTTGGTTATTGATAGTTGCGTGCCGGAAGCACTGGCAGAAGAAAGATCTAAAATAGAGTCCGGGGTGAAATCACCAATGCCGACATTGCCGCCGGAAGGATTGATGTACAAATTGCCGCTGGATGTTGCCTGAAAATCAACATAATATGTATTGTCAGTATAAGTTAATCTCAGTTGAGGAACGGACGCATTATAGACATCAAGCGGACGCCTCGGGCGGGTACCATCTGGAAAATCAATCCCAAGAAGATTGCTAACAGTGCTGATATTGCCGAAAAGGGTGCCTGCACTATTGGATGCTTGAATATCAACCCAGCTCGTTGCCGTACCCATCCAATGAGAAACCCTTATCTGCGGATTTGACCCGTCCGCCCAACTAAAGTCTGAATGCACCTCTAAAGCTCTGTTTGGAGTGCTGGTGTTAATGCCGGTTCTAAGTCCATAAGGAGTGATATCAAAATATCCGCTGGTGTTGGTGGAGAGATCCGTGTATTGCGTGGTTGGGTCACTATCAGTATCATTATTACTTAACTGAAAAGAATTAGCATTTGTTTTGATATTGGCTTTAGTAGATGGCGAATGATAGGGGCGAAATTCAATCCATTGTTCGCCGGTTCCGTAATTATTTGTCACGCGAAGCGGAGGCATACCTTCATCCGGTGTGTTAAAATTTGTTGTAACTTCCAAAGGTCTTTCCGGAGTTGAGGTGCCAATGCCTACCCTTCCATTGCCTGGGCCGTCTGCTGCGCTGCCTGGCGGGTTGATGTATAAATAGCCATTGGTGTTGGTGGAAAATTCAGTCCATTTGGTGTTCGTTGTGCCTGATGTCAGGCGGAATCTTCTTTCGTAACTATTAATATCAAAAAAACCATTATTAGTGCCAAGATCGGTATATTGAGTTCCGTCCATTCTGAGCCTCAATTGATTGGCTGCTCCGGATACTTCTAATAATTTTCCCGGGGCGGTTGTGCCGACGCCGACACTGCCGTTAGCTACAATCAATCCGTAGTTGTTTGCCCCGCCGGAAGCATTAAAATAACCGGCAATATTGGTGCCCGAGCCGCTATGAATATTGCTTGAATATATGCCATAGGTTGTCTGGCCGGTTGTTCCGTTTGCAGCTGTAAGGAGAATATTCAATCCTTTTTGGTTAGTTAAAGCGCTGGTACCACTTGAATAAAGATCAATCATGCTGCCGTTAGTAAGATTATTTGCAACAACAGAAATACCATTGCCGGTGGTAAGGAGATTGGCAGTGACAGAAAGCGCATCAGTTGTAACGGCATTTTCACCGCCGATAGTCACACTGCCGTCAAAGTTGCCATCGCCGCCGGTGGCATTGGTAGTGGGCGGAGTGCCGCCTGTTGCAGCAGCGCCGATATCAGGATAACTGCAATTAGGCGTACAATAAGTTGCGGGGTCAACATAATAGTAAACATTTTCTCCACCGGATGTTGTGCCACGATAAAGCCGATAGCTGGTAGCTCCTTCAACTGCATTCCATGTCAAAGTGTTGGTATTGGTATCGGTGCGGGCGGTGTTGGAACCCGGTGAACTTGTTTGGGTTGCCCAAGTGGTGGTTTGGTCGTTGTAGGGAGAAGTGACGCCGGTGGTTTTGTACCACAAACCGGCTCCCACTTGGCGATAAATATTGTAGCCGGTTGCGCCGGTAACAGTGGACCAAGAGATTTCGTTGTAGTCGGTGCCGTCAAGCGCATCATTACCGTTGGTTATCTGCCTGGTTGTCGAGGCAGTAGTTTCGCCGTTGGCAGTAGTGGCGGTAACTTTATAGGTATAGGTGGTGGTTTCGGGAGTGCCGTAAACTGTAACTGTCGGCTGGGCAGGAACGGAAATCGGGGTTAAGGTTACTGATCTTTCAGTTGAAGCGCTCGCTGCGCCAAGTGAATTATTAGCCACTAATTTATAATAATATATTGCATTGGCGCCGGAGACACTTCCAGCGGCATTATTCGTAGAACCGTTAGGTTGAGGGGAAGTAAGATTATCAACCGTTAAATTTCCGCCGTATACATGTAATTTTTCGTCAGGAGATGAAGTACCGATACCGACTCTTTCGTTGGTGGAATCAACATTAAATATAGGATTGCCGCCGTCGGCATCAAGAACCTGGAAAAAGCTGGTGAAACTGTCTGATGTCGGCTGGAAAATAATATCAGTGTCGTTGTCCGATGGTTTGACGGTAAGATCATGAGTGGTGGTATTAATGCTAAAATCAACATTATAGGTTGTGGTGTTGGCCAAGCGCAATTGAGTATTGGCGGTGCCGCCGGAAGCGTTAAGGTAGGCGCCGTAGTTAGTAGTAGCCGCACCTGAAACGGCAGAATAAATTCCATAATTAGTACCGGTTGCTCCGGTCTGGGCGATATTTATTCCCCTGCCGTTAGCGGTAGAGTCAGCAATATCCAATTTGTAGGAAGGGCTCGCGGTGCCGATGCCGACTCTTTCATTAGTGGAATCAACATTTAATATTGGATTGCCGCCGTCGGCATCAAGGACTTGGAAGAATGATGTGCCGTTATCGGCTGCCGGCTGGATAAAGACTTGTCCGACATTTTCACCAGGTTTAATTGTAAGGTCACTGCCGTCAACAACTGTAAAAGAGGCAAAACTGTTTGAATCATATGATAATTTCAATTGCTGGGTGGTGCTCATTACTTCAAGTTTGACATCAGAATCAGTTACGCCGATACCGACACGGTTATTGAGAGCATCGATAGATAAAGTATTGGAATCAAAATTGAGTGCATCGGCGGCATTATTTAAAGTAATATCAACGGTTTGATTAGACAAATCAATAACACCGATATTAATATTTAATGCGGTGGTGCCGGCAAATGACAAAATCGCATCAGTGCCATCATGATCAATTTCGATATAATCGGTTGTTTGGTTGGTGCCAATACGAATTGCATCACCCAAAGTGGTAGGATATAAATATGGAGCAGTGCGCGACCAATAACTGGTGCCGCCGGACTGGGCGACCCAGGAAAGATTGCCGGAGCCGTCGGTTTGGAGAACATAAGTATTGGTTGGCGCTGTCGGCCAAGTGTAGGTGGTGGAACCGGCAGCCGCTGCCGGAGCAAATCCGACATAGCCGCTTGTTGCGCCGGAAAGCCGCAGCGTGCCTTTGACATCAAGGGCTGAACCGGGAGCAGTAGTTCCGATGCCGACGTAGCCGGCGGATTTATCCAAATATAAGTCATCAGTAAAGAATGATATGTCTGCATTGCCGGTCGCGTCCGTTGAAACCTGCAAGACATCTTGAGTTGTATCTAAATAATTAATCGTTGCCTGGGCAGTTGCAGATGTACCAATATATAATGAACCTGGACCAAGAAATAAATCAGACCAGCGAAAACTTGAAGTACCTAATGAATATGTATCATCAACTAATGGACGCAGAGATGCAAGCCCACTGAGAGTAATAATCGCGTCTGTGGTATCATTGGATAAATCAACATAATCAGCGCCGTTATAAACTCTCACTGATTCACTATTGGTCGAATAAAGATAACTTCCACCGTCAGTCCAGTAGTTGGTGCCGAGTGATGTTGGATTAACCCAAGAAGTATTTCCCGAGCCGTCGGTTTGGAGAACATAAGTATTGGTTCCTGCAGAAGTTGGGAGAGTAAATGCATAAGTTCCTGCTGCTGCGGCAACATCAAGAGTTACAAGACCTGATGTTGCTCCGGCAAGAGAAAGGACACCAGCGGTTGTTCCGGCTGTGCCAAGCTGTAATAATGTCGATGGGGCAGTGGTGCCGATTCCGATATTGCCGCCCAAAGGATTTAACAACAAGTTGGTTGCACTTGCCCCATAAGATTGAAGCCAACTAATATATGTTGAGGGATCGGTTCCCATTGACAAAGAATTCACTGTAGCATTTCCTGCGGTTCCACCTCCAATAACATTTGACACGCCATTAACCGAAAGATTTGCACTTGGGCTCGTTGTGCCGATGCCGACATTGCCGCCGAAATAGTTGGTGCCTCCAACTGAATAAATAGCATATTTATTGGTTCCTTTGGTTATGTCTTCAATATAAATGCCATATTGGTTTGTGATTGATGCTCCGGTGCCGGTTACACTACCATCAATAATCCTTAACCCCGCGGCATTTGTGGCTACGGCTGTGGCGCTGCCTCCATTCGTATTCAAATAACCTGCTCTCGCCTGCAAGCCGGTCTCCCATGCCACCGTAACAGACGAGGTGTCCGAAGCGTAAAATGACGGATCGCCTTGAACACCAATTAGGTTTGCAACAGTAATTGTATCAGATCCGCTTCCCCCGGTTTGCGCCATTCCATAAACTCCAATATTATTGCCTGAAATTGCTTTTCTATTCACTGAGGCAAAAGACCCTCCATAAATATTTCCAACTGAGCCATTTGCGGCTAAAGCAAGTGCTTCTATTCCAGCAAGCATACCGACATTGCCGGTTCCATTTTGCATTGCCCAGAATGAACCTCCATATATATTTTTATTTGTAAGAGTATCGGTATTACCTGAAGGAATCTCCATATTGGTATAATGGCCATATATTATCTGCGTGGAAGATGGGTTGGAAGGATTGACATCAATATCATAATAATGCCCATATGCATACGAAGATGTGGTAGTGATGTTTTGATTTGTTGAGAGCAGTGCAGTTGGTGTTGCGGTGCCGATGCCGATTTTGCCGTCGAATAAAATTCGCATTGCTTCTGTGCCGCCGTTGTTGCCGACTTTCAATATGATGTCGGAGCCGGATGCGCCCACTCCCGAAGTGGCCTGGAGAACGAGATCGTCAGTGGTGCCGGTGCCGCCTGTGAGTGTAAAACCGCCGGATTTTCCGGTTAACGGATCCCAACCGTCAAGCCTGTCCGCTTCCATGGCGGCAGGAACAGCGCCGAGACGTTTTCTGGGAGTCATTTCGGAATCGGCGCCGATTTTGACGCCTAGATATAATGCTGTCTGATCGAAATCAACCGAAGAAAGCGAGGCATGGGTGCCGAGAAGCACGGAAAAAAGTCCGTTGGTCACTTGCACTTGGCTGGTGCCCGAATTCCAGGTTTCCGTCCAGAGAACACTGGAACAGCCGGAGTCGGCGCAGATGCGGAAACGCATATCGTAAAGGCCGTCGGCGACAATATCACCGGCAGAATCTGTAAGTTTGCCTTGATAGTTGATCTGCTCGTTGAACGCCCCTCGACTACGCTCGGGGTAAACGGCAAAAATACTTAAAGCCAATACCAAAATAAAGCATAAAAATATGCCTAAGCGAAGTCCTTTTTGGTGACTTTTAGATTTAAACACTCACTCCCTCCTTGAAAACAATAGCCCTAGGGATAACTTTTAATTATAAATATTATACCACTTTTGTTTCTAATTTGCCAACTCTGCTTTCCGTTAAATTGACTTTTTTATTAATGCGAACGGTTTCTTTAGTCAAACAATCTATATCATCAATTACACGTTTTTCCAGCTCGTCAATTCTCATGTGAACTTTTTTGAATTCTTCTTTAGTTCTGCGAAATTCATCATGCATTTCATATTTTAAAGAATCGATTTTATCATCCATCTGTTCAAATCGTTTGTCAACCTGTTCAAATCGTTTGTCAATATTATCGAAGCTCTTTTTCATGATAATCGCAAAATCATTAAACTTTTTATCAAGTTTTTCATCTATCACTTTCCCAATTTTCTTCAAATCACCATCAGTCAAACCCATAAATTTGCTCCTGATACATTATAATAGCCGTTTGTTCAGCTATATACATTATATATACGCTGTTTTTCCGAGTCAAATGTGGATAAGTCGCCCGAAGGGCGACAAGTCAATTTCTAATTGACCTAATTGACCTAATTTCTAAAAAATGACAAATGTCCAATTACTAATGTCTAAACGACTATTTAAGTGAATTGTTAATTGAGTTAAAAATAAGATGA
>Ga0105099_10000753_pt1 | contig 21541 bp, 16 predicted proteins | sample PPLLak3cmMay2015_2_FD_79138 | JGI IMG/M metagenome (GOLD analysis project Ga0105099, IMG submission 79138) | Freshwater sediment microbial communities from Prairie Pothole Lake near Jamestown, North Dakota, USA - PPLs Lake P8 Core (1) Depth... | ecosystem: Environmental > Aquatic > Freshwater >... | reverse complement strand
TGGAAGAAATGGAACTGGAGTGGATCCCGGTTGTGCGCGCTTGGCAATTGAATGAACGTCATTATGGGGCTCTCCAGGGATTGAATAAGGCTGAAATGGCCGAGAAGTTTGGAGACGCACAGGTCAAGATCTGGCGTCGCAGTTATGATACCCCTCCACCCGAATTGGAATGGGATGATGAGCGCCATCCTCGCTTTGATCCGCGCTATGCAAACCTGACAAAAGAGCAGTTGCCATCTACAGAATCGCTCAAAATAACGTTGGGTCGTGTTATGCCTTATTGGGAGGCTGTGCTTGCGCCTGCGATCAAATCGGGGCAGAGGTTGTTGGTCGCTGCGCATGGCAATAGTATCCGCGCCATGGTCAAATATCTGGATGGAATATCAGATGATGAGATCACAGAGTTGAACATTCCAACCGGTATCCCGCTCGTATACGAACTGGACCGGGAGTTGCGTCCGATAAACCGGTTCTACCTGGGTGATCCGGATGCTGCCCGGAAAGCTGCAGAGGCGGTTGCTGCCCAGGGGCGTGCAAAGTAAGTTTATTCCTCCTTCTCTTTTCTGGAGCTTGACCAGGTAGCCGCCCCGGCGATACCAAGGGCAAGCAAAACGATCAATGCTACCACCCCGATTCCCCAGGTGAGTGGCATTGTTGCATTAGGGGGGTTGGGCGTTATGGTTGGTGTCAGCGTGAGGGTGGTGGTGGAAGTTGGCCAGTGTGTGGCTGTGGGGCGGCGTGTGTTCGTTGGGGTGGGTAGGGTTGGTGTTGGTGTAAACGGCGGGATGATGATCAACTGATCATTGGGGAAGATCATGTTGCTGTTCAGGTTGTTAAGTCTTTTGATATCATCTTCACTGACACCGTAAGTCTGAGCAATTGACCATAGCGTATCGCCGGACCGGACGATGTGGATGACCGCGCCGTCATCCCTTGGCGTGGATGGTGCCAGGGTCATGGTTGGGGTTTTCGGCGGAGCAAGTATGCGCGCCGGGCTGGCGGTGAACCAGGCGGGAGGTTGGTCTGATGTTGCGAGGCTTGCATCCAGCGTGTAGAAAATGGTATTTCCCGATATGGCAATGCCTGCGCCTACATCGCGCAAAATGGAGGATAGCATCGTATTGCGGTGCAGAGCATCTCCCATCCAAAGAGAAATCACATCGGAAACCGAAAAATTGCCCGCAGCGACATTTTCAGAAAACCAACCGCCAAGCAACAAGTCTCCGGCAACGGGATAGCCTGCTGCCAGGGCGCGTTCGAATGGGCGGGAGCCATCCGCTCCTGTGTGTGTCCATGTACCTATCGATGCTTGGTATTCTGAATGCGCCTGAGCTACGGACATGAGTATTGGGTGAACGTTGTAAGCGGCCAGCCCATTGGCAGATCGCAATGCGTTCACTTCTACGATTAGATCATATGGGCTGGGTAGGGAGTTGGACGCAGGATAATTTGCGCTGTTCTGAACAAATGGGGGAATGTTTATGATCGAAGAGATGAAAATAATCGACAGCATTGCGGCAATTCTACGCATGTCAGGATTATACCGTTTGAACAGGCTATTTTTCACGATACTTCACAACAAAAATCACCGCTTGATGCGGTACATTTATCCATGTTTCTCTTGACAATACTCACATCATTCTTGCGAATGCTTCTGCTAAAATATGCAAGGAATCTACCGATCGGTAGGTGGAATCCATCTGTCGTTTAGTGTGTTCTGTCAAAGGATATTAAAAAATTTTACTTAATCGGAGGTGTTCATGCAAACAAAGACGTTTGAGATTCCCGCATTATACGGCGACCACCATGTGGTGGAGGTGCGCCGTATTTTGTTGGAAACCCCAGGCGTGAAGGATGTTTACGCCAGCAGTGCGTTTCGGGTAATAGAAGTTACGTACGACCCTAAAGAGATCAATGACTTGCAACTGGAAACAAAACTCCAGGATGCGGGCTATCTGGGGGATTGGTCCACGATGCGTGAGACGAATAAGGCGGTGGGCGTGGAGGGAGGTGGAAAGGTTGTTTTTCGCCATACTGCTTCCTATCAGACCACGCGCAAGGTAGTAAGTTTTTCCCGAAAAACAGAACATCAAGTAAGGCCCCTATGGCCGTGCCCAGGCATGGGTGTTTTGAAAACAATGGATGAATAGAGGTATTGAGGTGAATTATGGCTAAGAAACGAGAGCTTAACGAATATAGCACTGATCCTGCTACCCAACAGATGATCGCGCGTGCTGAGGAACTTGGCATCGAAACAGCTTTTACCCGCGCCGATGATATGGCAGCTTGCAACATCGGCGGGGCAGGGATGTGCTGTAAGAATTGCAGTATGGGTCCCTGTCGCTTGACAAAAGATGGTTCAGTGGGCGTATGTGGTGCCACAATCGATACCATCCAGGCGCGCAACCTGACGCGTGCCATTGCGGCGGGAGCGGCAGCGCACTCTGACCATGGGCGCGGCATGGCCATGACACTCAAGGCTGCTGCCAACGGTAAGGCTGAGGGATACTCCATCCGTGACGTTGCAAAACTTCGCACCATTGCTGCTTTGTATGATATCCCCATCGAGGGGCGTTCACCCGAAGAAATTGCGAATGATTTGGCGGATCTCTATCTCGCCCAGTTTGGGCAGCAGGAAGGGCGGGTTGTACTCACCAAGCGTGCCCCTGCCAAGCGTCAAAAGCGCTGGGAAGAAGCAGGGGTGGTGCCTCGCGGCATTGACCGTGAAATTGTCGAATGTCTACACCGCACCCATATTGGCGACGACCAGGACCCTGTTCATATCCTTCAACATGCAGTTCGTACTGCCCTTGGCGATGGCTGGGGTGGCAGCCTGCTTGCCACTGATATTTCCGATATTCTCTTCGGTACACCCGCCCCAATTTTAGGACAAGCGAATCTTGGTGTGCTAAAGAAAGATTATGTCAACGTGGTTGTGCATGGACATGAACCAACCCTCAGTGAAATGATCGTTGCTGCGTCCCAGCTGCCGGAAATCATCGAGTATGCACGCGATGCGGGCGCACGGGGCGTCAGCCTTTCGGGGATCTGTTGCACCGCCAATGAGATTCTCATGCGCCAGGGAGTTCCTGCTGCCGGCAACTTCCTCCAGCAGGAACTTTCGATTATGACGGGCGCAGTGGAAGCTATGGTGGTAGATGTTCAATGTATCATGCAGGCTTTGGTAGGGTTGGCACAGAACTTCCACACAAAGATTATCACAACCTCACCTAAAGTTAAGATTAAAGGTGCGACCCACATCGAGTTTGATGAACATCACGCGCTTACCATCGCCAAAGAAATCCTCAAAACAGCGATTGATAATTACAAACATCGCGGAGAGGTGCAAATCCCTGATGTGCGCGAAAACTTGATTCCGGGTTTCTCACACGAATATATCAACTACATGCTGGGCGGTTCGTATCGCGCTTCCTTCCGTCCATTGAATGACGCGATTATGAGCGGGCGCATCCGTGGGGTGGCGGCCATAGTGGGTTGCAACAATCCACGCAGCCAGCATGATTACCTGCATACGCATGTGACCAAAGAGTTGCTCAAGCAGGATGTACTGGTGGTAGAGACGGGTTGCGGCGCCATTGCATCAGCCAAGCAGGGGTTGATGTTGGGGGAAGCAGGCCTGGAGAAGGTAGGTCCCGGTTTGCGCGAGATCTGCGAGACGGTTGGGATTCCACCTGTTTTGCATATGGGCTCATGCGTTGACAACTCTCGCATACTCACCGTTCTGACACAGATGGTTGAGGAGGGCGGCCTCGGCGATGATATCGACCAGATTCCCGCTGTAGGTCTCGCGCCAGAATGGATGAGCGAAAAAGCGCTCTCAATTGGAACATACTGCATGGCATCGGGGGCATATGTTATCTTTGGCGGTACATCTCCTGTTGGCGGTATGCCAGACCGTGTCTCGGATAGCGATGTTGTTGCGAAATATATGAGCCAGGGTTGGGAAAAACTTTTCGGTGGCAAGCTGGAATTCATTCCCGATCCTGCTGAGATGATTAGAGCAACCTTGGAACATATCGACAAGAAACGCGCTGCCCTTGGTTTGCCGGAGTACGACCCGACACGCTTTGGCAAGAGTGGCGACACACGTATGCTTGAGTTTGAAAAGTTGTCCCTTTCCGAGCGTCGTGCCGCCATTTACGGAACAGCAGCAGATTAACGGAGGATAGCCTGATATGTCACGCTACATTGCTACTCGCGCCATCCGTGGCGCAAACGCCCTCGTTACCGAAGCCGAGATCATGCTCAATCGGGCATTGAAGGAAAAAGGGCCGGATATGCCTGTTACGTTCCCAAATACGGCTTATTATCTGCCTACCATACTGGGCATGACTGGACAACAGGTTGAAAAGCTTGGGCAACTCAAACCTGTTATGGAGCATGCCCGCGAGTTGGTGCACTTGATTCCATCCGATTCCAAGTGGACCCCTTACCTCGGTGAGACTCTGGATAGCGGGATGGCCACCTTGCTGGCGGCTGAAACCATCGAGACAATCCGCTTTGTTTATGGGCTACAACCCGAGTATTTCCCAGGATTCCAACTTGCTGGTGGGACATCCTATGGCGCCGAAGATGGGAAAGACCACCTCAACGGTCCCATCGATGACATCCAGTTGCGCTCATGGGGTATCCAATTGGTGGATGGCCGCATGCCTGGATTTGCCGCGATTGTTGGATGTGCCAAGTCGAATGAAGTGGCTGTAAGAATCGTTCGCGAATTGCAGCGCCGCAACATCCTGTGTTTCCTGAGCGGGAATGTGAATGGTCGAAGTATCATCCACCAGTTGCAGGAAGAAGGTGTTGAACTTGGATATGATACGTACACCGTTCCATTTGGAACGGACACCATCAGTGCCATATACGCCCTGGGCTTTGCCACCCGTTCAGCGCTGACCTTCGGTGGTCTCAAAGCCGGGATGGCGCGCGAAATCCTGCTTTATAACCGGGAGCGCGTTTTTGCTTTTGTGCTGGCGCTTGGAGAAGTGGATGATCTCAAGTACGCAGCTGCTGCTGGTGCCATCAATTTTGGTTTCCCGGTTATTGCGGATACAGTTATCCCTGAGATCCTGCCAACGGGTGTTACGACTTACGAGCATGTGGTATCGATGCCTTTTGATGAAATTGATGGCAAGGATGATCTGGAGCGTGCCGAGCGTATTGTCCAGAAGTGCATTGAAGTACGCGGCGTCAAGGTCAAGGTGTCCAACGTAGATGTACCTGTTCCGTACGGCTCTGCTTTTGAGGGTGAAGTGGTTCGCAAGGCAGACTTACGGATCGAGTTCGGTGGTAAATACTCGCGTTGTTACGAGTATTTACGCATGAAGAAACTGGACGAAGTAACCGATGGCAAGATCGAAGTGGTTGGCCCCGATTTCTCGAAAGTCGATCCGCAAGGCTCCATGGATATGGGGATCATTATCGAAGTGGCAGGACGCCAGATGCAGCAGGATTTCGAACCAGTTCTGGAACGCCAGGTACACTATTTTGTCAACGGCGCGTCCGGCATCCAGCATGTGGGGCAACGTGACATTGCCTGGATCCGGATTTCGAATGCCGCCGCAGATAAAGGTTTCAATCTGGAACATTTTGGGAAGATCCTTCACGCCCGTTTTCATGAGGATTTTGGCGCTATTGTGGATAAGGTTCAGGTAACGATAATAACCGATCCTGCCCAGCATGCGGAATGGTTGGAAAAGGCTCGCACAGCGTACGATTTCCGAAACAAACGCCTGGCAGACCTTACCGATGATAAAGTTGAGGAGTTCTACTCGTGCACGTTGTGCCAGTCATTTGCACCTAACCATGTCTGCGTGGTCAGTCCGCAACGATTGGGCCTGTGTGGAGCCTATAACTGGCTGGATTGTAAGGCATCCTTCAGCATCAATCCGACTGGACCGAACCAGCCCATCAAATTGGGCAGGATTGTCGATCCAGTCAAAGGGTACTGGGAAGGCATCAACGATTACGCCAAAGTCGGTTCTCATGGGGTTGTCCAGGAAGTAACCATGTATTCCATTATGGAAAACCCGATGACGGCTTGTGGCTGCTTCGAGTGCATCGTAATGCTCATCCCAGAGGCCAATGGCGTTATGGTTGTCTCCCGCGAGGATACCAGTATGACGCCGGCCGGTATGACCTTCAGTACACTGGCTGGTGTTGCGGGTGGTGGCTTGCAAACCCCGGGCGTGATGGGCGTGGGCAAGTTCTACCTGCTCAGCCCGAAGTTCATCTCTGCTGACGGTGGGTTCAAGCGGATTGTTTGGATGAGCAGTGTCCTCAAGGAGAGCATGGCGGAAGAGTTCAAGGCGGTGGCTGAACGTGAAGGCGATCCGGATCTATTGAATAAGATCGCTGATGAGCGGAATGTCACAACCGTTGATCAGTTACTGGCCTGGCTGGAGGAACACAGCCACCCGGCGCTGACAATGGATCCGATGTTCTAAGTTTAACAGGGACTAGGGATGTTATGCCTAGTCCCTGTTAAACCCTTTCAGGGAAGTATGGTTGAAACACAATACGTTCGTGATTTAATGACTGTGGGGGTTCCTACTTGTAAGCGAGATACCCCCGTGGTGGAGATCGCTCGTTTTTTGGTAGACAATAATGTTGAAGGGATGTGTGTGCTGGATGATGATGGGAACGGTATCGGCTTGGTAGGAGTGGATCAGTTAGTGAAGGCCTATGTACGTAAGGAGATCCAGGAGTTGGTTGCTGAGGATGTTATGCGGGAAGGGATGCCAACCTTGCCGGCAGATATTCCCCTCAAATTGGCAGCTGAGTTCATGCGGGATCAAAATACAAGGATCGCATACTCGATTCATAATTCGGCTGGCACGATCTATCCTGCGGCATACATTACTTTTCGACACCTTGTACGATATCTTGCTGCTGAAAGCGATGAAGAACTGAAAGATCTGGGAATTCAGGCTCAAAGAGAATTGCCAGTGGAAGCATTTATCAAGCGGCGTGATTCCGCAAAGAAACGAAATTTAACCAATCGTTCATAAAAAAAAAGGAGGAGCAAGTATATGCCTGTCGAAATTCCGAAGGACAAATGGCCTGGAAAAATCCGGGCGGTCACCCTTGGAGCAATAGCTGCTGAGGGGGGGACACGCGTAAAAACGGTTACGGTCGGCGGTCAGGCCTCATTACCGTTTATGCATTTTGAAACCCTCATGCCCAACAAGCCAGTTATCGCCATCGAAGTAAAGGACCGTAAGCCAGATGATTGGTCCAAGCTTCTCGAGGAGGCCTGGGGAGATGCCTTGAATGACCCGGGCGCCTGGGCAAAAGCCGCGGAGGTTGCCGGGGCGGATATCATAATGCTGGCGTTGAGTGTCACTGGAGCAGATGGAAAGCCTACAACTCCGGAAGTTGCGGTGGCAGCGGTCAAGGCCATTCTTGGGGCAACCGGCCTGCCCGTGATTGTCAATGGCCCTGGCCAGGTTGACCTGGATAACGAGTTGCTCGTTCCGGTTTCAGAGGCGACCAAGGGTGAGCGTATCGTTCTGGGTGTCTGTGAAGACAAGAACTACCGCACGATTGTCGCTACGGCCATGGCGAATGGGCATCTGGTCACCGCGCGCGCCCCAATGGATGTCAACCTGTCCAAGCAGTTGAACATCCTGATCAGCGATATGGGCATGCCGGCGGACCGTATCATCATGGATCCAACCACCGGGGCACTGGGTTACGGCATTGAGTATGGTTTCTCTGTAATGGAGCGTTTGCGCCTGGCAGCCCTCCAGGGTGATGCCATGACACAACAGCCCATGATCGTCACGCCCGGTTTCGAGGCTTGGAAAACCAAAGAGTCCAAAGTTGGCGAGGGTGTACCAGCCAGTTGGGGCGACTGGAAGGAGCGCGCCATCAACTGGGAAACCTTGACGGCCATAACGCTCGTCGAGTCAGGAGCCGATATCCTTGTTCTCCGCCATCCGGAAAGCGTCAAGCGCGTCAAGGCGGCCATTGAAGAGTTGGTGACGGTGTAGGAGGCAGCCATGGCACTCACTGGTATTCAAATCTACAAGTTATTACCCCAAACCAACTGCAAGGAATGTGGGTTTCCCACGTGCCTGGCATTTGCCATGAAACTGGCTGCCAAGCAGGCCGAGTTGACCGCCTGCCCCTATGTGACAGATAACTCGAAGAAACAGTTGGAAGAATCTTCTGCACCCCCCATTCGCCTGGTGACACTGAAAGCTGCTGGTGGCGAGGTCAAAGCCGGTAATGAGACGGTGCTCTTCCGCCACGAGAAGACCTTCTATAATCGCCCGGGTATTTTTGTGCAGGTCAAGGCGAGCGAAGGCGCGGATGCCATCAAGGCGAAGGTCTCGGCTGCTGATGCCTATTCCGTCAATTATGTCGGAATCGATTTGGCCGTCGATGGGTATGCCGTGATTGCGGATGGCGGCGATTTTGGCGCGGCTGTACAGGCTGTACGTGCCGTCAGCAAACGCCCTCTGATCTTGAGCGGCAAGAGCGCTGCGGACCTCGATCCGGTTTTGGCCATCCTGGCCGGTGAAAAACCGATGATCCACGGCGCGGATGCCACGAACTGGGATGCAATGGCTGATTTGGCCAAAAAAGCTGGCGCATCCCTGGCCCTGGTGGGTGACAATTTGGAAGCCTTGGCGGATCTGACAGAGAAGATCAAGGGAAAGGGTGTCGAAGAGATTGCCCTGGATTTCAAAGCGCCTGGAATGAGCCAGCATCTGGCCCTTTCTACCCAGGTGCGCCGCCTAGCCTTGAAGAATTTCCGTGCCTTGGGTTTCCCGATCATCTCATTTGCGGATGGCGATAACGGGCGCGATGCAGTTTTTGCTGCGCATGCAATTGCCAAGTATAGTGGTTTCATTGTTTTGCCGCGCTTTGCGCCAGAACTGCTCTATCCGTTGCTGGTTTTGCGACAAAACATCTACACCGATCCGCAAAAACCCATCCAGGTGCAGCCAGGTATCTATGAGATCAATCATCCCACAGCCGAAAGCCCGGTTCTGGTTACCACGAACTTCAGCATCACCTACTTCAGCGTTGCCAATGAAGTGGAGGGATCCGGCCAGCCAGCCTGGCTGGTGGTGTGCGATGCAGAAGGAATGTCCGTTTTGACGGCCTGGGCAGCTGGAAAGTTCGATGCCGAACGGATCGCCAAATCGATCAAGGAATTCGATGTAGCCAGCAAGGTGTCGAAGAGGCGTGTCGTATTGCCAGGCCATGTGGCCGTTCTTTCCGGTGAATTGGAGGCTGAACTGCCCGATTGGGAGATCAAAGTTGGCCCACGTGAAGCAGTGGATATCCCGTCGTTCATGAAACAGGCGCTGTAGGCGTTGGTTGAGTTGTGTAATAAGAGAGCAGGATAAAGAAACGAGGAATGCGTGACGAGTTACACTTGCTTTCGTTGCCCATTCCTCGTTACACTGTAACTGGGAGTGCTTCAGGAGAATAGAACGACACCTTTAATTGTCGAACGGTTGAATGGTTGATGTCTGCATATAAAGTTACCTTCACAACTGAGGATGGCAAAGTGGCTCGGACTGAAATTCCGAGCGGCACTTTGCTGGTGGAGGCAGCGCGCCTCGCCGGTGTCGATATTGGCCAGCCATGTGGAGGTCAGGGGCGGTGCGGACGCTGTATCGTCCAGGTGATAGAGGGCAAGGTTCGCCGACGGAGTGAATTACGGTTAACCAACGAGGATGTTGCTGCCGGTTATGCCCTGGCCTGCCAGACGATTGCGGAAGGTGACCTAACCATCTCTGTTCCGAAACAGGAGACAGTTTCCCGACGGCTTACCTCCGACCGGACGGCGGCTGAAGTCAGAGTACCGGATCGATATGATTTCCATTGGTCACAAACCATCCGCAGGTATAACCTGACGCTTACTCCACCCAGTATGGATGACCAAACCGACGATTGGAGTCGATTGACAACCGCCTTGAGGATACAGGCTAACGTTCCTAGGGTCAGTGGTTCGGTGGCTTTCTTACAGAAGATTGGGGGAATATTGCGAGAGGGAGACTGGCGCGTACATGTCATCCTCGATACCGTGGCAGATGAGCCAGAAGCTCCTGCCCGCTTGATTGACCTGCGACCGGGTCATTATGAAGATAGCGACCCACTCTGGGCAGCCGCAATCGATATTGGCACAACCACCGTTTCGCTTTGGCTGGTTGACCTGGTGAATGGGCAGGTGAAGGCCCAGGTGGCAGAATATAACGGCCAGATTGTCCGTGGTGAAGATGTAATTTCGCGCATCATCTATGCCAGCAAAGATAGCGGTGGCGAGGAGTTACAGTCACGTGTCCTTGATACGATCAATGGGTTGTTGGATATTGCTTCAAAGCGGGTCAAAGCAACCCCGGCATCTATTATCAAGGCAACGGTTGTTGGGAATAGTACGATGATCCACCTGCTGTTGAAGATCCCCCCTGTAAGCATTCGGCTATCCCCATTCATTACTGCGGTGAACAACCCGCCTCCGACAACTGCGCATGAACTTGGACTTAATCTGGCTCATGATGCCACCGTGGATTGCCTGCCGGGCGTAGCCAGTTATGTGGGCGCAGATATCACAGCGGGCGTGCTGTCGAGCGGAACCGATGCCAGCGATGAAATTACGTTATTCCTCGATGTGGGTACCAATGGGGAGATCGTCCTGGGCAACCGCGATTGGCTGGTAACCTGCGCCTGTTCCGCCGGGCCAGCTTTCGAGGGCGCTGGCGTTTACAACGGCATGCGGGCGACTGATGGCGCGATCGAAGAGATTTGGATCAACAGCGAGACATTCGAGCCAGCCTATCGGGTCATTGGTGCATCGAAGCCGCGGGGGATCTGTGGGAGCGGACTGATCTCCTTGATGGCGGAGATGTTCCTGACCGGCCTCCTGGACAAGGGCGGGAATATCAACCTGAGTGCCAAGACCAACCGTGTCCGCCGGGGCGAACACGGGAGTGAATACGTGGTTGCCTGGGCTACAGAAACAGCATCGGACGAGGATATCGTGATCCGTCATGTAGATGTGGACAACCTTTTACGAGCGAAGGCGGCCATATATGCAGGCTACCATGTGCTGGCAGAGCAGGTTGGTGTGCCAATGGAATCCATCCAGAAGATGTTGGTTGGCGGCTCGTTCGGAAAATATATAAATGTTGAAAAGGCTGTTCAGATTGGCCTCCTGCCCGATATGCCATGGGAGCGATTCGAGTTCCTGGGAAATACTGCTGTAAAAGGCGCATATTACGCTTTGCTTGATCGGCAATCCCGTGAGCGTGTGCAGGCGATTGCTGAACGGATGACGTACATCGAACTATCGGCGGACAACACTTTCTATGAAGCGTTCATGTCGGCAATGTTCCTGCCGCATACCGACCTGGCGCGTTTTCCCAGTGTTACTTCGATCCTGGAAAGTAGATAGAAAAGGAGAGATCATGTTACCAGAACAAATCCGGAATTTCAGGGATATGGTGACCTTGCGGGACGGGACCGGCGTCTTGCTCCGCCCAATGGTTGCAACGGACCGCCATCACCTTGAAGAATTGTTCAATGCCATTACGGACGAGGATTTGCACTTTTTCCGGCATAATGTCAAGGACCCTGCCCTGCTTCAATCATGGTGTGATGATTTGAACTACGATCGTGTTTTGCCTTTATTGGCGTTGGTCAAGGAACGTAACGTAGGGATCGTTACATTGCACTTCTTCCAGGGTTCGAAGCGCCATGTCGGTGAAATTCGCCTCTTCCTCGCCAAAGATTACCGCAAGCGCGGACTGGGGATTAAAATGGCACGTGCCATGATCGATCTGGCTCGCAAACAGGGGCTGCGCATCCTAATCGGTGAAATTGTTGCCGATCAGCCAAAAGTTGTGCGCGCATTCGAGCAATTGGGTTTCAAAGCCCAATGTACATTGGAAGATTTCTTTATGTTCCCGGATGGAGATACGACCGATGTCGTATTTGTAATGCTTTCGCTCGTTCCGAAAGTCGATGAATTCTAAGAAAGAACCTATTCAAGTACCTTCTCAATAAATAGGGGAAGATGGGGGGTGTGTGGGCGGCGAAGCTGCCCACACACCCCCCGCCCCCCAAGTTATTGAGATGATACCTATTCTATTCCCAAAAGGAGGAGGCTGTTATGTACATCATAGGTGAAAATATCCACATTCTCTCTGACAAGGTCAAGGAGGCCTTGAACAACAGGGACCGTGAGTTTTTCATGGATCTGGCGGTCAAGCAAGTCGAGGCCGGCGCCAACTCGGTTGATGTCAACCTTGGTCCACGCAAGAAGGATTATGCAGAAATCATACCGTGGATCTATGAAGCAATCGAGACGGTTGTCGATGTTCCGTTGTGCATCGACAGCACGAATATCGACGCCATCGAGGCTGCCCTGAAGACCATCAAAAAGGCACAGCCCATCATCAACTCGACCTCTGCCGAACCGGAGCGCCTGGAAAAACTCCCGCTGCTTGCCAAGAAATACAATGCCAAGCTGATTGCCCTGACCATGCGTACCGAGGGCATTCCAGTGGATGCGGATGCGCGCGTCAATATTGCTGTTGAGGCGTTAATCCCGCGGATGTTGGAGATTGATTTTCCGATATCCGATTTGATCATTGACCCATTGGTATTGACAGTCTCGGGTTGCCAGGAATATTGTCCGCATCTGATTGAAGCTGTTAGAACCTTGCAGTATGCCTGGGATCCTGCACCAAACATCTCGGTTGGATTATCGAATGTCTCGAATGCTGTACCGAATGAAAATCGTCCATTGATCAACCGCGTCTACCTGGCAATGCTGATGGGCGTTGGCCTGCAAATGATGATTGCCAATCCATTGGATCAACCACAGAATGATGTGATCCGCTGGATCGAAACGAAGGATCAATCCACTCCACTTAGCCGGCTCTACAACAAGATCGCCAACCGGATCGCTGCCAGCGAAGAGCCACAACGGGAAGACTTTGATTTGAGCGATCCAGAGCAGAGTGCTATCTGGAAGACGGTTCAAATCCTGCTCAATAAGGTTATTTATGCCGAGGGTTATTTAAGTCAGTGATCGATGGAAGGGTTTGTGCATCGATTGCTGGTTATGGACACCATCTAAAAAGGAGATCATATGTCAGAACAGAAAATGAACGTTGATCAGCTTCTGGCCAAGGCTACCAAACCAGCCTCGGACGCCATGAAGCTTCACCCGTTCTACCGGGGGAAGGTTGAGACTGCGCTCAAGTGCACGGTGCGCAGCTTTAACGATTTCGCCATCTGGTATACCCCTGGCGTGGCCGCTCCATGCAAGGCAATCGCTGCAGATCCCGAACTGGTGTATGAACACACCAACAAGTGGAATACCGTAATCGTGGTCAGTGATGGCACTCGCGTTCTTGGCCTTGGCGATATCGGACCGAAGGCAGGTTTACCTGTCATGGAGGGGAAAGCCCTGCTCTACAAATACCTGGGTGGGGTGGATGGTGTAGCGATCATGCTCGACACGAAAGATCCGGATGCCATCATCAACACCGTATTGATGTTACAGCCTGGCTTTGGCGGCGTGAATCTGGAAGATATTTCAAACCCGAAATGCTTCTATATCCTGGATACATTGCGGGAAAAAGCCGAGATACCGGTTTGGCACGACGATCAGCAGGGTACTGCCACGGTCACTCTGGCTGGCCTAATCAATGCACTCAAAGTTGTCAATAAAAAGTTAAGCGAAGTCAAGATCACCTTTATAGGTACTGGTGCATCGAACGTAGCTATTTCGCGTCTGGTATTCAACTGGGGCGCAGATCCAGCCAAGTGCACCATGGTGGACAGCAAGGGCATCCTCGGCAAACATCGCAAGGATATCGAGATGCGAAAGGCCGAGTATGTCGATAAATGGAAATTGTGCAATATCACCAATGTCGAAGGCCGCGAAGGAGATATCCCCGAAGCTATGAAGGGCGCAGATGTGGTCATTGCCTTGTCCAAGTCTGGCCCGGGTGTAATCCAGCCGGAATGGATCAAGGCCATGAATAAGGATTCCATTGTTTTTGCCTGTGCCAATCCGGTACCTGAAATCTGGCCGTGGGAGGCTAAAGAAGCGGGTGCGGCCATCGTTGCCACTGGACGTTCTGACTTCCCGAACCAGGTTAATAACTCACTAGGCTTTCCCGGCATCTTTCGTGGAACATTGGATGTACGTGCGCGTACGATCACGGACGAGATGTGCTTTGCTGCTGCCCAGGCAATGGCGGACCATGTTGGCGACAAACTGGATGATGAACACATCCTGCCAAATATGGATGATTGGGAAGTATTCCCGCGCGAGGCAGCCGCCGTGGCAATGAAAGCAATAGAACAGGGACTGGCTCGTATCCCTATGACTTATGAGCAAGAATTTGAGAATGCTACCAGGATCATCAAGCGATCCCGCGATTTGACCAAGATGATGATGGAAAAGGGTTTCATCCCTGCTCCACCGGAAGATGATACACAGCACGATATTGACATCGAAACGGTGAAAGCGGGCTTGGAGTCATAAACCCAGGCATTCGAACCGATACCTCGTTCTTCAAGGATAAGGAGAGCTTATGTATGACCTAATTGTGATCGGCGGTGGGCCGGCTGGCCTGACTTCAGCCATTTATGCAATCCGCAAGCGCTTGAATGTTCTATTGCTGAGCAAGGATCTCGGCGGAAAAACCAATTATCACCTGGCATTACCTTGGATACAGGATTACCAGGTTATTCGCGGCCTGGAAGTAATCAATAAATTCCGCAGCGAGTTGGAATACCTGGATTTTGCCCGCAAGATGGAAAGCGTCGAAAAAGTAACGAAAATCGATGACCATTTTGTGGTGGAAACCAAGAACGGTGAAAAATTGGAGGCCAAAGCAATCATCGTCGCGACTGGAGCAAGACAGGTGCGGATGGATGTGCCAGGGGAGAAAGAGTACACCATGAAAGGGTTGTGCTATTCCGCCCTCTCGTATGGCCCGCTGTGCATTGATCGGACGACGATTGTCATTGGCGATGATGATCTTGCCGTGCGATCAGCTGGCGAGGTATCTACTGTCGCCAAACAGGTGTATGTTGTTTGCAAGACCGGGAAAGCCCTCGATACCCCATTGGGAAAGAAGTTGCAATCTGCCAAGAATGTAACCATTCTGAAGGGTTATGAGGTGCTGGAGGTCAAGGGTGATGAATATGCACGTAGCATTGTTTTAAAAGGCCCTGATGGCGCAACCCGGGAGATCGAAGCCGATACCATGTTTGTAGAGCAGGCGCTCACGCCAATGTCGCAAATGGTAGCTGGCTTGGTCAAGCTGGATGATCGAGGGCGGATCATAGTAGATTGTGCCAACCGAACCAATGTGCCCGGTATTTTTGCTGCCGGAGATGTCACCAACACATATGCCGAGCAGGTTCTAGTAGCTGTTGGAGAAGGCGCCAAGGCTGCGCTCAGTGCGTACGAATATCTATTGCCAGAGTTATAACATCCAGAAAGTGGGTGGATTCTGATTTATCCACCTTACTATTTTTTACGGAGGTGTCTATGCCTGTATTTACTCCAAGTCGCCGATGGCAGCCGCCTTTCATGGCCTTCAAGCGGGAAAAATTCAGCCGCCGTCTCCTTGCTTCGATTGAGAAGGTGGTAAAGGGACCGCTATTTGGCTGCCGAATGTGTGGGAACTGCCTGTTGCAGGAAACTGCTTTTATCTGTCCAATGGAGTGCCCGAAAGGTGTTCGGAATGGACCCTGCGGTGGCTCAACCCAGGAAAAATGCTATGTCGATGAGACACGTCCATGCATGTGGTACCAGATTTATGATCGTGCCTTCCGCATGGGTCGCCAGGAGATGCTGTTGGAAGTTCTCCCGCCACTCGATTGGGACAAAGCTGGTACGGAAACTTGGGGGGATGTTGCCCGGCAGGTTAAGAAAGTGGGTACTGGTAAGGTTGTGAAAGGACTGCTCAACGGGGATGCCGCAACCCGTACCACTACCTGGGACATGATCTTCCGGCCGGTGCGCCAACCTGAGTGGTGGCAAGGTGATGCAGAATATCACCCGCCGAAGTATGAAGAGCCTGTATCTGAGTTGGAAAGGCGCCTTAAAGCCGGTGAATTCGTTGTTACATCAGAAGTTGCCCCACCAATGACGGTCTCCACGAACAAGCTATGCTCCAATATTGAAGTTGTAAAGCCTTATGCAGTGGCCATCAACTTCACGGATTGTCCTTCGGCGACCCCGCGCATGTCATCCTGGGCTTGTTCGACGATGGCAATCCAGAATGGCGCCGAACCAGTTATGCAGATTGCCGCCCGTGACCGGACGAGGATCGGGTTGCAGGCGGAGGTGTTGGGGGCAAATGCCCTGGGCGTACGGAATATTCTGTGCTTGTCTGGTGACAGCATGAGTATGGCTCCTGATCCGCGCGGGCGGATGGATATCGTTGACCTGGATTCGATCCAGATGTTATGGATCCTGCGCCGCATGCGCGACGAAGGGAAATACCTCGATGGACGTAATATAAAATTCCCGCCAAAGTACTTCCTGGGTGCAGCCGGGTCTCCCTTTGCATCCGAGCCACGCTTCCAGGCCATCCGTGAACACAAAAAGGTTAATGCGGGGGCGCAGTTCTTCCAAACCAACCTGGTTTATGATGCCGATGGATTGGATATCTGGTTGAACGAACTTGCCAAGCGCAATATCCTGGATAAGGTATATATTTTGATTGGCGTTACACCGCTCAAGAGCTTTAAGGTGGCGAAGTACATGAATGAGGAAGTGCCTGGTGTGAGCATACCTGATTCCTTGATGAAGCGTATGGAGGCTGCTGAGGCCGCTGGAAATGCAGAGGAAGAAGGCGTTCAGATTGCATTGGAATTGATGGAAAAGATCAAAACAAAGCAGGGAGTGAACGGTTTCCACCTGATGGCGGTCGGTTGGGAAGAGATTGTCCCGCGCATTGTAACGGAAGCGGGCTTGCTTCCCAAGGATTTCGTTCCGCCAGCCAAGGTCGAAAAGGCGTCCGTCAAAGCTTAGTCGGTTCCCATGACAGGCCTGCAGACAGATGCAGGCCTGTCGGTAGTTTATTGATATGCCTTCCTTGCGCAAGATCGTTTTCGATCGCACTGGCTATAACTTGGGGAAATGCCAGAGTTGCCTGTTCTGCGACAAAGTTTCGATTCCTGGTATGGATATCTCGCTTTCTACGCTGGTGCAGATGGTTCTCTTCAACGATGATGAGGTTCTCACAACGCACATCCTGTGGTCGGATGGTGTGCTTGAGATCGCATCAGGCTTGTGCTGTAATGGTTTCGATCTATCGGAAGTCATCCTGGCATTACGCCAGGAGGCGCGTGCGCGGGGATTATCGACTCAAGCATGACCCATTCCGGATGGAAAAGGGTAGCTCTTGTGTATAGCCAGCAGGTATAATGCTGGCATCCATGTATTTAGGAATGTGAGGTCTCGATGAATACGCTTCCTTCCCGGCCTGTATCCGGTCAATCTTCGTTCGACCCTGCGCATGATGTCTATCGTTACGCGCCTCGCGCCCTCCAGGCGATTTTCGCGCCGCGCAATGTGGCGGTCATCGGTGCTACAGAAAAGCCTGGCAGTGTTGGGCGGACGATCCTGTGGAATCTGATCAGCAGCCCATTCGGGGGTGCGGTTTTCCCGGTCAACCCAAAGCGTCAAAATGTATTGGGGATCAAGGCTTATCCCGGCATCCGCGAAATACCGGACCCGATTGACCTGGCGGTCATCGTCACGCCGGCCCCAACCGTTCCGGACATTGTGGGTGATTGCGTCGAGATCGGCGCGAAAGGTGCGATCATCATCTCTGCCGGTTTCAAGGAAGTTGGGCCCGAAGGGGCAGCACTGGAGAACCAGATCCTGGAACGCGCCCGCAAGGGACAGATGCGTATCATCGGCCCCAACTGCCTGGGGGTGATGAATCCGTTGACGGGCCTGAACGCCACTTTCGCCAACGCCATGGCAAACCAGGGGAATGTGGCTTTCATCAGCCAATCGGGAGCGTTGTGCACGGCTGTGTTGGATTGGTCGTTCCGCGAGCATGTCGGGTTCTCTTCCTTCGTTTCAATTGGTTCGATGCTGGATGTGGGGTGGGGGGATCTCATCTACTTCCTGGGTGATGATCCGCATACGCAATCCATTGTCATTTACATGGAGACAGTCGGCGATGCGCGCGCCTTTATGTCCGCGGCGCGGGAAGTGGCGCTGACCAAGCCGATCATCGTCATCAAGCCTGGACGCACCGAGGACGCGGCGCGGGCGGCTGCCTCCCATACCGGTTCCCTGACCGGTTCGGATGATGTGCTGGAAGCTGCCTTTCGCCGGGCGGGTGTGCTGCGGATCAACTCGATCAGCGAGGTTTTCTCCATCGCCGAAGTACTGGCCAAGCAGCCGCTCCCCAAAGGCCCGCGGCTGACACTGTTGACGAATGCCGGCGGCCCCGGCGTTTTGGCAACCGATGCCTTGATCAGCCGGGGAGGCCAACTGGCGCAGGTATCTGCTGAGACCGAAAAAGCCCTCAACGCGATCCTGCCTCCGCAGTGGAGCCACAACAATCCGATCGATATCCTGGGCGATGCAAGCCCTGAGCGGTACGCCCAATCATTGGAAATTGCCGTTCAGGATGCGAACAGTGACGGCTTGCTTGTCATCCTGACGCCGCAAGCCATGACCGAACCAACCGAAACCGCGGAGGCGTTGAAAGATTTTGGCCGCAAGTATGAGAAGCCAATCCTGGCATCCTGGATGGGCGGCCGCGATGTGGATGCGGGCGTGAGCATCCTGAGCCGGGCAGATATACCCACCTTTGACTATCCGGATGAAGCCGCAGAAGCTTTTGTGTACATGTGGCAGTACAGCGACAACCTGCGCGCCTTGTATGAGACCCCAGCCTTTCCAGAGGGTGATGGGCTGGACATGCAACGAGACAAGGCGAAAGGGATATTGGAAAAAGTCCGCAAATCCGGGCGCACATTGCTCACAGAAGCAGAGTCGAAAGAATTGCTGGTTTGTTACGGGATCCCGACCGTGCCGACGTTTATTGCCACTGATGTGGATGAGGCCGTTCGATTTGCTGATGAGATCGCCTACCCGGTTGTGCTCAAGTTGCATTCCGAAACCATCACCCATAAAACCGATGTTGGGGGGATCCGGCTCAACCTCAAGGATCAGGCTGCGGTCCGGGATGCTTACGAGGCGATACGGGCATCCGTAACGGAGAAGGCCGGCAGCGAGCATTTCCTCGGCGTTACCGTTCAGCCGATGGTATCGCTGGATGGCTATGAGTTGATCCTCGGTTCCAGCATCGATCCGCAATTTGGGCCAGTGCTGCTCTTCGGCGCAGGGGGACAACTGGTCGAGGTGTTCAAGGATAGTTCATTGGGGTTGCCCCCACTCAATACAACCCTGGCCCGGCGAATGATCGAGCGGACGAAGATCTACCATGCCCTGAAGGGTGTGCGCGGCCGCCCGCCTGTGGATATGGATTTACTCGAGAAATTGCTGGTCCGTTTCAGCCAATTGGTGGCAGAACTCTGTTGCATCAAGGAACTGGATATTAATCCATTGTTGGCTTCACACAACGGCTTGCTGGCATTGGATGCGCGCGTGGTATTGTACGGCCCGGATATGGACCCTGATGACCTGCCGAAGATCGCCATCCGTCCCTACCCGGTGCAATATGCCTCGCCATGGAAACTGAAGGATGGCCGGGATGTATTGATCCGCCCCATCCGATCCGAGGACGAGCACATGGCCATCCGTTTCCACCAGACCCTCTCGGACCAAACCGTCCACATGCGTTTCTCGTCGCCGATCATGTACAGCCAGCGAGTCACCCATGAACGGCTGGCGCGCATTTGCCACAATGATTATGACCGCGAGATCGCCCTGGTGGTGGAAGGGCGGGATGAGCATGGGGAGAAACAGATCTGGGCAATGGGGCGTCTGAGCAAGCTGCATGGGCGCAGCGATGAGGGGCGTGTGACGATGCTGGTCAGTGACCAGTTCCAGGGTCAAGGGATTGGCACCGAGTTGCTGCATCGGTTCATCCAGGTTGGTCGCGAGGAGCATATCAAACGCATCCTGGCCACCATGGCGGCCGATAACGGCGCGATCCGCAAGATATTCGAGCGCGCTGGCGCAAGTGTTTATCCGGGTGCTGAATCGGGCACCATCGAAGCTGTTCTGGAGTTGTAGGTATATGGCCGATACAAGACAAGCCGAACAGTTGGCAACCCGGGTCGAACAGTTGCGGGTGGAACTGCGGGATTTCAATCTGCAGGATCTTGCAAGGCGCAGTGGTGCTGAGTTGATCGAACAAGCCGGTGGATCAGGGTTGCGCCTGAATCTTTTGGGTCGGGTTGTGAGCGTAACCCTGCCGGGGTTCCTGGTTAAAGATCATCAAAACGGCGAATCCCTGCCTGTTGTGACCCAAGCGCTGGTGTTATATTACCTGGTTACAGCAGATGGCACCCCACTCGAAGGACGCTGGGTTTCCTTTGCGGACTTGCCGGATGGTCGTTTCTACAACCAGGCATTCCAGGGATACACGGGTGTCGAAGTAGCTCGTCATTTTGGGGATGATCTGCAAGCCTTTGAAAATGCAGCCCGGAAACTCGGCGGACAGAAGGTTTTCTATGGCGATGCGGCTTTTGCTTTCCAGGCATTGCCGCGTGTGAATCTGGCACTCGTTTATCACCAGGGGGATGATGATTTCCCGGCCTCCTGCCAGGTTCTGTTCGATGCGTCCACCAGCCACTACCTGCCGATCGATGTATCTGCCATCCTGGGAAGCATGCTGGCGCGGGCGATCAAGCGGGTGGTAACCACTTGAGCGCGGGTGGACAACATGAAGGAAGCCTATTTTACGCCCGCAACCATCCATTCCAAAGCGCGGGAAATGTTATGTGAAGTTCAGGGTCTGCGGGAACAACATGCCAATATCACCTTTGATGCCCGCAATGCGGCAGTGCTGGTATTGGATGTGCAGGAGTTCTTCCTGGCGGCGGGATCGCACGCTTACATCCCAGCCGCGCCAGCAATCATCCCGGGGATAAAGAAGTTGGTCAGGGCTTTCAAGCACGTGATGAATAGGCCGGTAATTTTTACTCGTCATGTGAACACTGCTCCAGATGCCGGGATGATGGCAGTCTGGTGGAAGGATTTGGTTTCACCGGATTCGACGCTATCCAGTATATCTGGAACGCTGGATACAACCGGCTGCCAGATTTTCGAGAAGCATCAATATGATGCATTTTTTGGGACAGAACTTGAGCCGTATTTGCGGAACATGGGGATTGGGCAAGTCATCGTGACGGGCGTTATGACTCATCTCTGCTGTGAAACAACGGCGCGCTCGGCATTCATACGCGGCTTCGAGGTTTTGTTTGCCGTCGATGGCACTGCAACCTACAACGCGGATTTCCACCGCGCCAGCCTGCGCAACCTGTCACACGGTTTTGCCTTGCCGGTGCTGGTGGATGAGATCCTGGAAGGCTTGCG
>Ga0105099_10000752_pt1 | contig 21569 bp, 19 predicted proteins | sample PPLLak3cmMay2015_2_FD_79138 | JGI IMG/M metagenome (GOLD analysis project Ga0105099, IMG submission 79138) | Freshwater sediment microbial communities from Prairie Pothole Lake near Jamestown, North Dakota, USA - PPLs Lake P8 Core (1) Depth... | ecosystem: Environmental > Aquatic > Freshwater >... | reverse complement strand
GCGACCGCGACCAGCCACAGATTGTGGCGCAATACCGTATCGATATCCTGGATGGCGGGCGCCAGCCGCTCCTGCAGATCGATCAGCAACAGCAGCGAGTGGTCGGCATTGATCAACATGCGCGCACCTCACGAATCAACTTTGACATTTTGCGAATCCTCCTCGATTGGAAAAGGCACACCCGCTCAACAGCCACGCGCTCCCGGGTTGCGGGTGAACCCGAAGCCGCCCCCGCTCGCAGTCGCAGGCATGATGCAGATTACCATTGCCAGCGACTTCGCAGACTTGCCGATGTCCGCCGGGAAGGGCGAAAAGGGCACGGATTGTTCGACCACGGATCTGACGAAGGCGATTTGGTCCTGCTGATCGGCCGCGTTGAGCACCTTGAAACTCTTCAGCGAGCCGTTGGGGTTGAGACGGATCTCCACCGCTGCCACTTTGAGCCCCCTGCCGCGCGGGTCGTTCCTGACGAATCCGGCGCTCCGGTTAAGCTTTCTCACCAGTGAATCAAGATACATTTCGAGACTGAACGGATCGACCGGCGGGCTGTTGGGCACGCGCTCGAGTACCTCGCTGCCCTCCTTCTCCGTGGCTGCCTGCTGGCGGCCGATATCCCTGGCCATGGCCAGGGAGCGTTGCGCCAGATCCGGCGCCTGGCGTGCCTGACCGTCGAGTTCACGTAGGAAGCTGTTCATTTCCTCTTTCTGCGCCACCGACCACCGCGGGGCTGCCGGCGTTGCCGCCCTGCCCTGCGCCTTGTCCATCGCCAGGATCTTTCTTTGCTGCTGCTGCTTGGCTTCCCGGGTCTTTGCCGGCGCCGGAATGATCGCAGGCGTCGCGGGTTGCTGCGGCATCGGGGGTTGTCGCACAAGGCTGGCCTCGATACGCGTCGCCGCCCGCTCCTCGACCTGGGGCGTCTGCGTCGGAAGCGCCAGGATCACGCCGTGCGCAATCAGCGACAGCAGCAGCGCGAGGCGGAGCGACCACTGGATGCGGAGATTTTCCGGTGGGGACATCGGCGGCATTCTAATCCGGCCGCTGTCCGTCAAAAGCGTTCGCGGCCTACTCCACCGCTTCCGCTACCCGTCGCGCACGCACCGCGGCGGCCAGCTTTTCCAGCACGGCCACACTGTCCTCCCAGCCGATGCAGGCGTCGGTGACGCTCTGGCCGTAGGTCAGCGGCTTGTCCGGCGACAGGTCCTGGCGGCCTTCGACGAGGTGGGACTCGACCATGACGCCGACGATACGCTCGTCGCCGGCGGCCATTTGCGCGGCGACGCTGTCGCAGACTTCCATCTGCAGCTTGTACTGCTTGCGGCTGTTGCCGTGCGAGAAATCGACCATCAGCCGGGCGGCGAGGCCGGCCTTGGCGATTTCCACACAGGCCGTGTCGACGCTGGCGGCATCGAAGTTGGGGGATTTGCCGCCGCGCAAGATGACGTGGCAATCCTCGTTGCCCATCGTCGACACGATGGCGGTGTGGCCGGACTTGGTCACCGACAGGAAGTGGTGCGGCGAATTGGCCGAGCGGATGGCGTCGACCGCGATCCGCATATTGCCGTCGGTGCCGTTCTTGAAACCGACCGGGCACGACAGCCCCGAAGCCAGTTCGCGGTGCACCTGCGATTCGGTGGTGCGCGCGCCGATGGCGCCCCAGGCGATCAGGTCAGCGGTGTATTGCGGGGTGATGGTATCGAGGAACTCGGTGGCGCAGGGTAGGTCAAGCTCGTTGATTTCGAGCAGGATCTTGCGGGCGAGGCGGATGCCTTCGTTGATGCGAAAGGTGTTGTCCATGCGCGGATCGTTGATCAACCCCTTCCAGCCGACGGTAGTGCGCGGCTTCTCGAAATAGACACGCATCAGGACGACGAGATCGTCGGCATGCCTGTCCGCTTCCCGGGCGAGCCTTTTGGCGTATTCCAGCGCTGCATTGTAGTCATGGATCGAACAGGGACCGATGATGACCAGCAGGCGATCGTCGGCGCCATGCAGAATGCGGTGGATGGTCTGGCGGGCACTGTAGGTGGTTTGCGCCGCGCGACTGGATACCGGATATTCACGAAATACATGCGCCGGCGGCACCAGTTCCTTGATTTCCTTGATGCGCAGGTCGTCGGTATTCGGTTTGTTTTGCGGCGTCATGGCCGGCCCCATTCAAAAATTGCTGAAAACCGTGCATTCTACCGGATGCGCATGGAAGATTTCGACCTGCAACCCTCTGCGGAGATTCCTCACCGGCCCGTCAAGGGGCGTGGTGCGGTGTGCAACGTCGCCCATCGCTTCAGCAACGAGACCCGCCAGGCCGAGGACGACGGCTGGGAACAAGCCGAGCCGTCGCTGCCGCAAACCCGCCTGCTGGTCGACAGCGCGAAGTCGATCATCAGCCGCAACGACTCGCCGGACGTCGGTTTCGACCAGTCGCTGAATCCGTACCGCGGCTGCGAGCACGGCTGCATTTACTGCTATGCCCGGCCGACGCACGCCTGGCTCGGCCTGTCGCCGGGCCTCGATTTCGAAACGCAGATTTTCCACAAGCCGGATGCCCCGCGCCTGCTGCGCGAGGAATTGAGTCACCCAAACTACGTCTGCTCGACCATCGTGCTCGGCTCCGCGACCGACGCCTACCAACCGTTCGAACGCAAGGAACGGCTGACCCGCGCGCTGCTCGAGGTCGCTCTGGAAACCGGCCACCCGCTGTCGGTGGTCACCAAGTCGTCGCTGGTCGTACGCGACATCGATCTGTGGGCCGAACTTGCCGGCCGCAACCTGGCCCACATCGGGATTTCCCTGACCACGCTCGACGGGCAACTCGCCCGTCAGCTCGAACCGCGGGCCAGCGCGCCGCAGGCGCGACTCGACGCGATGCAAAAACTGAGCGCCGCCAACATCCCGGTTTCGGTATTCGTCTCGCCGGTGATTCCTGGCCTCAACGACCATGAAATCGAAAACTTGCTCGCAGCGGCGCGTTCGCAGGGCGCGGAAAGCGCGTGCTACACGCTGCTGCGTCTGCCGCACGAGGTGGCCGGGCTGTTTCGCGAGTGGCTGGAATGGCACGCACCCGAAAAGGCGGCGCGCATCATGTCGGTGCTTTACGACTTGCGCGGCGGACGGGCCAACGATGCCCGGTTCGGCAGTCGCATGAAGGGGCTGGGACACTTTGCCGACCTCATCCGTCAGCGCTTCGAACTCGCCTGCCGGCGCCACGGCCTGAGCCGTGAACTGCCGGCACTCGACACGTCCCGCTTCAGGCCGCCGCCGGCGCCAGCGGATGAACGGCAACTGCGCCTGTTCTGATTACTTGAGCTTCTCGTAAAGCCCGACGACGGTTTCCATTTCCTCAAGAATACGTTCGCTGGTCGTCGCCACGGCAATTTGCGGACGCTTGTCGGGACCGGCCTTCTGGTTCAGCGCATTTTCGAAGAACAGCCACTGCTGCTTGACCAGATCGAGGCTCTCCTTGATCTGCTGCGTATTGGAAGGCGCCGCCGCCAGTTCCTGGTGGGCCGCCGCGAATTCCTTGCGCGCCTTTTCGAGTTCGCCGGCGCTCTTGTCGTTACCGACACCCCAGGCAACCGCCTGGTAGAACTTGGCCATGCGCTGCGACAACATGCGCTGCCGGCCGGAAATATTGACCAGACGACCGGCAGTCGAAGCCGATTGCTTCTCGAGCTGGACCGTCCCCTGATGCGCGAGCGCCAGCACCTGCTCGGAGATTTCCAGAACGCTGCGCCCGTTGTCCGGCGAGGGCGGCGCGCCGACCAGAAGATCCTTGTAGGCGAGCCAGGTCGTTTCGAGCTTGAGGTAGTTCTCCTTGATCTCCGGCGTCGGCGCGAAATTCTTCAGCTCGACCAGCTGGCGGTCGAACAGCGAAACCGAGGCGTCGAGGATTTTCTTGCTGCGCTCGACCTCGACCCGCTGACCGATCTGAAAATAGGCCTTGGCCATGCGCTGCGACAGCATGCGCTGACGGCCCGCCTTGTTGATCGCCGAATTGAGATCGGTGATTTGCGCCAGCGCGTCACCGCCCGGAATGCTCAAGACAAGCGCGAGCAGCAATCCGAAAAATGCTTTCATGGTTCCCCCTTAGTTACCCGAGACCGGAAACTAACCGGGAGGAGCCCGAGGGAACCATGACATCAGTCAATTTTGCCGACCGATGCGCGAAAAGTCTTACCGACGCATCAGGGCAACTGGGTCAAGTAATTGGCGATGGCCTTGATGTCCTCGTTCTTCAGCGACGAGGTGGCGATCGACATCAGCAGATTGTTGCGCACACCGGTCTTGTCGCGGTAGCGGGTAAGCGAGGTCTGCAAATAAGGAATCTGCTGACCCGCCAGGCGCGCGATTGTCGCATCGCCGCGCGCCGCCTCGCCGTGGCAGCGAACGCAGAGCTTGGTAAAGAGATCCTTGCCTCTCGTTGCTTCCGCGGGATCGGCTTTCGCCGGCTTGACCGCGCCGCTACCATAGAAGAGCGCGATCTGCATCCGCTCTTCCTCCTTAAGCACCTTGATCAGTCCCTGCATGAACTGATCCTTGCGCTCGCCGCTGCCGAACTTGCGAATCTGCTCGAGCAGGTAGTCGGGATTCTGGCCGGCCAGGTTGGGCACCTCCGGAATCTTGCTGATCCCGTCATCACCATGGCAGTTAACGCAGAAGAAGCTTGCCTTTCTTCCGGCTTCGATCGCCGATTTCAATGCCGCGGGATCCGCCTGGATGGCCTTCAGCCTGTCCGGCGCGGAAGCTTGTGCCAAAGCCATACCGCAAGCCGTCATCAACCCACACGCAAGAATCCAAGCACGCATAATCACCCCCACCAAAATGACTAAGTATTATGCCGTACCCCCTACCGTTAGTCCATCGATGCGCAGTGTCGGCTGGCCGACGCCGACCGGCACGCTCTGGCCGTCCTTGCCGCAGGTGCCAACGCCGGGGTCGAGCTTGAGGTCATTGCCGATCATCGACACACGGGTCATCGCATCAGGTCCGTTGCCGATCAGCGTCGCCCCCTTGATCGGCCGGGTGATCTTGCCGTCCTCGATCAGGTAGGCCTCGCTCATCGAGAAGACGAACTTGCCGCTGGTGATGTCGACCTGGCCGCCGCCGAAGTTGGCGGCGTAGATACCTTTTTTGACCGAGGCGATGATTTCCTGCGGATCATGCGCGCCGGCCAGCATCATGGTGTTGGTCATGCGCGGCAGCGGCAGATGGGCAAAGGATTCGCGACGCCCGTTACCGGTCGGCGCAACACCCATCAGGCGGGCGTTGAGGCTGTCCTGCATGTAGCCCTTGAGGATGCCGTCCTCGATCAGCACGGTGCGCTGCGTCGGGTTGCCCTCGTCGTCGATGTTCAGCGAGCCGCGGCGGTCGACGATGGTGCCGTCGTCGATGACGGTTACCCCGCGCGATGCCACCCGCTGCCCGATGCGACCGCTGAAGGTGGAACTGCCCTTGCGGTTGAAGTCGCCCTCGAGGCCGTGGCCGACCGCCTCATGCAGCAGGATGCCCGGCCAGCCGGAACCGAGGACGACGGTCATCTGGCCGGCTGGCGCCGGCTCGGCATGCAGGTTGGTGAGCGCCTGATGGACGGCCTCCTGCGCATAGCGTTGCAGTACTTCATCGTCGAAATAGCCGAAATCGAAGCGTCCGCCACCCCCTGCTGCGCCCTGTTCGCGCTTGCCGTTTTCCTCGACGATGACGGAAATCGAGCAGCGGACCAGCGGCCTGATGTCGGCGGCCAGCCGGCCATCCAAACCGGCAACGAGGATCACCTCGTACTCGCCGGCCAGCGAGGCCATGACCTGGACGACGCGCGGGTCGATGGCGCGCGCCAGGCCTTCCAGACGCTCGAGCAACCTGACCTTGGCATCGGCGGGCAGCGAGGCGATCGGGTCGTGGGGGACGTACAGCGACCTTGTCGCGGTCGACGCCGAAAAAGCCGGCAAAATGCCATTCTGCCCGGCGGCGGCAATCGCCCGCACGGCATTGGCTGCATCGCCGAGCGCGCGTGAGCTGATGTCGTCGGAGTAGGCAAAGGCGGTCTTCTCGCCGGAGATGGCGCGCACGCCAACCCCTTGATCGATGCTGAAGCTGCCCGACTTGACGATGCCCTCGTCGAGGCTCCACGCCTCGGAACGGGAATACTGGAAATAAAGGTCGGCATAGTCGACCTGATGCGTCAGGATCTGACCGAAGGTCCGTGCCAGGTCGCCTTCGTTCAGCGAAAAAGGCGACAGCAGGAGGGATTCGGCTTGCGCCAGGGCGCTATCTGGATTCATTGAAACTCCGTCAGAGAATTCGGTGGGCGAGGGCCGGCAGGCTCTCGCGGATTTCGGCGATGCGGGCGTGGTCGAGGTCGGCGATGACGACTCCCGGCCCCTTCATCTTGCGGTCGAGAATTTCGCCCCAAGGGTCGACGATCATGCTGTTGCCGTGCGTCATGCGGCCGTTTTCATGCTTGCCGCCCTGTCCGACCGCGAGCAGGTAGCATTGGTTCTCGATGGCGCGGGCACGCAGCAGGATTTCCCAGTGCGCCCGGCCGGTGGTGTCGGTGAAGGCGGCCGGCACCAGGATCAGGTCCACGGTGCCGAGCGCCCGGTACAGTTCGGGGAAACGCAGGTCGTAGCAGATCGACAGGGCGACGCGGCCGAATGGGGTATCGACGGCGACTAGATCGTTGCCCGGCTCGATAAAGGTGGCCTCGTCGTAGGACTCTTCATCCTTCCTGAAGCCGAACAGGTGCACCTTGTCGTAACGCTCGACGCAAACGCCCTCCGGATTGAAAACCAGGGTCGAATTGCGCATCTTGTCGGGGCTTGTCGCGGTCAACGGAAGGGAACCGGCAAAAACCCAGATGCCGTGGCGTTGCGCGGTGGCGGCCAACCACTCCTGGATCGGCCCGCTGCCAAAATTCTCGCGCGCCCGCACGCGGTCCGCGTCGGTGGCGCCGATGATCGGAAAATACTCGGGCAGGGCAAGCAGTTGGGCGCCCTGCGCCACGGCATCCTCGATCAGGCGCCCGGCAACCTGCAGGTTATCCGCAACGCGCGGCCCGGACACCATCTGGATGGCTGCCATGCGGCAATTCTGTTTGGTCATGGTCTGAGTCCTTCGCTGGGTCGCGGCGCTGGTTCTTCAAGCGACTGGCCGACCTTTTCGACCTGGGGATCGGCCCAGCTGCCGGAGATATGATAGCGATAGCTGAATAGCCGGCCGAGCGGATTCCGCAGGACCGTACTCGCCACCAGCGCTGCCGCGCCGGCGATCGGATTGATCAGCGTCGCGGCACCGATCGCGGCAACCGAACCGATCTGCGGGCGTACCAGCACCATCAGGTCCTGCGTTTCGTTCTTGAGATTTGCCTCGCCCTCGATTTCGATCTGCGCCGCCGGGCTGTTGATGCGCAGCGGCTCCACAGTTCGCATCACCCCCGACGTCACGACCGTGTTGCCGGCAATGCTGTCGAACGCCAGTCCTTCTGAAAAAATATCACGAAAATCGAGGGTCAGCCGACGCGGCAGTGACTGCAGCGAAATCAGCCCCAACAGCCTGCCGACGCCCGGTTCCAGCTGGTTGAACTGGCCATTTGCTGCATTCACCGTCATCTGCCCGGTAAGCGACGGATAGTGAATGGCGGTGAGCGGCCCATCCCAGCGCATGTCGCCCGTCAATGTCGCGCTACCGCGCCGGACGGCATCGACATAACCCAGCCGCGTGAGCAGCTTGCCGACATCGCCGGCCTTGAGCTCGAAGTCCAGGCGGGTGTGATTGCGCCCCGCCGTATTGACCCATAACGCCTTGCCGCTCAAGGAACCATCCGGATTCGTGATACTCAGGGTATCGAGTTGCCATGCCCCACCCTCGTTGCGCGCCCTGAGCTCCAGCTGGCCGAGCGCCCGCTCGCCGATCCGGAAGTCGTCCACCGTGATATTCAGCGCGGGTAGCGTGTTGATCAGCGTCGGATCGGCCCCGCTGGTTTGACCAGCCGGGTGCAAGACCAGGCGCCGCAGGCGCCCCTCCAGCAATCCTTCGCCGGACTGACGCCAGAACAGGTCGCCGGCCGCCTCCTGCATGTTGACGGCAATCTGCCAACCTGCATCGCGCGGACGCAACTCGGTGTCCACCTGCGTAAAATCGCGGCCGAGGAAGCGCAGCGAAGGCGTCCTGATCGACAGCGCCGCCAACGCCGGCACCTTCCCGCCAACCTGGTCGCCAGTCCCTTTGCTCTCCAGAACTTCCCGCCACGCATCGACATCGAGATGCGGCAGGGCGATGCGCACGGCGATGCCCTTGTCCGGCAAACGCGCGTCACCTTCGCCGATGACCAGCACGGCTCGCTCGAGTTTTTCTTCGCGTTTGATGAAGATGCCCTGCGCGACCTTCCCCAGCGTTACCGCGAACTGCTGATCGCCGGCCTCGCCAGCTGTGCGCTCGACACGTAGCGCCAGGGACGACGCCGCATCCTTGGCCAACGGCTCGGGTAGACGCGAACTGATACCGACCAGATCCGACTCGATAACAAAATCGGCTTTGCGCCGGTAGATATTGATGTCGGACTTCCACGCCGCGCTACCGCTCAGACGGTCGCTGGCGGGCACCGCGAACTGCTGTGCCAGTTCGACCACATTCGCTGTCCCTCCAGCGCGAACCGTGACCCGGTCGTCGAGGCTCTTGATGCTGACCTTGAACGGCCCGCCAAACGCCTGGCCGCTGATCGCCGGCGCCACGATGCTGGCCTCGGTCAGCGCCAGCTTGCCGTTCACCTGGGTCAGCGCCGGCATGCCGGCAAAAAGCTGGATCTGATTGTTCTGGATGTGATAGTCGCCGCGCAGGCGGGTTTCCAGCGGCCGCTGCAGCGGGATGTCGAGCGCCAGATCGAGCTTGCCGTTGCCGGTGGCGGTCAGGCCTTTCGTAAAGTCGTCGATCTTTTCGCTGATCGGCGTCTGTTCGATGAAGCGCAGGAATTCCCCGGTTGGCCCGCTGGCCTCGCCACGCACCAGCAGAATTTCGTCTTTTGCTTCAAAGTCGGGGATTTCGACCACGACGCCCGATAGCCTGGCGCCCAGGATGCTCGCCTTGTCCGAAACGATGCGCATGCCGGCGCCAAAGCTCATGTCGCCATCGATCTGTTCGATGACCGGCCAGCCCGGCACGTAATCGACCTTGGCGCCGGTCGCCTTGGCCGTAATCAGGAACTTTCCCTTGTCCGGATCGCGGAACGGAAAATCCGCGAGATTCCCCTTGAGCACCAGCTTGCCGTCGTGTGCTTTTCCGGCAACGATGCCCTTCCGCACCCAGTCGCGCGCATTGGCGCCCACGGCGTGCGGCAGATAGCGCCAGACGGCGCGTCCATCGGCCCGCGCAATGCTTGCCGCGAGGTCGATCACGCCCGGCCCCTCGCCCGTGTAGCGATAGCTGCCGCTCGCCGTCCCGGCGGCATCCGCACCCTCGAACTGCAGGCGTTCCAGCTTGACATCGACCACCTCCCCGGCCACCTTCCAGTTGGCCCGGGCGCGCAACAGATCGAACGCGATGTCCGGCTCGGGGAAAACCGCCGGCAGCGAAATGGCCGAACGCCCGGCATCAAGCGCCAGCGAACCGCCTTTTTCGCTGAACTCGACCATTCCGGAAAGGCCCGTCGCCCCCGGAAAATAGCCGCCGGGCAGCAAGCCGAGATCGCTGAAGTTGGCCTTGAGCGCGTAGTGCTCGAGAACATCGTCGAGCCTGGTCCAGCTGGCCCGCAGTTCGGATACCCGGCCCTCGGGCCGGTACTGCTCGAGCAGCTCGCGGCTACGCGGATCAAGCGGCATGTAGGCGGCCAGCTTGCGAAGTACGGCAAAATCGAGAAAGCTGGCCCCGGCGGAACCGCTGATCCGGCCGCTCTGGCCATCCTGCTTCCATGCCGCCTGAAAATCGGTCGGCGCCACGCGGGTGCCATCCGCCGCCAACAGTTCCACCTTGCTCCCCGACAGCGCCCAGTCGCTCTCCTTGTAGCGCCCCTCGAGGCGGCCGCGCAAGCTGTTCAGGTCAAGTTCCGGCACTTTGCGCCCGAGGCGGACACGCAAGTCCTCGAGCGCCAGATCGGCGGTCAGCCGGCCCTCACTCTCGGCCAGATCGCCCCACAGGCGCAAGGCGCCATGGCCGCGCGGCAGATGGATCGGGTAGTCGACCCAGGCGCCCCAGCCGGCGAGGTCGGCATAGTCGAGCGCGACGAAAATCCGCCCTGACAGGTGTTCGAGCGCCTCGCCAAGATCGCCGATGATTTCGCCGCGAACGTCGATGCGCGCCGCCAGTTCGGACGGCGGTGCCGCCGAGAGGCCAAAGCGATGCTGGCGCCCCCGGTTGTCGAGGCCGAACTGCACATCTTCGAGCGCCAGCGGCGGCGCGCCGCGCAGGCGGTCTTCCCAGAGCAGGGTCGCGTTGCGGATACGGATGCGCTGCTGATCGAGCACCCAGCGGGCAAATGCCGGGTCGCTCTCGCCTTCGGTGTCGATGCCCGCCACCGTGATGCGGCCATTGCTTTCGCGCCGGACATGCAGCACCGGGCGCTCGAAGGCGAGCAAGGCGAGCGTGATCTTTCCGCGCCACAGGCTGCTCCACGAGAGGACGGCCTCCACCTGCTCCAGCGAAAATGCGGGGGCGCCGTGGCGATCGGCGATCACCACGGTATCGAGCACCAGATCCGGATTGAGACCCTGCCAACGCGCCGCGATATTGCCGATCGTCACCGGCTGACCGATGGCCTGAGTGACCGCCTGCTCGATCTGCCCGTGATAGACGCCGACATTGGGCAAAACGAAAAAGCGCAAGCCGAGGACCAGCAGCGCAAAAAGCAGCCAGGCGAGGAGCGCCAGCCGCCAGGCCACGACCAGCGCCATGCGCAGCGGCGACGAATAGACCACCGGCCACAACCAGTGCAGGCGGTGATAGAGCGCCTGCCGCAGTGCGCGGCGGGTTTCCGTATCAGCCACGGCGCGAAGCGTTTTGCCAGGGAGAGGGATAGATCACTACAATCAACGATTCGTCGAAAAATCACATTCTATCCTTTTCGCCCCGACCGCCGACCGAGCAATCATGGACAACCTACCCGACCCACGCTGGCAAGAGGCCCTCCAGCACAGCCGCTTCCTGACCAACCTGCTGGCCGCGCGCCCGGCGCTGATCGCCGATCTGGCGGCGGTGTGGACGGCGCCGCTTTCCCCCGAACTGGTGCGCGCGGCCATGGAACCGCCGGCCGGTAACGACGAAATCCTCAAGACGCAGTTGCGCCGCCTGCGCCAGCAGGCCATGGCGCACATCGCGCTACGCGACCTGTGCGGCCTAGCGCCGCTGGCCGAAGTCGTCGAAAGCATGACCGTGCTCGCCGACTTCACCACCAATTTCGCACTCGACCACCATCACCGCCAGCTCGCCGCGACTTACGGCGAACCGCTGGACCGGAACGGCCAGCCGCAGCGCCTGCTGATCATCGGCATGGGCAAGCTGGGCGGCCGCGAGTTGAATGTCTCGTCCGACGTCGATTACATCTTCGTCTATCCCGAGGAAGGCGATACCGCCGGGCCGAAGAGCATCGAGAACTACGATTTCTTCACCCGCCTCGGCAAGCGCGTGATTTCGGCCCTCGGCGAAATCACCGCCGACGGCCAGGTGTTCCGCGTCGACATGCGCCTGCGCCCGAATGGCGATTCCGGCCCGCTGGTCTGTTCGCTCGACGCGCTGGAAAACTACTTCATCACCCAGGGCCGCGAATGGGAACGCTACGCCTGGATCAAGGGGCGCACCATGAACGACGGCGACAACCTGCAGCCGGAGTGGGTCACCGCCATGCAGAAGATCGCCCGCCCGTTCGTCTTCCGCAAGTACCTCGATTTCGGCGCCATCAACGCCATGCGTGACCTGCACGCGCAGATTCGTCGCGAAGTCGCGCGCAAGGACATGGCCGACCATGTCAAGCTCGGCCCCGGCGGCATCCGCGAAATCGAGTTCATCGCCCAAGTTTTCCAGCTCATTCGCGGCGGACGCGACCCGGCGCTGCAGATTCGCCCGACGCTTTCGGTCCTCAAGCTGCTGGCCGAGCGCCGGCTGATCCAGGGCGAAATCGAGGATGAATTGCGCGCGGCCTACATCTTCCTGCGCCGTCTCGAACACCGCCTGCAATACATCGAGGACAAGCAGACGCACATGCTGCCGGCAAACCCGGCCGACCAGGCGAGTACCGCCCGCAGCATGGGGTTTGCCGACTGGCCGGCCATGCTGTCCATACTCAACGCACATCGCGAGAAGGTCAGCCGCCATTTCGAGCAGATCTTTTCCGACCCCGAGGCTGGCGAGCATCCGCTGACCGGCCTGTGGATGGGGCAACTCGACGACGACACCGCCATCGAATCGTTCGGCGAACTCGGTTATCGGCAACCGCGGGAAGCCATCGTCCGTCTCGCCGAGTTGCGGGCATCGAACCGCTACCTGCAGTTGCCGACCGCCAACCGCTCGCGCCTCGATGCCATCGGGCCGCGCCTGATCGAAGCCGCCGGCGCCACCGGCAACCCGGACACGACGTTGGCGCGCGGCCTGAACTTCGTCGAAAGCATCAGCCGCCGCGGCGCCTATCTGGCCCTGCTGCAGCAATATCCGATGGCGCTGCGGCGCGTTGCCGACATGGTCTGCGCCTCGTCGTGGGCCACCGACTACCTGGGCCGCCACCCGCTGCTGCTCGACGAACTGCTCGATCCGCGCCTCTACGACATCGCCACCGACTGGGCGAGTTTTCGCGAGGAATTGCGCCGCAGCCTGGCCGACCATGCCGGCGATACCGAACGCGAAATGGACATCCTGCGCGAAATGCACCACGCGCAGATCTTCCGCCTGCTGGCGCAGGACCTGGCCGGGTTGCAGACGATCGAGACGCTGTCCGACCACCTCACCGAACTGGCCGACATCATCGTTCAGGAAACCCTGCCGCTGTGCTGGGAAACGATCAGGAAGCGGCATTGCGCAACGCCCAAATTCGCGATCATCGGCTACGGCAAGCTGGGCGGCAAGGAACTCGGCTACGTCTCGGACCTCGATCTGGTTTACCTCTACGACGACCCCGACCCCGATGCAGAAGAAAACTACGCCCGCCTCGGCCAGCGCCTGAACACCTGGCTATCGAGCCAGACCTCGGCCGGCATCCTGTTCGAGACCGACCTGCGCCTGCGCCCGAATGGCGACTCCGGCCTGCTCGCGGTGTCGCTCGATTCCTTCCGCGACTACCAGCTCGACAAGGCCTGGGCCTGGGAGCACCAGGCGCTGACCCGCGCACGCTTCTGCGCCGGCGATCCGGTCGTTGGCGCCCGCTTCGAGGAGTTTCGACGCGAAATTCTTTGCCAGCAGCGCGACCTGGCCAAGCTGAAGGAAGAAGTCGTCGCCATGCGTCGGAAGATGTATGACGCCCACGCCTCGAAAAGCGAGATCCTGTTCGACCTCAAGCATGACCCCGGCGGCATCATCGACGTCGAGTTCATCGTCCAGTACCTGGTCCTCGGCCATGCCCATCAGCACCAGCGCCTGACCGGCAACCTCGGCAACATCGCCCTGCTCAGGATAGCCGCCGAACTCGGGCTGATTCCGGCCGATCTGGCGGAAGCCGCCGGCAACGCCTACCGGGAATTCCGCCGCCTGCAGCATGCCAAGCGCCTGAGCGCCAATCCCCAAGGTTACAGCGAGCGTGAAGGTATCGAAAAATACATTGCTGCGGTCAACATGCTGTGGAAGGCGGTTTTCGGCGAATAAACCTGAACGACGTCGGCAACCCCGTCAGCGCACCGGCGCCATACCCCATTCGGCAACGCCTTCCGGTAGATGAATCGCCTCGAAGCCCTGCTGTTTCAGCAGCAGCACCGCATCCCGCGCCATCAGGCAATACGGGCCGCGGCAGTAGGCGACGATGGTTTTTCCTTGCGGCAGCTCGGCCAGACGGGTTTTCAGTTCCTCGATCGGCATCGATTGCGCGTAGGGCAAATGCGCCGCCTCGTACTCCGCCGATGGCCGCACGTCGAGAACGATGACGCTCCCCGCTTTCGCCATCCGGACCAGTGAGTCGCGATCCTGCGGCGTAAGTTGGCGCGGATCGCTGGTCAACTGTGCCAGCGCCATTTTCAACTCGACCAGGCGATCTTCAGCCAGTGAGCGGATCGCCACCCAGAACTCGGCCACCGCGCGGTTGGCAATGCGGTAGATGACATTCTTGCCCTGCCTTTCCGTCTCGACCAGATGCGCCGCGCGCAGCTCGCGCAAATGCGCACTCGCCAGCTTCATGCTGATGGAGGTTTCGCGGGCCAGGGTCTCCACGGTTTTTTCACCCTGGCAGAGCATTTCGATGAGCTCCAGCCGCTTCGGACTGCCGGCCGCCTTGCCGATGCGGGCCACCTGCTCGTAAAGCAAATCCTTGATACGTCGCGTGTCGTTCATGATGCTGAATCTAAGCGGCCACGGAAGCAGTGTCAATTCATCTTGACAGCGTTAGTCCTATTGCCTAGATTGATCTAATGATCGTTAGATCATCTATGATAGAAACCAGAATGAAAATCCCGATCGTTCCGAACGGCTCCCCGGCCTGGAACCGTCGGCGCCTCGCTTGCGATTGTCGTCACGGTACCGATCCTTTTCAAAAGCCCCACCAATGAACATCCGTCTGCTCATCGTCTGCGCTTTACTGGGCAGCGCCAGTCTCTTTGTCCGCGCCGAAGACGAAACCACATGGACGCATCGCGCCGCGCAAAGCGCCGTTATGCTCACCGCCAATCCACTGGGCAGCGTTTCACGCACGGCTTTTTACGGTGCGCGCGGCTTCCCCGAGGCGACGATCCGGCCCTATGCGCAAGCCTGTGGTTTTTCCTTCGGCATGCACAATGGCAGTGCGGACAAGTTGACCACGCGCTTGGCTGACTGGCAGGCGATCAGCGCCGATGGCAAGCGTGTTGCGCTACGGCTGCCCGAAGCATGGGATGTGGAGTGGGCGAAGTCCGGGGTGTCGGAAGCTGCCCGCATCGCCTTCCGCTGGGCGCAGTTCCAAAGTGAAATCACATTCGAGCCAGGCGACTGGATCATGGGTATGGCGACGCTGGAAGTTCCACTATCCGGCACCTTCCGCCTCGTCGCCCGCTATCGCGATGACAAGGGAAATCATGAAATCGTTCTCGACAAGCTTTCCTGTGCCAAAGGCTGAGCGCCGTCGTTTCCTGTACGCCAGTGCTGGCCTTGGGTTGCTGGCGCTGGCCCCGATCCTGCGGGCGCAAGGCCGTGGCATGACTTCCCTGCCAGCCCCCATGCCGGCGCCGGCTTTGCGCCTGCTGGACAGCGATGGCAAGCCGGTCGATCTCGCCGGCTATCGTGGCAAGGTGGTTCTGGTTAATTTCTGGGCGACCTGGTGCCCGCCCTGCCGCAAGGAATTTCCCTCGCTCGCCCGTCTGCGCAAACGCTTCAAGTCCGCCGAGTTCGAAGTGCTCGCCGTCAATGTCGGCGAAGACCCGGACATGGTGTTTTCCTTCACCGGCATCACTGAATTTCCGGTGCTGTTCGACCGCGATTCGAAGGCGATGGCGACCTGGCCGGTCAAGGGATTACCGACCACTTTCGTGGTCGACCGCCAGGGACGGCTGGCCTTGAAGGCAGTCGGCGGCCGCGAGTTCGACGATCCCGAGATCGTCGCCATCATCAAACAGCTACTGAATTCATAGAAGCACATGCCATGACCGGGAGACCCGCGACGCGCTGCGTCCATGCCGGTGAACTGGTCGCTACCCACGGCTCGTCGCACACGCCGTTGCCTGGGCGTGCGGGGAAATTGCCGCGCTGATTGACGCTCCGGGAATCGAACGACATTGACAAGCCTGAACGCGTACCGCACAATGATCCAACAGTCGTTGGATTGTTTAATTTAATCAGGTACGGAGGCAGGCAATCATGACCAATACACTGTTCATCCTCAACGACCCGCCCTACGGCACTGAGCGTAGCTACAACGGCTTGCGCCTCGCCAAGGCGGTTTCCAAACAGCCCGGGCAACAAATCCGGGTATTCCTGATGGGCGATGCCGTCGCCTGCGCCAAGGCCGGTCAGAAACTTCCCGACGGCTACTACAACGCCGCGGACATGGTGAAAATGGTGGCCATGGCAGGCGAGGTCGGGCTGTGCGGCACCTGCATGACCGCGCGCGGCATCGAGGACGGCGAACTGGTGGCCGGCGCCGTGCGCAAGACACTCAACGATCTGGCCGCGTGGACAGCGGAAGCTGACAAGGTCCTGGTGTTCTGACGATGCCGTTTCAGGTCAGCGCTGGCCGCAACCCTGCGCCGGACCGCACTGGAATGCGCCGATGAACTTCGAACAGACGGGACTGGCCAACGAACCCGCGAGCAGGCTCGGCTTCTTTCTCGGCATATTCGCGGTGATTGGCTTCTGGGAATTGCTCGCGCCACGCCGCGTCCTGACCGTATCCAAGACCCTGCGCTGGACCAGCAACCTCGGCCTCGTTGTGCTCGACACAGCGCTGTTGCGCCTGATATTCCCACTGGCTGGGGTCGGCTTGGCCGCCTTTTGCGCGAAAAACGGCTGGGGAATTCTCAATCATTTCCCGGTGCCGTTCTGGGTGGCTGTGCCGCTGGCGGTGATCGCACTGGACTTCGTCATCTGGCTTCAGCACGTCATGGTCCACGCCGTGCCGCTCTTGTGGCGGTTGCACCGCGTTCATCACGCCGACCTGGATTACGACGTGACCACCGGAGCGCGTTTCCATCCACTCGAAATCGTGCTGTCCATGCTGATCAAGTTTGCCACCATCGTCGTGCTGGGCCCGCCGGTCGTCGCCGTGGTGATCTTCGAAGTGCTGCTCAATGCCACGGCCATGTTCAATCATGGCAATATCGGCTTGCCGGCAAGGCTCGACCGAATTTTGCGCTGGGTCGTCGTGACGCCGGACATGCATCGAGTTCATCACTCGATCGAGGACGACGAGACCAATTCCAATTTCGGCTTCAACCTGCCTTGGTGGGACCGGCTGTTCGGCACCTATCGCGACCAGCCGCGCGCCGGCCAGACAGGCATGACTATCGGCATTCGCGACCATGGCGACCCGCGCGAGGTTTCCTGTCTGGATGGCATGTTGTTGCTGCCGTTCCGCGGGGAGATCAGGGACTACGCGATCAACCGGCGGAACTTTGATGCCGGTCAGGTGCGCTGAATCAGCTTGATCCTGTAGCCGTCCGGATCCTCGACGAAGGCTTAGATGGCCGCCCGCCAGGCCGGCCTCTATCGCGAGATAGCCGGATTGAAAATGGCATCTGAAACGCCGTTGACCGCGCCAGCGTGAATCACTCGCCGACCACGGATGCGCTGGATTCCCGGCCGGGTGGCAGGGTCAGTTGTCGTCTGTGGCGGTGACCATCCGGTCAAGGTTGCGCAGGCGTTCCGCCATCACGCGCATGACCTGGGTAGCGAAGAACGGCGTTTGCTGAACGAGAAACTGGAAACGTTTTTCATCGACGGCAACGAATTCGCAATCGGTACGGGCGACTACCGTTGCCGAACGCGGCCCGGGGGAGACAAGCCCCATTTCGCCGACGATACTGCCGTGCTCCAGGGTTTCCACGATGCGGCCGTTGACCAAGACGTCAGCCTCACCTGACTTCAGGACGAACATCAGATGACCTGCCTCGCCTTGAGAAAACAGCGGTTTTCCGGCCGCGATGCTGACGATTGCCGAATTGTGGGAAAAGAGTTCGATGGAGATCATGGCGTCGTATTTTCGAGGACTTGGCCGTTTCGTTTATAGCATGGATAGCATGCCGCCGTCTTGCACGGAATGCTACAAGTAACCGCAGGCATCCGCTAGCGATTGACTGCATCGCGCAGTTCGCGGCGCAAGATTTTTCCGATCGGTGTCTTGGGCAGGACATCGCGGAATTCGACGTGGCGCGGCAGCTTGTAGCCCGTCAGTTGCGCCCGGCAGTGCTCGATCACGTCCTCTTTGGTGAGATTCAGGTCTTTCCTGACAATGACCACCTTGACCGCCTCGCCTGACTTTTCGTCGGGCACAGCCACCACGGCACATTCGAGGACGCCCGGGTGCGCCGCGACGACGCTCTCGACTTCGGTGGGGTAGACATTGAAGCCCGACACCAGAATCATGTCCTTCTTGCGGTCGGTGATGGTGACCCGGCCCTGGTCGTCCAGATGGCCGACGTCGCCCGTCTTCAGCCAGCCGGCGCGCAAGACATTGGCTGTTTCCACAGGATTGTTCCAGTAGCCTTTCATTACCTGCGGGCCGCGAATGCAGATTTCGCCGGTGTGTTTCTCGATGTCGCCGGCGCCGGTCCACACCGGCAGTTCGTTGAAATCCTCATCGCGGATCGACACCCCGGTGGACGGCAGGGGCAAGCCGACGCTGCCGTCCCAGGCGGCACCGAGCGGCACGCAGCAGGCACCCGGCGAGGTCTCGGTCAGGCCGTAGGCTTCGGTGAGATAGTGCCCGGTCACCTGCTGCCAGCGTTCGGCCACGGGCTTCTGCACGGCGGCGCCACCGCCGACCACGACCTTCAGCGCGGAGAAGTCGATCTGCGCGAATCCCGGCGTGTTCAGCAGCCCGTTGAACAGCGTGTTGACGCCGGTCATCGTAGTGAACTTCCAGCGTCCCATTTCCGTGACCAAGGCCGCCAGGTCGCGCGGATTGGTGATCAGCACGCTGAGGCTGCCCCACTTCATGAACGACAGTGTCGAGGTGAGGCAGAAGATGTGATACATCGGCAGCGGGGCGATGACGATTTCGGCACCCTCCTTGAAGCTGACCGAAATCCAGATACCGGTCTGTTCCAGATTGGCGAGAATATTCCGGTGGCTGAGCATCGCGCCCTTGGCGACCCCGGTGGTGCCCCCGGTGTACTGGAGAAAGGCGATGTCTTCGCTGTTCACATCGACCGGATTGAAGCGCGCCGAACGGCCGCGCTCGAGTGCTGTGCGCAGCGTTATGGCACTGTCGATGCGCCACGCCGGCACCATCTTCTTGACGTGCTTGATCACGAAATTGACCAGCCAGCGCTTCGGGATCGGCAGCAGGTCGCCGATCTGCGTGGTGACCACATGTTCGACCGCGGTTCTGCCCATGACCTGCTGCAGGGATTGGGCGAAGTTCTCGACGATGACAATGGCCTTGGCACCGGAGTCCTTCAACTGGTGTTCGAGTTCGCGCGGCGTGTACAGCGGATTGACATTCACCACCGTCATCCCGGCGCGCAGGATCCCGAACAGCACCACCGGGTACTGCAGCAGATTGGGCGACATGACCGCCACCCGCTCGCCCTTGCCCATGCCGGGCAGCCCCTGCAGGAAGGCGGCGAAAGCCCGCGACAGCTGTTCCAGTTCGGCGTAGCTGATGGTGTGGCCGAGGTTGTGATAGGCCGGTCGGTCAGCGAACTTGACGAAGAGCTTGTCGAGCAGATCCGGGATCGACCTGAACTGGTCCGGGTCGATCTCGGCCGGCATGCCCTCTGGGTAATTCTTGAGCCAGATCTTGTCCATGGCATCCTCCCTCTTGAAGTTTCCGAACTCCTTGTTTTTACAGCTTACTCCTAATTCATGGAGGGCTCATGCCGGCGCGGACGCAACTGGACAATTTCCGGATCGTCGGCATGGTCGATCAGGATGCGCCGGACACGGTCCTGCCAGAGCTCGCCGAACAGCCGGGTGTTTCCGGCATCGGCCGTACCCTGCAGGATGGCGCCGAGCAGGCTGGCGAGGCGCGGATCGGCGGGCACCGTTTCGAGCCGCAAAGTGCAGTCGACCGCAACATTCGTGTCGAGCCGGGTGAATGCCACGCCACTGATGCCGTCGACGCCAAATTGCAGCAGATTGCGCCGGCTGTAGCGGCCGCCCAGCCCCTTGAAACCACCGGCGCCGGCAGCGCCGGTGAGCAGTCCGGCAACGCTGGCGATGACGCCGGCGACACCGCTGTCGAGACTTTCGCGCAGTGCCACGGCAATATTGCCGCGCTCGGGAATGCCGTCGCCGTAGAGGGCGCGCAGCGCGCGCACCGTCATCAGCCAGGCGCCAGCGACGGTCGGGCAGGAATGGCCGGCCAGCCGGACGGCGTCGGCGAAGCGGTATTCGATCAGCCCGCCCTCCGCCGCGCCAAGCAGTTCGGCCAGCGGATCGCGCAGCGTGACGGGCGCGACGCGCGCGAAGAATTCGGGAAATGCCATGGCGCTCTCCTTTGGCCCCCATTGTCGGCGGCCCGGCGCCGCATGACCTTGATGTGGCTCAGGCGCGCTGGATCAGTTCGATCTTGTAGCCGTCCGGATCCTCGACGAAAGCGATGATGGTGCTGCCGTGCTTCATCGGCCCCGCCTCGCGCACCACCTTGCCGCCGCGCTTGCGGATTTCGGCGCAGGCCGCTGCGGCATCCGGCACGGCGAGAGCGACATGGCCGTAGCCGGTGCCAAGGTCGTAGGCCGACGTGTCCCAGTTGTGGGTCAGTTCGAGCACGGCGCCTTCGCTCTCCGGCCCGTAGCCGACGAAGGCGAGCGTGAATCGTCCCTCGGGGTAATCGCTGCGGCGCAGCAATTGCATGCCGAGGACTTCGCTGTAGAAGGCGATGGACTTGTCCAGGTCGCCGACCCGGATCATGGTGTGCAGGATGCGCATGCTGTTTCCCTTGCTTTCTAGATTTGCGGAATCTGGCGGGCGAGTTGGCGCAGTTCGAGCCGGCGCGCCTGCCAGTCGGGGCAAAGTTGCTCCACTACGGACCAGAAGCGCGGGCTGTGGTTCATTTCCCTGAGGTGCGCCAGTTCGTGGGTGACGACGTAATCGACGATCGCCAGCGGCATCAGGACCAAGCGCCAGTTCAGCGCAATGCCGCCGCGCTGGCTGCAACTGCCCCAGCGCGTGCGGGCTGCCGAGATTCTCAGCGGCGGCGGGGCGACGCCGAGTCGCGGCGCGTAATGGGCGAGGCGTTCGGCGAAGACGAGACGCGCTTTCTCGCGCAGCGCTTTTTCGAGCACGACCCGCGCTTCGACCGCCGGCGGTACGAATAGATGCAGCTTCGGTTCGCTGAACAACCAGCGCTGGCGACTGCCGGGTGTGACGGTCACGGTCAACGCCGCGCCGAGGGCAGAAATCTCCGTGCCGTCGGCGATCGCCAGCCTTTCCGGAGCGGCGCGGTTGCGCCAGTCGGCGAGCTTGTCGAGCACCCACTGGCCATGTTCGCGGATCAGCGTTTCGATGTCGCCGAGCCGCGCCTGCTGCGGCGCGCCGACACGCAGGCCGCGCTGGTCGATGGTGAGGCCGATGGTGCACCGCCGGCTGCGCCGCAAGCGGTAGTCGACGTCCTGACCGGCAATCGCGATGCGGCGCGTTGCCTCAGGCGGCGCTGGTCTTGGCATCCGCGTAGCGATGCGGGGAAATCCGCCGCATCTCGCCTTCTATCCAGTTTTCGGCGCGCTGATTGACTTCCGCTTCGGACAGGTCGGTCGCGTCGAAGGCCGGGCCGATGCTGATGGTCACGATACCGGGCTTCTTGATGAAGGCCTGGCGCGGCCACAGCT
>Ga0105099_10000751_pt1 | contig 21581 bp, 20 predicted proteins | sample PPLLak3cmMay2015_2_FD_79138 | JGI IMG/M metagenome (GOLD analysis project Ga0105099, IMG submission 79138) | Freshwater sediment microbial communities from Prairie Pothole Lake near Jamestown, North Dakota, USA - PPLs Lake P8 Core (1) Depth... | ecosystem: Environmental > Aquatic > Freshwater >... | reverse complement strand
TCCCAGGACACTTGCAATGACCTTATACGGAGATCTCGATGTTTCTGTCATTGACCAGCTTCCTCCTGGCAGAAAACCAGTTAAAACCATGCATTACTACGACTCAGCAAGAGAGGCTGTCTTAGGATTTATGAGGAGACAGATTGAGGATGGAAGACAAATTTATGTCGTTTATCCCCTTATCCTGGAGTCTGAGAAAATGGACTTCAAAGCCCTTGAAAACGGTCTGGAAATGATCGAGAGGGCCTTCCCTGCTCCAAGGTATGCAATCAGTGTTGTACATGGGAAAATGCCTCCCAAAAACAAGGAAATATCAATGTCCCAATTCAAATCCGGACAAACGCAGATAATGGTTGCCACTACTGTCATTGAAGTTGGCGTCGATATCCCTAACGCAACCGTTATGGTTATCGAAAGTGCTGAAAGATTCGGCTTGTCGCAACTGCATCAACTCCGTGGCAGGGTAGGCAGAGGTGCCGACCAGTCTTATTGCATTCTGATGTGTCCCGACAAAATATCAGTTGATGCCCAGAAAAGGATAGAAATTATGGTAAGTACAAATGACGGCTTTGAAATATCTGAAGCCGACCTTCAGATAAGAGGGCCGGGTGACATTGAAGGAACACAACAGAGCGGGATGCCTTTTAACCTTAAGATCGCCGATCTGGGAAAGGATGGAATGATCATTGAGTATGTAAGACGGATAGCCGAAGAGATCATTTCAAACGATCCAATATTGGAATCTTCCGAAAACAGGATTCTCAGAGTGGAACTGCAAAGGTTGTTCGCGAGGGAAAGATCGTGGAGGCAGATAAGCTAAACTACTCGTAGTGTGAATATTATAATTTTATTTATAATCACAATAAATAAGTGAATTAAAGAGAAAACCTGACAAAGATTATATCTTTTCTGTTCCTTAATTATAATTTTGCGGTCTGAAATTGTTTATATAAAATTCATGCATTCCGAAAGTGAAATTGAACATGCCGGAGTAGTATATAAAATAGAAGAAAACGCTATAACGGTTAAGATTACTGCCCATCCAGGTTGCGCATCGTGTCACGCTTCGGATTTGTGCAATGCATCGGGTTCGGTTGATAAATATTTCACTGTCCCATTTCAGGATGGAATATCAAAAGGACAAAATGTTAAGATTGTAACAACACTTTCAACTGGTTTCCGGGCTCTTTTTATCGGATATATACTACCTCTCATTATCCTGCTTGGTTCTCTTATAGTATTGCTGGCCGCCGGAGTAGGAGAATTCTGGACGTCAATTGCTTCAATAGCAATAGTGTTATTTTATTACTTAATAATATTCAGATTTCGTGACAGAATTGAAAAGAATATAAACTTTACTTTAAAACCATCATAAATGGATTCTACTGTTATTTTTACGGTTGTCTCACTCTCATCTCTTGGAGCACTCTCAGCAGTAATTCTCTATGTTGTAGCTCAGAAGTTTCAGGTTTTTGAGGATCCAAGAATAGAAGAGGTACAAAATGCATTACCCGGAGCCAATTGTGGTGGATGCGGTTTTGCCGGATGCCGCAATTTTGCTGAAGCGCTCGTGAAGGCTGAATCATTTGATGGATTGAATTGTCCGGTTGGAGGAGCATCGCTTATGGATGATGTGGCAAAACTTCTCGGTCGGGAGGCAGTGGCAGTCGATCCGCTCGTGGCAGTTGTCAGATGTAATGGAACCCCCACTCACAGGCCACGAACCTCTGTCTACGATGGAATACCAAACTGCAGGGTTGCACATTCACTTTATGCCGGTGAAACTGCCTGCGGATTTGGATGTCTTGGGCTTGGCGATTGTGTAGTTGCATGTAAGTTTGATGCAATGTACATGGATCCGGTTACAGAGTTACCTGTAATTATTGACGATAAATGCGTGGCATGCGGCGCATGTGTAAAAGCATGCCCCAGGACAATTATTGAACTTCGTAAAAAGGCAAAAAAAGACAGAAAACTATACGTTTCGTGTGTAAATAAGGATAAGGGCGGGCCTGCAAAGAAAGCATGCAATGTTGCCTGCATAGGTTGTGGTAAGTGCTTCAAGGTATGTGAATATGGCGCTATAACTATCGAGAACAATCTGGCTTTTATCGATTCTACCAAATGCGTATTCTGCAGGAAGTGCGTTACTGAATGCCCAACTGATGCTATTTTGGAAATTAATTTCCCGCCGCGGAAAGAGAAGGTTGAAGTAAAGGCTTCGGACGAAACAATTGCGTAAAAAAGACACAAGAGTAATAACTAATAAAAGAGATACCGTGTTAAAAACATTTCCCGTGGGAGGTGTTCACCCACCTGAAAACAAGCTGAGCGCAGGAAAGGCTATTGTTAACCTATCCCTGCCTGCACAGGTAGTAATACCAGTCTCACAGCATATCGGAGCTCCGGCAACGGCCATCGTAAATAAAGGCGATGTTGTTAAAGTCGGGCAGATAATAGCGGCCTCAAAAGGCTTCGTATCTACCAATATCCACTCATCCGTTTCGGGGAAGGTCAATAAAATTGATCTTATGCCTGATTCTTCCGGTTACAAGCAAATGTCAATCGTAATTGATGTTGAGGGTGATGAATGGATAGATACCATTGACAAAACAGATATGCTGAAGAAAGAGGTTACATTATCGAAAGAGGATATTGTAAAGAGGTGCCTCGAATCAGGAATTGTGGGTCTGGGTGGAGCGACATTCCCATCGCACGTTAAACTGAGTATTCCCCCCGGGAAAAAATGTGATGTGCTTATTATAAACGGTGTTGAATGTGAGCCATATCTTACCTCCGATCATCAGCTGATGATGGAAAAGAGCGAGGAAATCCTGACAGGTGTTACAATTCTGATGAAGGGTTTGGGTGTCGAAAAAGCCATGATAGGAATTGAGAATAACAAACCAGATGCTATTGAAAAGTTAGGGAAACTGACCGAAAAATATAAAGGTATAACTGTCCACTCATTAAAAGTGAAATACCCTCAGGGTGGTGAGAAACAATTGATTAAAGCCCTTATTAACAGAGAGGTACCTTCCGGTCGTTTGCCAGTTGATGTTGGAACTGTTGTTCACAACACCGGAACTGCATTTGCAGTTTATGAAGCCGTTCAGAAGAACAAACCACTTTTTGAGAGAATTGTTACTATTACCGGAAAAGCACTGGCAAAACCGGGCAATTTCAGAGTCAGAATCGGAACACCGGTGTCTTCCCTTATTGAGGCTGCAGGAGGGATGCCAGGAGGAACAGGCAAAATTGTGAATGGTGGTCCTATGATGGGGAAAGCCCTTGGTTCCCCCGAAGTGCCTGTGGTAAAGGGTACATCAGGAATCATCCTGTTTCCTGAATCGGAAGCAAAACGAACTAAATCGAATCCATGCATCCGTTGCTCGAAATGTATTTCGGTGTGCGCCATGGGATTGGAACCGTATCTTCTTATGACAATAACGGAAAGAGCCCTGTTTGAAAGAGCTGAAAAAGAGAAAATTACCGATTGTATGGAATGTGGATCATGCAGTTATGTGTGCCCGGCAGGAAGGCCACTGCTCGATTATATCAGGCTTGGCAAATCGTCGGTATTGAAAATGATTCGTGAACGGAATGCAAAATAAACAAGAAACAAAATAACTGATGGCTAATATTCTTAGTGTATCACTCTCGCCACATGTGCACGGCAGGGAGACGACCCCAAAACTGATGAGGGATGTACTTATTGCACTTGTCCCCGCATTCCTGACCACAATCTGGTTCTTCGGCTATGCTCCCATCCTGATCACTGCTGTTGCAGTTATTTCGTGCGTGGTCTTTGAATACCTTATTCAGAAATATCTTTTAAAGGGAAGTAAGACTATCAATGATCTTTCGGCTGTACTTACAGGAGTATTACTTGCTTTCTGCCTTCCGACAAATATTCCTCTCGGGATAGTAGTTGTAGGTTCGCTGGTTGCAATCGGTGTTGGAAAAATGACCTTCGGTGGAATTGGCAATAATCCCTTCAACCCTGCTCTGGTAGGCAGAGTGTTTCTATTTCTGTCATTTCCCGTTCAAATGACATCATGGCCGGTTCCGAAAGGATTCCTTACCGGATATACAGATGCTGTTACGGGTTCAACTCCGTTGAGTGTTCTTAATGAAAGTTACGATAAAGTACCCCTTTCAGGTGTAATGAGCAATCTGCCCGGGCATGAAGATCTTTTCTGGGGAAATATGGGAGGATCGCTGGGAGAAATTGCAGCCGGAGCTTTGCTGCTGGGATTCTTCTACCTGCTGTGGAGAAAGGTAATCACATGGCACATTCCGGTCTCAATACTCCTTTCAGTTGCCATACTCGCGGGTATTCTCTGGCTCGCCGATCCGGTCAACAATATAGATCCCCTTTATCACCTGCTTAGCGGGGGACTGATGCTTGGGGCTATATATATGGCGACCGATTACGTAACATCGCCGATGTCAAAGAAGGGAATGATTGTGTATGGATTGGGAATCGGTATCTTAACAGTTCTGATCAGGCGATACGCAGCTTACCCTGAAGGAGTTCAGTTCGCAATTCTGATCATGAATGCAATGACACCCCTTATCAATATGTATATCAAACCAACAAGATTCGGAGAGGAGGTAAAGAATGGCTAAAATGGAATCGACCATAGGGAACATGATCCTGTCACTTTTTGGAATTACATTTGTGGCATCTTCGGCTCTCGGTGCAGTATACTCCCTGACCAAGGAGCCTATTGCGGCAGCTGCTATTGCCAAGAAAAATGCGGCAATAAGCGAAGTGATTCCTGAGTTTAACAATACACCTTCGTCGGAGGGATACAAAATACCGGTCGATGGTGATACTCTTTACTTCTATCCTGGAAAGTTGAACGGAGAACTTGTGGGAACCGCGGTAGAAACATTCACAAAAATCGGATTCTCAGGTACTATAAAGGTAATGGTTGGGCTCCTGCCCGATGGTACCATAAACGATGTAACTGTTCTGAAGCACTCCGAGACCCCGGGCCTTGGTGATAAGATGGAAAAGAAAAAGTCAGACTGGAGCCTGCAGTTTAAGGGTAAGAACCCACAGCAATTCAACCTTTCTGTTAAAAAAGACGGAGGTGATGTGGACGCTATTACTGCATCAACTATAAGCTCAAGAGCTTTTTGCGATGCAGTTACAAGAGCTTACAACTCGTATATTTCAGCATCAGAGATTAAATAACCCCGATAAATCATTTAAGATGAACCAACTACAGAATTTTACGAAAGGCTTTATCAGGGAGAATCCGGTTCTTGCCCTCTTCCTGGGGTTATGCCCTACACTTGGGGTCACTACTTCAGCAATTAATGGTATCGGAATGGGATTAGCCACTACATTCGTACTTGTTATGTCCAATATTTCCATTTCATTGCTGAAAAATCTAATCCCGGGTAATGTAAGAATACCTGCGTTCATTGTGGTGATTGCATCGTTTGTTACCATCGTAGAACTTACAATGCAGGCTTTCGTCCCAGCCCTGTTCGAGGCCCTTGGGTTATTTATTCCTCTGATCGTTGTTAACTGCATCGTTCTGGGCCGGGCTGAAGCATTCGCTTCAAAAAACGACCTCTTCTCATCAATAATTGACGGACTGGGAATGGGTGTCGGATTTACTATCACCCTTTTTATACTCGGCAGCATTAGAGAAATACTAGGGTCAGGATCGATCTTCGATTATAAATTCATACAGGGCGATGGTATGCTGATCTTTGTCCTTGCTCCCGGAGCGTTTATTGCATTGGGTTATCTTATAGTGTTAATGAGAAAAGTCAACAAGTAATCTGTAAAACAATGGAATACGTACTTATCATAATTTCTGCAGTTTTTGTAAACAACATCGTTCTGAGCAAATTTTTAGGAATTTGTCCTTTCATAGGGGTTTCTGCAAAGGTGGAAACCTCTCTCGGGATGGCTGGAGCAGTTACCTTTGTGATGACCTTTGCAACAATGGTAACCTATCTTGTTCAGACATTCATTCTGAGCCGGCTTGGAATTGGCTTTATGCAGACAATTACATTCATCCTCATAATTGCAGCACTCGTTCAGCTTGTTGAAATTATTCTTAAAAAAGTAAGCCCCTCTCTCTACCAGGCACTGGGTATTTTCCTTCCTCTTATAACCACTAACTGTGCAGTGTTGGGTGTGGCTCTTCTTGCAGTTCAGTCGGAATATAACATGATAAAAAGTGTGGTGTACGCAATTGCAACATCAATTGGTTTCGGTCTTGCCCTCATAATTTTTGCGGGTATCCGTGAACAACTGGAATTGGTAAATGTACCAGCTGCAATGAAGGGGGTCCCTGTTGCCTTTATTACTGCCGGATTGCTGGCAATGGCATTTATGGGATTTGCCGGAATGGCCTGATCATAAATGGAACGGGAACACCGCTGGCAACGGGTATCACCTAAATTCTGTGTAACAGTATCCGGCAATCAAATCTATCAGTAATGTTGTGTCTGGGGGTTTCCTAGTGAAGCAAAATCAGGCTTACTCCTATCACGATAATACCACTTATTAAACCATATATGGCCACGTGGTGCTTTCCATATTTATGAGCTGCAGGCAGCAATTCATCGAAAGAGATGTAAACCATTATCCCTGCTACCATTGCGTATACATATCCCAGAATCATACCTCCCTTGAAAGATGATATTATCAGGAATCCGACAACAGCTCCAACAGGTTCAGCAAATCCTGACAAAATCGACCACTTCAGCGCCTTCCGTCGCGAGCCTGTAGCGTAGTAAACCGGAACCGATACTGCTATCCCCTCAGGAATGTTATGTATCGCAATTGCAACTGCGATACTTATCCCGACTGTTAAATCATCCATTCCAGCCATAAAGGTTGCGATACCCTCAGGAAAGTTATGTATTCCCAAAGCTATTGCAGTGAACAATCCAACCCTCAGTAGCCTGGGATTTCTTTTCTGACAAGAGTCCTTCATCTGTTCAACCCTCATCATCTCATGAGGGTTATCTTTCATGGGTATTATTTTGTCAATTATGGCTGTCAGAAAAAACCCACCTACAAAAGAGGAAAAAGTGATAAGAGCTGCGGTTTTTGGCAAATAGAACTCTGCAATTATATCTCCTGCTCCTGTCAAAATCTCTGTCAGGCTTATGAAAACCATTACTCCTGCAGAGAACCCGAGAGAATATGATAAGAAAGTAGTGTTTGTCCGCTTTGCAAAAAAAGCTATTAACCCCCCTATCCCTGTGGCCATTCCGGCAAAAAGTGTCAAAGAAAAAGCTAAAAGTATTGCAGACCAGTCCATCTGATAAGTTGTATTCTTATTTAGTTTAAATTAAGATTCGCTCAAAGTGCAATATTAGTACGAAAAACGTTACGATTTAATGATTTCACAACAAAAATGTGTTATTTAGTCATTCATAGCAACTTGAATAATGGTTTCTGATTACTACAGGCTCCTCGGGCTGTCAGAGGATTGTACAATGGATGACTTAAAACGTGCTTACAGGCTGAAGGCTAGAAGTTTTCACCCCGATCTGAATCATAGCCCCGAAGCCCCAGATATTTTCATCCGCGCCACTGAAGCATATGAATTTCTGATAAATCACATCCAACTAAAAAACAGAACAAGTGCAAATAAAGAATATTTAAGGCAGTGGGAGGAATATAGAAGGGAGCAGGCTCAGACAAGGGCCGATTATTATACAAGAATCCGTTACAAAGAATTTACGAAGAGCAATACTTACAGGACTACAAGAGTGTTTGATGGCACAATTATACTGTATGGACTGGTAATTTCTATACTTATAATAATTTTAGATATTTACAGCTATTCAAAAAGTATGCAAATTGCCACAAACAAGGAAGATGAGCCTTCGCTAATTTTTATGATACTGCTGCTCGCGCTGGGAATGATCTTCTTTGTATTTGCCCTGTTTCACCTGATCTCATTTATTAAAATCTCAAAAAGACATGATCAAAAAAGTTAATAATCCTTTTGATCCGGAGAAAAATCCATGTTTCGGCTGTGGCCCGAAGAATCCAGTGGGTCTGAAGCTGCATTTTGAAGAAACAGCTGATGAAGTTCTTACCAGATGGGATCCTGTTGGATATTTTCAAGGTTATCACAATGTTCTGCATGGAGGGATAGTCGCAACATTGCTTGATGAAGTTGCAGCCTGGTTTGTTCAGGTAAAACTTGGGACAGCCGGGGTTACGTCTGAATTACATGTAAAGTATCTTCTGCCAGTGCATTTATCGAAAGGGATTGTAACAGTTATTGCCACTCTGATGGAACGTAATGATCGCAATGCTAAACTCAAATGCCAACTTCGCGATGGAGATTCCAAATTATGTGCTGAGGCAGAAGTAATCTTTTTTGTATATCCTGTAGAAATTGCTAAGCGAAAATTGATGTATCCTGGCAAGGAAGCATTTCAGTTAGAAAGAGAGGGAGAGAATTTTTCTGGTAGCACTGACACGTAAGTATTAGCTTCTGCCTGAAAAAAGATTCTGGCATACTTCTACTGAAAATACAGATTCGTGCTCCCAAACAATCTGAAAAAACTTACAGCTTTACTTTGATAAAGTTGAAACTAGATTCGAGTACAGATGCGATATACTCTCCTCGTTCAAGAATATCCTCATCACCGTCCTCGTAGTACCAGTTTACCTTATATTTCTTATTATTCAGACATACTCTGGTTATCCTTTTGATAAGAGTAATAATAAACTTGGCCGTGGCACTATTGAAATATTCAAGTCTTATATCTACGCAGGTTAATTCAGCGGGATTCTCGATGTATTTATTGATCCAATCAATAACTGGTTCGTAGAACTCTGCACTATTCTCAAGAATTGACCTGCCGGATAATCTCACTATACCCGCCGGGTCAAGTATTACTTCAGGTGAACTTTTAGTTGGTTCAAGTCTGTACGCCTGCATATAATTATAATTACCCTTGCTCGCTAAATTCCATATCTCGCCGATGGTAATACATCAAGAGATGAAAAATCATTGCGAATATACTTAAAAAAACCAGTAATTGCAATCATTGCTGCATTATCGGTAGTGTATCCTATTGCAGGTATGAAAATATTCCAGTCTCTTACTTTTGCAGTATCCCGAAGGGTGCTTCTAAGGCCCGAGTTGGCTGAAACGCCTCCTGCAAGAGCAATATTCTTTATTCCTGTAAGTTCTGATGCCTTAATTAGTTTCTCAATGAGAATTGAGATTATAGTATGCTGTAAAGATGCTGCAAGATCATTCATCCTTAGCTTGACAAATTCGGAATCTTTTTTCATCTCTTCTCTCAGAAAATACAGGAAGTTCGTCTTAAGTCCGCTAAAACTAAAATCCAACTCGGGAACAATCGGTTTCGTGAATTGAAAGGCATCATGCTGCCCTGTTGCGGCAAGCTTGTCAATAACCGGACCACCAGGATATGGAAGCCCTAATACTTTTGCGCACTTGTCAAAAGCCTCACCAGCTGCATCGTCAGTGGTCTTTCCAATAATTTCCATTTCGAGAAAGTCTTTTACAACAAGTATCTGAGTATGTCCTCCCGAAACAAGAAGGCACAAAAAAGGAAATTCAGGAATCTGACGTTCTGACTTTTTTTCCCTGATGAACAGAGCAAGTACATGCGCCTGTAAATGATTAACTTCAATTATTGGTATGTTCCGGGCTATTGCGAGTCCCTTGGCAAAGGAAGTTCCCACAAGAAGAGATCCAAGTAATCCAGGCCCACGGGTAAAGGCAATTGCATCTATTTCACTAACTTCAATCCCAGCCTCCTTAAGGGCCTGATCAATTACCGGCACAATATTTGCCTGATGGGCTCTGGAAGCTAACTCAGGTACTACTCCGCCATAGGCAATATGAACATTCTGATTAGCCGTGAGATTGGAATACATGACTCCATCCCTGATAACTGCCGCAGATGTATCATCACAGGATGATTCTATTCCAAGAATTGTTACTGACATAGTGCTTTGTTTTTCGCAGTATTTTAGGTTATTTTGAACGTTTTTAAGTACAATAGTCCAGAATGGTCAAAAGTATAAAAAAAAGATACAAGATTCTTCTCTTAGCAGGGTCTGCTATTATCTTGATCCTACTTTCGTTTTTTCTGCTTATACAAACTGCAACCGTTCAAACCTGGATTATCAAAAAAGTCACCGGACGGATCAATGAGAATACATATGCAAATATTTCGGTTGGTACGATCGAATTCAGGTTCTTCAACAAACTTTTATTAACAGATTTGCTGCTCCTTGATCATAACGCTGACACTCTGCTATACACAAAAGAAGCTAATGTCACCATTAAAAGAATATCAAGAGAGAGAAAAATCATTGGTCTCGCAAAAGTTAGTCTTCATTACCCTGTTTTTAAAATAGTTTCAGACACAAACAAAATAACCAACCTTAGCAGGTACCTTTCCCTCATTAAATCAGACAAGGTGCGAAAAGACACCCTGAATACTCTGATAACTATTCAACAAATTGACCTTGTGGGTGGCCGATTCGTAATGGTGTCTCCTGCCGACACGGGAAACCCTTACAAAAAAGGGGTCAACTTCAAGGATCTGTCTATCTCAGACATCAACGTCACCGTTGAAGACTTCTCGGTTAGTTCCGGTATTCTGTCAATGTCAGTGTATAGAGCTTCATTTATTGAGAAATCAGGATTCACAGTTGACAGGTTTGCCTCAAAGATTACTATCAGGAAAGGACTTCTAAGTTTTAGGGCTATCGAGGTAGCCACGCCGAATAGTATGATAATTAGCGATGAGATAAGTTTTTCTTATGAGGAACCTGATGCCTTTAAGAACTTCGAAGAAGACGTCAGAATGAGATACAACTTAAAGCAATCATCGGTTTCACCCTCTGATATTGCGATGTTTATTCCCGCATTGAATATTGATCCCGGCAATATTGTTCTTTCCGGAATAGTTTCAGGTACTCTTTCCCAGCTAAGAGGAAGATCCGTTTCAATAGAGGCTGGTTTGCTAACAACTATTGACTGTGATTTCGACCTCTCAGGCCTGCCAGATTTCGAAAATACATACATATATATTGATATTAATAACATGATTACCAGAATGTCTGAACTTAGCCAGATCGGAATAATAAGCCCTGATAAGCTACCGCAGGATCTTATAAGCCAGGTTGGGATCATGACATTTAGAGGAACTTTTTCAGGTTTTAGTACCGATTTCGTCACTTATGGGAGACTAATAACTGAGGCCGGGACTCTTTCTACAGATATCTCCTTCAGGCCTTCAGGTAAGAACCTCTTCAGATACAAAGGCTCGCTTCAGGGTAACGGAATAGAGGTCGGTAAATTGGCCTCCAATGACAGTTTATTCGGTATTGCAAATTTCAATATCAATATCGACGGCAGTATTAAATCCATTAAAGAATTCTCTGCAACTCTGAATGGGGAGATAAGTCAGGCCACTATTAATGACTACCTTTATTCCAATATTAATCTTAATGGCGAATTCAGCGAAAAAAGATGGGATGGCTCCATCAAAGTAGAAGATGAAAACCTGAATCTGGAATTCCTCGGAATGATTGACTTCCAGAAACTGCTACCGGAATTTGACTTTTCTCTCAATGTTCCAAATGCCAGATTATACGAACTCAATATTGATAAAGCAGATACCAATTCATTTTTATCATTGCTGATCGAAGCAAACTTCACGGGAGACAAGGTAGACAATCTTGACGGTGAAATCAGGTTCGTAAATTCAACTCTCATCCGTCACGGGAAAAAACTTGAAATAATTGATGGTTTACTACAGACTTTCACGGAGGACGAAAAGCCCGCTCTAGATTTCAAAACTGATTATGTTAATGCATCCCTTAGGGGAGAATACAATTTTGGCAGCCTTCCATACTCATTTAAAACTGTTCTTGCAAGTCTGGTGCCGTCAAGGTTCTCTGTTCCAGACCCTCCAAAACAAAATCTTACTAACCGTTTCGATTTAAAAGTTATCCTGAATAATACTCAGGAAATCAACGATTTCTTCAACACGAAGATAACTATTGCCAATGGAACTGAAATGCACATTAAATATATGATTGAGAATAAAATCTCTGCCTATATTAATTCAGATTTTATCAGATATACCTCTAATGAATTGAGAGATATTGATCTCAACGCAGAAATTGCCGATTCATCTTCAATTGTTTCATTAAAGAGTTCTTCTTTTATTATTGCTGGAAAACCTGAGTTAAAAGAGTTTGTTTTGGATATTATTTCTTCACCTGATACAATAAACATCGATGCAAACTGGGATGATAAAGCACTATTAGCCAATAAAGGGTCTCTGAGTTTTTTGACAGTTTTCTCCAAAGTCGATGAACAAAACAGTACTTATGTTTCTGTAAATCCGACTGAATTATATGTAAAGAACATTCTTTGGGAAATTGATCCTGCCAATATTGAAATTAGCCGTAAGTCTGTTATAATCGACAATATTCTTGTGAATAGTGACTCAAACTATTATCATTTGTCCGGTATTATCTCTGAAAATCAAGAGGATACCCTTATGGTCGACCTCAGTGGCATCAATCTGAATTTTATTAATGAACTGAGTAAAAAGAAAGGTACAGGAGAAATAAGTCTTGACATTCAGGGAGCAATTTCAGGAAAGGTACTTTTAACGGGAGTTTTAAAGGATATTATGATAGAGACTGAGAATATTGTTATAAGTGATTTTAAAATGATAGATCAGGATTATGGCAACGTGCATCTTAAAACGTTGTGGGATAACCAGGAGAAAATTATTAAAGTTAATCTTTACAATGATATTAGTGGATTTAAAGCTCTCAATGTAAATGGCATTTTTAACCCTGAGGCACGGGAAATTGACCTGGTTGCAGTCACGAACCGTTTCCCTGTTGACATTCTAAACCCACTGCTTTCCAGCTTTTCATCCGGGATAAAGGGGTTTGTCTCGGGAGAAATTCATCTAACAGGCAAAATTAAAGAGCCAGTGGTAACAGGTGCTTTATTCCTTGACCAGGGAAGAATAAAAATTGACTTCCTGCAAACTCAATATTCTCTCAATGATAGTATCAGATTCGATAAGAATGGGATTCGTTTCAACAATATAGCCGGAACCGATGAAAAAGGGAACGGAATAAAAATAAATGGATTTGTAAGTCATAAATATTTCAAGGACTTTGGTTTTGATATAGCAATCACCCCTGCTCAGGCAATGGTATTAAATACCAGGCCAAAAGACAATGATGTATTCTATGGGACTGCTTTTGCGACCGGATTAGTCACCATAAAAGGTTCTGATGGAAATATAGCGATTAACATTTCAGCCCGGACTGATCGAAACACAAGTTTCTTTGTCCCGATGAACTCATCACAAACTATTGGAGAATACTCATTCATTACTTTCTCCGATTATGAAAATCCAACAGGAGATATTGTAATCACTCCTGTCGTGCAGGAGAGAAAGAGTGATGGTAAGCTGGAACTCAATCTTGATCTGGATGTCACTCCTGATGCAGAAGTGCAGTTAGTACTCGATTCAAAAGCAGGAGATGTAATGAAAGGGAAGGGAGCAGGAAGGCTTAATATCAATTTAAACCAATATGGCGATTTCACCATTTCAGGTGACTATATAATCAGCAGTGGCGAATATCTTTTCACTCTTGGAAACATTGTCAATAAAAGATTTAATGTGACCTCCGGAAGCAAAATATCATGGAACGGTGACGTCGAAAAAGCAGAAATTGATATTAGAGCAGTTTACAAACTTGAAGCTTCACTCTTTGACTTATTGCAGATGGAGGAATACCGGGACCGGATACCCGTTGAATGTCATCTTCATCTGACTGATCTCTTACTGAACCCTGTTATTAAGTTTGACATAATTCTTCCTACGGCAGATCAGACTACCCGAAGCTACTTTCAAACCCTGACAGCCACTGATGAGGCAATGAGCAGGCAGTTTCTCTACCTTCTGGTAATTAACCAATTCTATCCTGACCCTGCATTCTTATCAAGCGGGTCAACTTCTTCTTCATCGTTAACAGGAACCGGTGCAATAGGAACAACAACGACTGAAATGCTCTCAAATCAGTTAAGTAACTGGCTTTCACAGATAAGCAATGATTTTGATATCGGATTTGTTTACAGACCCGGAAATGAAATCAGTTCACAGGAACTTGAATTGGCGCTCTCAACCCAACTGCTAAATGACAGAGTCACTATTAATGGAAACGTTGATGTTGGTAACAGCCAAAATGCATCTTCAGCTACTAATTTTACCGGGGTATTTGATCTAGAGTACACAATAAATGAGAAGGTGAAACTGAAGTTCTTTAACCGCTCCAACGATAACATTCTTTACGAGACTGCTCCATATACCCAGGGACTGGCAATCCTGTTCAGACAAGATTTTGACAAATTCAAAAATCTTTTCCGGAAAGAACAGAAATATGTTGGAAAGAAGGAGGAGGAACCAAAAATTCGCAAGAAAAATCAGGAATGAGTTATTAACAGCCAGATCGGTTTTTCAACAGGATAGATACTAGGTTAAGCAATATCCCGTTTAATTTCATAACTTCGCTCTGTCAACAAGTTGCAGAATAAGTTAACGTAACAATATAAACAAGAAAAGTATGAATCTATTGAACCTTATGTTTCAGGATACAGTCGCTGAGGAGGTAAGCATTTCTTTTATTGATCTGGCAATTAAAGGGGGTTGGGTTATGATCCCTATTATTCTGCTCTCCATTATTACAATTTACATATTCAGTGAAAGATATTACATTATATCGAGGGCCGGGAAAGAAGACCTGAATTTCATGAACCGGATTAAAGATTATATATATGAGGGGAAGATAGATGCTGCCATGGCTCTCTGTCGTTCAACTGAAGGTCCTGCAGCAAGAATGATAGAAAAGGGGATCAACCGGTTAGGCAGGCCACTGAATGATGTAAACACTGCCATTGAAAACATAGGCAAACTCGAAATTTACAAACTGGAAAAGGGGCTTCCCGTATTGGCTACCGCCGCAGGCGCTGCGCCGATGATAGGCTTTCTGGGTACCGTTATTGGTATGATTCAGGCATTCTACGACATGTCAAATGCCGGAAATAATATTGATGTTTCAATGCTTAGTAATGGTATATATACAGCGCTGGTGACAACGGTCGCCGGCCTTATCGTTGGAATAATGGCATATTTTGCTTACAACTCGCTGGTAGTAAAGGTTGAAAAGGTTGTATTCAAACTGGAAGCAACATCAACGGAGTTTATGGATATTCTTAATGAACCGGTTAAATAACTGATATATGCCTATTAAATCACGAAATAAGGTAAGCATCAGTTTCAGCATGGCAGGAATGTCTGATATAGTCTTCCTGTTACTGATATTCTTCATGATTACCTCAACTCTGATACATCCCACTGCATTGAAATTAATGCTCCCAAGAGGTAATCAACAGGCAGCAGCAAAGCCAATGACAACTGTTTCAGTAACCCCTGATCTCCGCTTTTTTGTTGAAGACCAGCAGGTTACTATTGAGACTCTTGAATCGGTCCTACAACAAAAAATCGGGAACTCAGAAGATATATACGTTTCAGTGCATATTGACGAGTCGGTTCCATGGAAATATCCGGTACAGGTATTTCAGATTTTAAATAGAAATAAATATAAAACAATTGTTGCGACAAGACCAGACTGACAAGACGCTGTATCAATTCCCTTCAGATAAAGGGAAAGGGTTGGTTGGCACAATAATATTCCATATTGTTGTCGTAGTTATTCTTGTACTTGCCGGATTTACCAGCAAACCTCCGCTTGTGGAAGAAGGACTTCTGGTGAATTTCGGAACCGATGAGTTCGGATCGGGGCTTATTGAACCCTCCGCAGGTTCAGTGCAAGACCCCTCTACCCTGCCAGCACAGTCAACATCTGTTCCTACAACACAAAGCCAGGAAGAGAAAATTAATACTCAGGAGTTCGATGAAGAGGCTCCGGTCGTGAAAAAAGTCAATGCCGACCCGGAGCTTGAAAAGAAGAGGCTCGATGAAATTGAAGCACAGAAGAAACGCCTTGCAGAGCAGGAGATTGAACGTAAAAGAAGGGAGCAGGAGGAACTGGAAAGAAAGAAAAAGGAGGAGGAACTCAAAAGAGCACAGGAAGCCTCTGACAGAGTCGGAAATGCTCTCGCTGCCGGCCGCAATACCGGTACTACAAGTACGGGTGAAGGTGTAACAACCGGCACCGGAAATCAGGGAGTTGTAACAGGATCTGTTGATTCAAAAGTCAGGGGTGAAGGATCAGGTCTGGGAACAGATGGTACTTCCTATAATCTTTCCGGACGAAAGGCTCTGGCCCTTCCTGCCCCCAAGTATGACTATCAGGTTGAAGGTACAGTTGTTGTTAATGTAACGGTTGACCGTCAGGGTAATGTTACAGAAGCCAATGCGCCTGGTAAAGGAACAACAGCCACTGATCCTAATCTTTTTCGAGTTGCAAGGGAAGCCGCCATGCAGGCAAAATTTGACGTGAAGACAGATGCAACCTTCGTTCAGATAGGCACCATAACTTATATCTTCAAATTAAAATAATCCTGTATTTAACATTATTGGAATAGATCAGGAAAGGTTCCTGACTGTTTTTATTATCAGGTCAATGACACCCGTTAGTTCCAGGGAAGAGACAAAGACAACCACAAGCAACACAATTCTTACAAATTTTGGGCCCCAGCTTACCGCAACTCTTGTGGCGACGTACGCCCCAACAACTTGTCCGGAAGCCAGAATTAGTCCAATTTTATAATCAATCTGGCCGGTTATTGCAAATACTACTACTGCGAAGAGCGTAAAACAGAATGTGATAAATACTTTTAATGCATTCGATTTCACGAGATTGGCGCCGGCCCCATATACTAGTCCCGCCAGCAGAAAGAACCCAACCCCGGCCTGAATAAACCCGCCGTAAACACCGATCAGAAAAAAAACGACAAAAATTAAGAATTTAGGACGTTTATGAAGATTAACCTGGTGAGTTGAAATCCATTTTTCAGGTTTGTACAGTATCATAAAGAACATGAACAGAAGCAACACACCTATTATAATTCTCATCAGGTGCTCATTAAAGCCGGCTGCAACCAGTGCTCCCACAACCGATCCAATAACCGAAGGTATGACGAACCACAGACTTTCCCTGAATTCAAATACTTTCTGATGTCTGAAACTGGCTGAACCAACTGCACTTTGAAGCAGTACGCCTATCCTGTTAGTGGCATTGGCCACTGTTGGCGGCAAACCGATAAACATTAACAGAGGAAGAGTGAGAAGCGATCCGCTTCCGGCAAGTGTATTAATAAATCCAGCTATTACGCCCGCGACAACCAGAGCTGCATAAATGTACCATTCCATAATATATTCCGGTTGTTATCGGGAAAGAATCTCTTTTATCGAGGTGCTTAGATTATCAATCAGATTATTATCCTTGATCACGTAATCGTCTATCCCTTTTCTTGCAAGTTCAAGCACAATTTCACCCTTATCCTGTCCGGAAAGCATGATGACCGGCACATTGGGTTTAATGGCTTTGATCCTGTCAAGCACCTCCATCCCGTTCATGGCTTCACCACCTGAACGATGAAACAGATAGTCAAGAATTATAAGGTCAGGATTTTGGTTCATTGATTTAAGACATTCCTCTCCGTAATCGAAAACCATTACACGGTAACCCTCAGGAGTGAATCTCCTTTCTACAAGAGTCGTTATAAACGAGTCATCGTCAACTACAAAAATAAGCTTCGATTTGTCCATGCTCAGGTTAAGGCTGGGTTATCGTCTGATTAATACTTTAAAGATAGTCAATAAATCACTTTCAAAATCAATTTTACTCTGAAAAAAGTGGATAATCCTTCATCATAGCTATTACCTTCTTACCGACAGTGCTCAGCAGGGCTTCATTTTCAATATCTGCTAATACTTCATCGATAAATCCAACGATGACATCCATGTCCTTTTCCTTAAGGCCACGCGTGGTTATTGCAGGGGTTCCTACCCTGAGTCCCGAAGTCAGGAACGGTGACCGTGAGTCGAATGGAACCATGTTTTTATTTACGGTAATATGTGCTTTCACCAGGGTGTTTTCGACCTTTTTTCCCGACAAATCAGGAAATTTTGTTCTGAGGTCAATTAACATCAGGTGATTATCGGTTCCACCCGAAATGACTTTGTACCCTCTGGTAATGAATGCATCGGCCATCGCTTTTGCATTCTTCTTTACCTGAGCCTGATATGCCTTAAATGAGGGTGTAAGAGCCTCGCCGAAAGCAACTGCTTTGGAGGCAATAACGTGTTCGAGCGGGCCACCCTGAATTCCCGGGAAGACTGCCGAGTTGATAAGAGACGACATCATTCGTACTTCACCCTTATTTGTGGTTATGCCCCAGGGATTCTGAAAGTCTTTTCCAATCAGAATTATCCCTCCTCTTGGCCCTCTAAGGGTTTTATGGGTTGTAGATGTGACGATGTGCGCATATTTGACCGGGTTTTTGAGAAGGCCGGCGGCTATAAGACCTGCCGGATGAGCCATGTCAATCATCAGAAGAGCTCCCACTTTGTCGGCTATTGACCTCATTCTTTCATAATCCCATTCTCTGCTGTATGCTGAAGCTCCCCCAACTATGAGTTTTGGTTTTTCTTTAATGGCAATTGTCTCCATCACATCATAGTCAATAAGACCTGTTTCCTCCCTTACTCCGTAGGCAACCGGCCGGTAGAGAATACCCGAGGAGTTAACAAGTGACCCGTGAGAAAGGTGACCGCCATGAGAAAGATCCAGTCCCAAAAAAGTATCGCCCGGCTTCAAAACAGCAAGAAAAACAGCCATATTTGCCTGAGCGCCTGAGTGTGGCTGTACATTGGCATACTCTGCCCCGTAAAGTTCCTTAAGCCTGTCGATAGCTATCTGTTCCGATTGGTCAACTATTTCGCACCCCCCGTAATAACGAGCGCCGGGATAACCCTCAGCATACTTGTTTGTCATTACTGAGCCCATTGCCTCGAGCACCTGCTCGCTTACAAAATTTTCTGATGCAATCAGCTCAATACCTTCTATCTGACGAGCTCTCTCTTTTGCAATCAGATCAAATATTACTTTATCTCTTTTCATTTGTTGATTCTTTTTATATGAGTCTATGAATGAGTATTTTCCAAATAGTCGCTAATCGCTGGTGGCAAATATACCAAAAAATGATGTACGCAAATCTTCAATCAGGCCCCGTTAATTGATCATGTGAAAGATAATGGCTCCATTTTTTAGGGAGGCATAATATTACTCATCTGAGAACTGAACAAGAAGCTCTCTATATGCTGAGTATATTCTTGATTTAGAGATGAATCCAACATAGAGCCCATCATCCAGAACAGGAAGATTCCATGCCCCTGTTTGCTTAAAAGCATCCATAACCGCATCCATTTTCTCCTTCACATCAACATATGACGGTGGCATGATCATGAGCTCGGAAACAGTTAATGTATTGTATTTATCAAGATCAAACATTATCTCCCGCACGTCATCAAGAAGTACAACACCATCGAGAATATTGAACTCATCTACAACCGGGAAAATGTTTCTTTTAGAGGTAGAAATTATTCTTACCAGCTCTCCGAGGGTACAATCAGGCTTTACGGTTACAAGGTCTTTTTCTATCTCTCTCTTCCAGTCCATTAAAGTAAGTACAGCTTTATCCTTATCATGCGTTATGAGCTCGCCGGTTTTCGCTAGTTGCTTATGGTATATGGAGTGTCGATCAAATCCTCTGATCGTTATGTATGAAGTAGTTGATACTAAGATAATCGGTATAAGCAATCCGTACCCTCCTGTTATTTCAGCGATAAGGAATATCGCTGTCAGTGGTGCGTGCATGATGGCGGCCATGGTCCCAGCCATACCTGTAAGAACAAAAGTGCTCTCAACAACATTAAGTCCAAAGAAATCATTAAGAATTCTGGCAACAAAATAACCGGAAACCCCTCCTATAAAAAGAGAGGGGGCAAATATTCCGCCAACCCCCCCGGCACCATTGGTAGAACTCGTGGTAATTACCTTGAAAATTATGAGGGAACCCATGAATAGTAACATAATCAGGTAATTTCCATACATGCCGCTGAAGAAACTATTCTCAAAAAGGGTGCTCAAATCGCCCGTTAACAAACACACAATAGCCTCATAGCCTTCACCATAAAGAGGTGGGAAAACAAAAATCAAAACACTGAGAATTATCCCACCAATAATTACTTTGCCATAAGCAGAAGTAATTTTCTGGTATAACCGCTCAACGAACAGAGTTGTTCTCGAAAAATAAAGTGATACAAACCCTGTAAATACTCCCAGAACAATGTACCATGGAATATTGCCAAGGCTAAAGGTCTCCCGGACTGCAAAGGTGAACAGAACCTGATCACCCATAAGAAAGTGGGCAACAGTTGCCGCTGTGACAGTTGAAATAAGAAGAGGTACTATAGAAGCTATGGTAAGATCAAGCATTAGTATCTCAAGAGTAAAAACTATTCCTGCGATCGGGGCCTTGAATATTCCGGATACAGCCCCGGCGGCACCGCAGCCCAAAAGTAACGTGATCTGTTTATAATTCAGGTTAAACCACCTTCCAATATTTGAACCAATAGATGCCCCGGTGAGAACAATGGGCGCCTCTGCCCCTACCGATCCACCAAAACCGATGGTTAAAGTGCTTGATATTAACGACGACCAGTTATTATGTGGTTTTATTCTCGATTTCTTTTTGCTTATGGAAAACAGGATTCTGCTTACCCCGTGGCTAATCTCATCCTTAACAATATACCTGACAAAAAGTACTGTCAGTACAATTCCAATGATGGGATATGCCAGAAACAGATAGCTCGCTGAACCTGCCGAAAAACCTTCTGTAAGAAACTGATGTAAAAAATGGATTGCGTTTTTGAGTAAAGCTGCTGCCAATGCACTAAATAATCCTACTACCAAAGCCAATATATAAATCAGTCTCTTCTGATCAGAAAAGAAAAACTTTTTGTAAAAATCAGTTCTTAATAACTTTTTGACCTTCATATCATTAAATCTTCTGACATGTAAAATGATCCAAGACCGTTTAACCGGTCGATACCACCATCCAGTACTATAGTCATTTTATACCGACAAAGCGCAAATATAACTACAAAAGTTCAGTCTCACTCTTTTTACTTAAGTTTGCACATTCCAACCAAACTGGTTACTGAAGTTCTTATGATAAACGTTCAAAAATACACCCTCGATAACGGACTTAAGCTAATCGTTCACACCGATAAATCGACTCCTCTTACCGCAATTAATCTCTTATTCAATGTCGGATCAAAGCATGAAGATCCGACAATGACAGGATTCGCCCATTTATTTGAGCATCTTATGTTTGGTGGAACCAAAAGAGTTCCAAACTTCGATTCTGAGCTCGAAATTGCTGGAGGCGAGAGCAATGCATTTACCAATAGTGACATTACCAATTTCTACATAACTATTCCGACAGACAATCTCGAAACAGCAT
>Ga0105099_10000750_pt1 | contig 21599 bp, 15 predicted proteins | sample PPLLak3cmMay2015_2_FD_79138 | JGI IMG/M metagenome (GOLD analysis project Ga0105099, IMG submission 79138) | Freshwater sediment microbial communities from Prairie Pothole Lake near Jamestown, North Dakota, USA - PPLs Lake P8 Core (1) Depth... | ecosystem: Environmental > Aquatic > Freshwater >... | reverse complement strand
CTGTAAAGCTATCATTTTGTTAAACTACCTTTCAAATCAATCGATTACGATTACGAGCACGAGCAGGAGCACGATTTAACTGGTGATTTTAAGATTAATTTATTTTCTATCAAATATCAAAGTGATCTTTTAAAATATGAATAAAATGTTACTAGGTATATGCCTCCTGAGTTTTTACCCGCTTTTTGGTCAAACAAGAAGCGCCCCATCTGAAGGTCAGGAACTTCCAACCTTAAACTCAATCAGTGTTACCATCGGCGGCTATTTCATAACTACCGGTACCTTCCCGGCATCCCCCGCCGAACGCGTAGACCAATTCATAACAAGAACTTACAATTATGCACTGAAAAGCAGGGAATTTGATGACGATGCTGTTGAAAAAATACTGAAATATTCAAAGAGAAACATCACTCTTAAAAGGATAAGTGGGGAATCTATAACCATCGATCTTGAAAAATTCAGAATTACCGGCGATTTTAAATACAATCCCTATTTAAGAAACGATGATGTCCTGATCATCCCACCAGCAAACATCAAGGTTGACTTTATTTCGATTTATGGCGCAGTGAGTGTACCGCAAGTAATGCAATTCATTGAAGGCGATAAGCTATCCGATGCGATTCTCCTCGCCCAGGGTATAAACCCTGCGTACGAAAATGTATCAACAGCGATAATAAGCAGGTTAAGCACCGACGGAAATACTGAAGAACAAATCACCGTGAATATTTCTGACAATCCCCCCCTTAAAAGGGGCGACAGAATCAAAATTGCAGCGGAAGAGATACAAAAAAAGGATTATAAAGTTTATGTAGATGGAGAAGTTAATTATCCGGGAGATATTCCCATTACAAAAAATAATACCACCTTGCGCGATGTATTTATTAAATGCGGTGGAACGAAGCAAAACGCAGATCTTAACAGGGCAGAAATAATACGAGGATCAAACGTTTTCCGTTCCACACTTTTTACCGAAGAGTTCGAATACTTTTTAATGCAGCGTATGTCTAAAATATCCAAAGAGGATTCTCTATCGTTTGCCGTAGATAATAAGCTTCGATTCTCACGCGGCAACGCAACCATTAATTTTAATAATGTCATGGAAGAAGGCTCTGTTGACGGCAATTTTATTGTAAAAGACGGTGATTATATTTTTATCCCGGAAAAACTGAAATTGGTCTATATATTCGGACAAGTTAACTCTCCCGGATATGTCGCTTTTCAGGAAGGAAAGGATTTTAGCTATTACATACAAAAAGCCGGTGGTGCGGGGTTAACGGCAAAAAAAGAGATTTATCTAATCAAAGGAAAGACCAGAAGCTGGATACAATGCAAAAAAGACACTGAAATAGGCATAGAGCCCGGTGATTATATCTGGGTGCCCAAAAAACCGATTCGTGATTTTAATTATTATCTCACCCAGGTAGGAAGTGTCGCCGCTGTAATAGGTTCTATTGCGACGTTGATTGTTTTATTGATACAAGTAACAACTAAATAAAGAAATGAAAAACACGTCAGTTTTTTTTATAAAATAAACGAAATACCGCTGCGTGATTCTTGTCTTCTTCCATTATCCTTTCATCCTTTAAATCAGTATTATTTAAAATAATTGCTAAAAAGAAAATATAAAAAAACCAAAACGACCCGAAAGCATACTGAAACCAGAATGTTTCTTGCGTCATTCCGCTGGCAAGCAATGCGATTGTAAGGTAAAAATAACATTTACTTAATAAATTATCGGATGAATTGTGATATAATTCTTTTAATATTACAAAAAATAGCATACAAAAAACTATTAATCCAAAAATTCCAATATCAGATAAAACATGAAGATAATTATTATGAGCACCATCAAGAGATTTATCTGTACCCCAGATAACTATCCTGAAAGGTATAGTTCTAAATGTACCAATACCGGTCCCGAATATTTTTTGAACTAAACCAACCGTAATAAAATGATGTATTGTCTCTTGCCATACCAATAGCCGGGAAAAAGAACTAATATCCAAAGAATTGGTTTTTTCCGATTGTACTGTTTCAATTATTATAGATTCTAAAGGTGTAATTTTATATGCGATAATGATACATATTATAATAGCAATGCTATAAAGCGAATATTTCCTTTCATACTTAAAAAAACTGAATAAAAAATATATAGCACCTGAAAAAAGTATTCCAAATAAAACACTCCTTGCCCTCGATAATATAATTAAATACAAAAAAATAATTGCAAAAAGAAAATTAACTATTTTGTTAATTTTTCCTATATTATTAAGAATTCTATAAATGGAGAAAAATAAAGCAAAAAGCATCATCATTGCAAATAAAGAGTGATGTCTCACAAAAGTCCCTATAACTTCAGTATATAACGGCGAATTTATACCTTCTGCTACACTATTTTGAATTAATGCAACTGGTAGTTGAAAAAGTGACAGTACTATACACAGTGAAATAAGTTTTTCCCTCTTTCCCTGCTCCAAGGGATAATAAATAAAAATTTGAAATATTAAGGAAAGTAATATTAATTTAAACAGAAATATTGTTGAATACCCTAAAATATAATTGCTTTTATAATTATATACATTTAAAAGTAAAGATAATAGAGATGCAATAATTAAAAGAATAAATAGGCGAAAAATGTTTAATGCAGAACCATTGTTTATATTTTTTAATCCGGTGTAGGATAAATAATATCGATTAAAACATCCAATAAGAATACAAAATAACAATAAATCAGTAATGGTAAAAAAATAAGAAAATTGATAAAATAAATTACCAATAAAGTTTAATATTATAAATACATAAGGTAAACTTTCTGGAACAAACATTAAAAAAACAAGAGAAATTAATAATATTGGAATAATTATAACATAGTACACTTTAAAATGATATGCACAGATAATGGCAATGATTAATAACAACAATGTTAAGCTAAGCAATTTATTATTATACAATGTGTTATCGTTTAAATATTTTAATAACTTCGCCATATAAAGATGTTTTTTTAATAAATAAGGAATAAAAGCCAATAAATAGTAATATTAAAATTAATAAAAGCACATATACTGCTACGATTTCTACAACCAATACTATTCGTTTGGGACGAACTTTGTATTTGGGAAGATACGGCGGATCAATTATTGTTAATCTTGAAATATCCTTTGCCTCTTTCAGTTTTGCTTCTTCAAGTTGCTGCATTAACAGAATAATAATTTTATTTTGCACCTCTATATCACGAATCAAATTTGAGTAGATTGGCATTATTTCTGTTGTTTTATCAAGCCCCATAATTACATTGGGTGATTTATTATTTTCTATTTCATCTATTTTTGATTTAATTACATTGTTGGTTTTTTTTAGATCAGTTATAAGGGGATGTTGGTGGCCATATTCTCTCATAAGGCTTTGAATTTTTATCTCGTTAGAAACTATTTGAGCTTTTAATTCTGCATAAGCCTCTAGCGATAACTGAACTTGAGTCTTTACTTCAAAAACTTTGTTCTGCTTTTGAAACTGCTCAAATTCCTTTTGCAAACTATCCAGAATCCTTTTATTTAACAAAATTTGTGATTCAACAAAAATTCTGTTATTTTTTCCCTTATTACTACTGATTTCCTTGATGGTTGAATCCAAGAAAGAATATACAAATTGCAAAATCATTACACTTGTGTCAGGAGAAGTGTGAAAACATTTCATTGTATACGATATATGCTGTGTTGCCCCCAAAGAGCCTAGCTCTTCAACATTAAGAATTAAATCTTTACTAAACCTTTTTATTGAAAGTTCAAATTTATTAATACTTTTTTCTAATTTAAATTTATTATAATAACCATATTTTTCAAAAATCTGCTTTCTTAAATATTTGCTGTTAAAAATAGTAACAAACTGCTGCGGTGCAAGATCTGTAGAAGACAATGCTCCTAATGAAACACCCGGCAGAAGGTTTGTGATAGATTTTTGCTCTTCCGCAGGAGGTAAAAACGTAATAGAAGATACATATTGTTTTTCTGCTATTAAAAAAGAATAGATAATTGCAAATATGCATGCAATTATACAATTAATGAGAATTAATTTCCATCTGCGTAAAAGAATAATTATAACAGAAGTAAAATCAAAGTATTGTTGCATATTGTTGCTATCCTCAAAAAATAAAAAATATAGATACTGTTTTATTTAATTTAGTTGTTGCACAATTCATTTCAATTTTGAATCAATATATATTCAATGACCTTAAAAGGCTTATTTTAATTATGGAACGACTCTTATTTATTTGTATTTATAAATTATATCGTGTCTCAAATCGTTAATATAATTTTTTTTTAATTGTAATAATATAATAACCGAACGAGGGGGGGGCAACGTAGGGAGTGTGTTAGTTATTTGCTTTTTCTCTATAGCCATTGTCTGCTTGCGTCCATCCGGTAACAATTACTATGCTCTTCAAATAAAAATGACTTTGCGGATGCAGCCCCAACTTTCCCCACTTTTTTAATCGCGTTAATTATCACCATAAAAAAACTGATTCGAATTCACTGTCTGAATCACAAATTTTATTGCCTGGACTTGCATTTTTGCCTGCACCTGAACGATATTTCTTATAGAACCGGGCTGCGCATACCTTTGCCGGGAGAAAAATTAGGCTGAATATTCACCGTGTGTTAAGAAAGCCGGGGTTGCGAAGTTTTGAACGGGTTGAAAAAAAATCCTATCAGACAGAAGGACTCGCTGGTTGAAAAACCAGTGTCTACGCGGTTCCAATGAATAAAACTCTTAAATATATTCTCCGGGGAGGATACCAGTTTTTTATAAAAACTGGAGCCGGTCGATTTTTATTGAAACAGGTTATTTCCATAAAATATATAAAGATGAACAGCGCCGCACTTTCGTCAAAGTGTCTGAAAACACCCTGGGTGTGCGAATTTCCTTATAATAAAAACCAATGTGTTGCATATATAAATGAGGTATTTAACGACTATTTTGTTAATTCTGGCTTGGATGCAAACAGCATTTTAGGGAAAACAATACTAGAAATCGGACCAGGTGAAAACCTCGGTGTGGCATTGAGGTTTCTAGCGGCAGGCGCCGCCAGGGTGGTGTGTATTGATCGGTTTAATTCCTTGTTGGGTGAGGAAATGCAAACCGAGGTATATCGCACGCTTTTCAGTGGATTACAAAAATCCGAGCAGGAGAATTTGAAAGACGTCATTTCTTTCTGTGACGGAACGTTCAGGATTAATACGGCAAAACTTGAATATTTAAATGTTTCGGCTGAAAATTTAGATAGATCGTTTCCGCCGCTGAGTTTTGATCTGATTGTTTCCCGGGCTGTGCTGGAACACGTGTTATTAATAGAACCGGCAATGGAAGCAATGCACAAAATGCTGAAACCGGGCGGCTTTATGCTGCACGAGGTTGATTTTAGAGATCATGGCATATTCACCAATTACAAGCTCCCGCCGTTGACATTTCTATCCTTAAGCACAGCAAAATGGATTGCAATGACAAGCAATTTAGGGGCACCGAACAGAAGAATGCTGGGGTACTACAAATCCTTTTTTATTGAAAAAGGGTACCTTCTGGATTTCTTGATTCTTCGATTGTTTAATTCCGATACTCGCGTGGTAAAATTGAAAGAGCTGTCTGAAGAAATAATAAACACTATTGCAGCAGATACAATACAAAAACAAGTTCATCCGTCTTGTCGCATAAAAGGAAGCGAAGACCTGTTGGCTGCAGCCGCTTTTTTTTGCGCGAAAAAAAACCGGTAAAACGGCTAAAAAGATCCCCGTCGATCACCATAACCAGTACGGATTTTTTAATCGCGGATTGTATTCATCAAAACGGGTATGCTATCAACCATCAATGGCACGCTAATGGCAAATTATTCTAAATTTTGTCCGGGGCGCTGTCGCTGTTCTGTATTTATTTTTCATGGGGATCTCTTTCAGTGGTGTTTACGAGAATACTAACTTATATGTTATTCCGCGAAAATGGGAATCCAATTTTTCGAGCATTTTCCAGCATCTGGATACTCGCCTTCGCGAGTATGACACTCAAAAGAGATTGCACACCAGCTAAGGGGATACCCATATCATTTTTTTATTCATCGCTTCATTCTATTGGGGTTACCATATCTGGTTCAGATTCATAATAGCTACTTCTAACTGATTATTATCCCCTTGGGTGTATGTTGGTTCGTCTTGATTAGCTTGACGATTCTTATAGAGTGATTAATAACAAGGAGGTTATTGAAAGTCTTTATCTGGAAGGATTAGCAACCCACCAGTACCGAGTCTTGCTTACGCATAGGTAGCAGATACACGGCCTATCCCGGAAAATGGGAGTGACCAGCCGTGATGTGCGGAACGAAGTGGAAGAGGTGTAGACAGGGAACGATGCAGGCCACAGGGAGACGTGACTCCTGCAGCTATATGCAGCCCCGAAAACGCGTAGATGTGAATGACGAGGCGTTCAACGTCGTCCGAAGTCAATACCGAGAGACCGTAATCCCAAAAGGAACATGAGGTCTTAAGGGTTCACCGGGGTACACGGGCATGGCATGTGTCGAGAGAATCGTCAGGAACATGAGAGACCCGATACACTCCGGCAGAGATGCCGGTAGGCCAAACAAGAACAAGCAAGGGAGGCCGAGGGTGTGAAGGGAGTCGGACACGCTCACAGTACTTTGAGGACGGGCGAGCCGACCACGTGGGGAAGGAGTGTGCGCCAACACGCAGCATGCACAAGGAAAACGGCTCTGCGACCGGGGTAATGCCCGTCAAAAGAGACCAACATCATCAGTGGTAGTGTAAGACCACGAACGGAGGGTGATGCAAACCTCTCTACATGCAATAGCAAACGCGGCAGACTTTATCAGAAGTCTGATGCGATCACGAAAGCGAGTGTCGGTGAAGAGCCCGGTGCGGGAAATCCGCACGCCGGGATCCGTGGCGGGGCTGGCGAGCAATCGCCAGTCCTACGCTGACTGTTATAACGATAAGTTCACCAGCATCCGATAAGTGTCTGGTACAACGCCAATTCAGGAACCTTTCTCGTTAATTCAGCTACAAAGAGTTTAGTATGAAGCATAATTAATTAACCAGACTTCCCCATATGTTTTTTCCGATATATCTGTTTTTCCATCTCCATCGTAATCTCCAATTGATGGAACCGCAGTATTATCACCGTACCATTCACCGGAGAAATTCCATGAACCAAAGCCATCTTTTGCAAAATCTATAAGCCATTCACCTTGAAGCTGAAACGGTGCTTTTACTGAAATGTCAACTTTTTTATCCCCATCATAATCAGCAGGAACTGGCACAACTGAGCTAATAGGGGCACCGATATCCTCATTAAATTCCCATCCATTAAACCCATTATTAGCAAAATCAATGCGCCAGATCCCATTTCCAGTTAGAACAGCCAAGTCAAGCTTTCCATCACCATCGTAATCAGCAGGAACTGCTTTTCCACCTTCAGCACCGTGATTTAATATTGTAATATCCCAAGAACCAAGTTTGTTCTTCTTGTAATCAATTAGCCATTTATCATCTGTTGTAAGGACTGCAAGATCGCACTTCTTATCGTTATCATAATCAGCAGGACAGGGTTGTACATATGAAAGTGTGCCACCCACAGTATTTATAATAACGTCCCAACCATTAAATCCATTTTTTGAAGTGTCTATTTTTTCTATTCCTGCGGGAGTGTAAACTGCTAAATCGGATTTGCCATCACCATCATAATCAGCTGGAATTGCAACTCCACCAGAATCACCATGATTTGAATAATTTATATCCCATGGACCAATGCCATTTTTAGAATAATCAATCAGCCAATTTCCATTAGCCGTAAGAACAGAAATATCTGTTTTTTTATCATTATCATAATCTGCAGGTACAGGCTTTACTGTGGCATCCCCATACCCATTGTTGCTAAAATCCCAACCATAGAATTTACAGTCAGGTGGCGACATTCGAATAAGGTGCAGTTCCGTCCTGTCAAAAGGTAGTGTGAACCTTTGTTCTTGGTTTCCAGTTGAATAGAATGCACCGGGAATTATATTCCACCCAACCGATGTTTTCTTGTGATACTGGAGTTGATAATACCCTGCAAGACTAAATGAAACATTTTTTGTATTTAGCGTATCTTTATTTAGAGCGGCTAAAAAATGCACGCTGGTACTACTATCAAAAATACCAACACCCGTTTGATAATCACTAATGGTTTTAATATAGGGCGTCACACCGGAAATTATTGTTGGGACTGTCTCAAGTGAATAATTAGTTTGATACCAACCATGGACTGTAGCAAGCCATTTTAGCTTCATCAGTGTTGGACCCATATTTTTCAAATAAAGATTTTGGCTTTTAAGCCAGTTATAAATATTCGGATTTTCACGAGCTGCTTTTTCATATACCCAACCTCCATTTAAGCCAGGAGACTCATATGTGAAATACATAATTCCTTTGGCACCATATAAAATTGGAGCATATGCTACAAAACGCAGTAGATTTTGTGTTATCGGAGCATAATGAAAGCCTGTTTCAATGTGAGTGGCTTCAACAGCTTGAACTGTTGCCCAGAAATTTTTAGTCGGATTAGATTTTAAAGCATCCGCAACAACACGTAAGTTCCAGAAATAATCTTCGCGCATTCCCTTTCCGCCAACAAAGAATGGGTAGTGATCATAACCGATAATTTGGCTTGAATTTGCAATAAAATTGTTGATATAATTTTTATATCGCGTTGTATCATAACCTACATATACAGGCAAAAGGCCAATATAGGGTATTTTTTGAGCATCGTATTTTTTTAGAGTATCAACCCAACGGTTTGCAGAAATAATAAAGTTATCGGCAGGTTCATCCCCAATATGATATCCTAACATTGCATTTCTAATGTTTGTTGAGAGGCTTTTGTAATAGTTAACAATGCTTTTGCAATCAGCATCATTATAACTTGTATAATTGAATCTACTATCCATTACTAGCACTTTCAAACCTTTAACTGCAGCAGCTCTTCCCAAAGCATAAGTAAAGTCTGTTGTATTAATATTCGGAGTAAGGTTTTGTCCGCTTACGAAATTGAAGTTCGCTTTTTTGATGCTATCGAGTATAATTGAGTCTTGCCTGTTTATTTTAGTCAGGCGAGCGTCGTACCAAGTGCCGATCCAAAAAGTGTCAAGTGTCGTTTGGGAAAAAGAGTGAGATACCAACAGTGAAAAAAGAAATAAAAATAATTTCTGTAAGAGTTGCATTTTTGGCTCCTTTCTGGTTGTCTTTGCTTCGTTTTTTGTTTTCGGTATTTCCCTGAGTAAAAGATTATGGCAATGGCAAAACAGTCTTCGTCGTAATTTGCATTGAGCAATAAAAAGTATATCTTCTATGTGGTTAATAATTACTTGACTTATCCCAAAAATCATAGAGGCTGCTCCATTTGAAATTCCCCCATCAAGCTTTCCGGCGATTATTTAAGCGTTGCAGGGACATGTTCCAGTAGTTCACGAATGTCTGATAGGAATTTTCTTTTTCATCTGATAGGTTTCTTTTTCAACCTGTCCAAAACTTCTCAAACCCGGATTTCTTAACAGCCAGGCAATTTTCAGCCTGATTTTTCGTCTGGCAAAGCTTTACGCTTACCGGCTCTATAAGAAATATCGTTCATTGTGAGGTGAAAAAGCAAGTTCAGGCAATATAATCTGCGTGAACTATTGAATATTATCGGCATTATATATATTTTTATCAATACAATCACAATTGTTTTTTTTCAATATACTGAAATGCCTCTTTTTAAGTCAAACTCTTTTTTACAGGAAAATCTTTTTTTTGATGAATGATAATGTATTAAAAATTGCCGGAGCAGTTGTTTTATACAACCCAGATGATGATGTTATTGGAAATATAAAATCATATTATACTCAACTAAGCTATTTGATTGTTATAGACAATTCTGAAGTTAACAATTGTAATGTTATTAATTTTGTATCCACTTTATTAAATGCTGAGTATATAAATCACGGGAAAAATCTAGGTATTGCAGCAGCATTTAATATAGCAGCAAATAAAGCTATTAAAAAAAGCTTCGATTATTTATTAACAATGGACCAAGATAGTATAGCTCCCAACAACCTTATTTCTGAAATGATTCGTGTCATAGTAAATATTGACAATATCGGTATCATTTCACCTTTTCATCAAATAAAAAACTATTATAAAAATACAATTAAAAATACAATTGAAGAAGTGTCTCACACAATGACATCAGGTAATCTGTTGAATTTAAATTCTTTTCAAATCGCCGGAAAATTTCTTGAAGAATTTTTTATTGATTTTGTTGATGTTGAATATTGCTGGAGATTGAAATTGCACGGATATAAAATTATCCAAGTTAATTCCTTAAAACTTAATCATAAATTAGGAAATATTTTCAAAATCAACATATTTTCCCACCCGGTACATCCCCTTAATCACGCCCCCATCAGAATGTATTACATGACACGAAACCTTTTTTATTTAAGGAAACAATATAATACAATATTTAAACTTCTTGTAAAAAAAGAGGTCAACCATTTTATAAAAACTGTACTTAAAATGTTGTTATTTGAAAAAAATAAATTTTATAAAACTAAAATGATTTTAAAAGGATATTCAGATTATAAAAACAACATAACGGGAAAATTTGTTTATTGATTTATGAAAGCATCTATTATAATAGTCAATTATAACCTTAACGATTCAGTATCCTCTTTGGTTGATTCGATTAATAAATGGACGACTGGTTTCAATTATGAAATCATAATAGTGGACAACCACTCTGACGACAATTCAATTGAATTTCTTGAAAATAAATATTCAAATTTAAAAGTCATCTTTCTTGATCAAAATTATGGCTTTGGCTATGCAAATAATATTGGAATGAAGCATGCTAAAGGAACCTATTTTGTTTTAATCAATCCTGATTGTTTATTGATCGATAATTCAATTTTACATACTATTAATTTCCTTGAAAAACATCCTGAAATTGGATTAGCTGGCCATAGCTTATTAAATGAAGATGGAACTATTCAATATTCAGCTAGAAAATTTCCGAATATTTGGGAAGATATTTTAAGAATCTTTGGACTAGCTGAACTAAATTTTAAATTTCATAATAAAGTTACTGCCATTCTTTGCAATAATGACTTCTATTATACAGATTTTGTTTATGGATCCTGCATGTTCATTAAGAGAGCCGTATATGAAAAAATCGGCGGATTTGATGAAAAAATATTTTTATTTGCTGAAGAGACGGATTTATGTTATCGTGTATATAAAAATACTGATTTTAAAATAAGTATTTATTTAGGTACAAAAATGATTCACGCCGATGGTAAAATAACAAATAAAAATTTGCCTCAAAGAATTAAATTATCAAATGAAAGCAAACTTTATTTTTATAATAAACATTATTCGAAATATCACGTACTGTTATTACGATCAGTTAATATATTAATATTTATTATACGCTTTTTATTGCAATGTTTTAATCTTCCCCTAAAAATAAAGTATTGTAAAATATATTCTTATCTTATTAAGTTTTATTATAAAAATAACATGGCCATACGCCGCACGGTATAGTATTAATGAATAAAATTAAAGTAATGAATATATACAACAGTCTATATAACAGAGGAACCGAGAAATATATTAAATTTTTATGCGAGATTTTAGATAAAAATAAGTATGAGATTTCAATTGTCTGTCTTTTAGAAAAAGGACCTGACACAGAATGGTTCGAGAATAGAGGCATTAAAGTATTCGAATTCTATGCATCAAATAATCAATCCCCTTATTATTGGTTCAAAAATTTAAATGTAATCATTAAATTGGCTATTTTCCTAAAACGAGAAAAAGTTCATATAGTACATTCCCATGATTTTTTTCCAGCGTTGCTTGCCAGATTGGCTTCAATAATTGCACAAATCCCTATCGTATTTATAACCTATCATAATAATTTTGAATGGCTGAACAAATTTCATCATATAATAAACAAACTATTATCCTATAAAACATCTAAAATTATTTGTGTATCTGATTCTGTTTTGAATTATTCACTGATTACAGACAAGATTAATAAAGAAAAATATATAAGAATATATAATTGTATTGATTTTTCTTCTTTTGTAGTAAAACCTGAATTAAAGACACATTATTTAAGACAATTTAATATTGATAATAATTCAATCGTATTGGGTACCGTTGGTTCTATAACGTTTCGTAAAGGCTATAAATATTTAATTGAAGCATTCGCAAAATTGTTTCTTGAAAATAATAGCATATATTTAGTTGTCATAGGTTCTTATAATAATAACGAATTAATACTAAAAGAAGAAATCGATACTATTATAAAGCTTAATAAACTTGAAAATAGAGTTATTATGCCAGGCAGCAGGGATGATGTTGCTTCGCTTTTAAACCTGTTTGATTATTTTATAATGCCCTCTATTGTTGAGGGATTTGGATACTCTTTGATAGAAGCAATGGCGATGCAAGTGCCCGTTATCTGCTCCGATATATCTCCCTTCAAAGAGCTTACGAGCAATGGAAAATATGGCTTGTTATTTAAAAATAAAGATTCGGTTGATTTATACAAAAGAATTAAATATGCATTGTCGAATAAAACTGAAATGAAGATGATGGGTAAGAATGCTGCTAATTATGTTTTACATGCGTTTAATGACCAACTCATAGCTGAAAATTATAGAAAATTATACGAAGAAGCTTGTTCAGCACTTCCCGCCTACACTGTCAGGTGATTATTAACATAACCTATAAATAAAGCATAATGAAAAAAATATTAATACTATTTGGGACACGGCCGGAAGCAATTAAATTGGCCCCAGTAATTCAGGAATTAATAAAACAAAAACGATTTAAAACCATAGTTTGCTCAACCGGCCAACATAGAGAAATGCTTAACCAGGTCTTAGAATTATTTCAAATTAAAGTAGATTACGACCTGGATTTGATGAAACCGAATCAGGATTTATTTGACATTACAATAAATTCAACCGAAAAATTAAAAAGGATATTCAGAGAATTAAAGCCCGACTTGCTTATAGTACAGGGTGATACGACAACGGCATTTATTTCTGCATTGTCAGCTTTTTATTCGAAAGTAAAAATAGGGCATATTGAAGCAGGATTGAGAAGTTATAACATTTTTAGCCCCTATCCGGAAGAAGCTAATAGAAGATTTATTTCTACTATTACCGACCTTCACTTTGCACCAACAGAAGGTGCAAGAAATAACCTGATTAAAGAGGGCATCAGTAAAAATCATATCTGGGTTACAGGAAATACTGTAATTGATGCACTTTTTAAAATCAAAAAACTTCTGAATAATCCTGATACGAAGATACGTACTGAAAAAAGGTTGTCAGAAATAGTCCCCGATAATTTTTTTAATAAGAAATTCATATTAATAACGATGCATCGAAGAGAAAAATTTGGTGAAGAATTAGAAAATATTCTGCTTATGCTAAAAAATTTAGCAAAGCAGTATGATGATCTAAATTTTATTTACCCGGTTCATCTAAATCCTAATGTTTTAAAACCAGCTAGAGAAATATTACACAATATAAAGAATCTGTTTTTAATACAACCATTAGACTATTTGAATTTCATATATTTAATGAGCAGATGTTATTTTATTTTAAGCGATTCCGGAGGGATACAAGAGGAGTGTTTTGTTTTCCAAAAACCTATCATAGTCATGAGGGATGTTACTGAAAGAAATGAGGCTATAGAAGCAGGATATGCGTTTTTAGCCGGAAACGATTTAACCAATATAAAGAATAAATTCAGCATGATTTATAAAAAGTTACAAAAAGGTGAAAATTTATTTAACACCAGCAATCCATTTGGCAATGGCACAGCATCAAAAAGAATTGTGAGAATATTGAAAAATTATTTTTACCCTAAATCATAGCAACAAAATATATTCAAAGCAAGCTTTTTTGGCTAATATGGCTAATATAGAGAATTTAAGTATATACTTATTCTATAACCTATTTAAAAATCTATTATTAAAAAAAGGTAATATAGTGGCTTTTTATGATGCTTTTATTGAAAAATATGATATAGAGAACTACTCAATTTACTTATGAAGAAAAAAATCTTAATAATTACACAATATTTTCCTCCTGAAATCGGTGGTGGTTCTCAACGAAGTATCGGCTTCGCAGAAGAGCTTTATAACCTTGGTTTTGATATTACGGTTATTAAACCTTTTCCAAGTTATCTTATCAAGAAGGAATTGATCAGTATTAAATTTAAATTATTTGAAAAATATTTTGAAAATGGATTAACAATCTTTAATACTTTTGTTTATGCAAATGACCGTGGAAATTTTATCAAAAGAATTCTTTATTATTTATCCTTCACAATTTCTTCGATAATTGTTTCTATTATTAAAATCAACAAAATTGACTATGTTATTGCTATCTCCCCGCCTTTATTTACAGGATTAACAGGACTATTGATTAAAAAAATTAAAAAAGCAATATTCATTTTTGATATAGGCGATCTTTGGCCGGAAGGCGCTATACAACTTGGATTTTTAAAAAATAAACTCGCTATAGTACTTGCTGAAAAACTTGAAAAAACTATTTATAAAAACAGCGACATTATAAACGTAGTGACAAAATTAACATTAGATAAATTAAAATCACTTCACCCCTATATTAAAACAATTCTTTATGTTCCTAACTTTGTTAATACTAACTTGGTAAAAAAGTTACAAAAAGACACGACAATCATAGAACGTCTCAATCTCAAGAAAAAAATGGTTGTTGGTTATGCCGGAAATATTGGAAAAGCGCAGGGCTGCAGAATTATTACTCAATCAGCATTGATAACAAAAAACATAAAGGATATTGTCTACATAATAATTGGAGACGGTGTAGAAAAAGACAGTCTCGTAGATGATATAAATAAAATGCATCTGGATAATGTCCTCATATTAGACCCCGTAACACGAGAGGATATAATTCGTTACATATCAGTGTTTGATACGGTTATTATACCTCTTGTTAAAAATGAATTATTTAAAATCACAATCCCATCAAAATTATACGAAAGCATGGCTGCCGAGATACCAATATTATTGTGCGTAGACGGAGAAGCACGCAAAATAGTTGAAGAATCAAAATGTGGTTTTTTCATCGAACCTGAAAATGCAGAGTTATTAGCTGCAAATATAATAGAATTATTTAACAACATAGAAATGCTCGGCAAACTTGGTAAAAATGGACGAACTATGGCAGAAAATGAATTTAATCGAAAAACAGTAATTCAAAAATTTGCGCAAGAACTATCCTCATAAAAATTAAATACGTGGGATTAAAGAGCATGTCAGACAAAGCTGAAGAAATAGTTTCGAAATTCTATAATTCTATTGGATGGAATATAGAGGGTGAACACACGCAAGATGCAATACTATTTGAAGATTTGAGAGCAAATGCCCATGAGTATGTTAGCAAATGCCGATTAAGAGTATTAAGACACATTCCTGATGTTGGTGTTAATATTCTAGACATGGCATCAGGCCCAATTCAGTTTAAAGAGTATTTGGAATATTCAAAGAATTTCAAGAAAAGGTATTGCATAGACTTATCTAAAGAGGCATTGGATATTGCACGAATGAAAATTGGGGATCATGGTGAATTTTTGCATGGCAGCTTTTTTGACATCCCTTTAAAGGAGAACTTTTTTGATTGTTCATTAAGCCTTCATACAATCTATCATATGGATAAAGATAAACAAGAAGAGGCTGTACGCAAATTGGTCAAAGTTACTAAACATGAGGGATCAATTATAATTGTGTATGTCAATCCAAATTCAATTATTTCCATTTTAGGCATTCCCATTCGATTAGTAAGGAACGCACGGAAGTTTCTACAAAAATTTTTAAAAAAAAGTACTGCTGAGGAAGAGTTGAGTTTATATTTCAATCCGCATAATCTGAAATGGTGGAATAGATTTAATGATATTGCTCATGTAAAGAAAATGCCATGGCGTTCATTTAGTTCAAATACCCAAAAAATACTTTTTCCAAATAACAAGCTTGGAAGAAAAATGTTTGAAATTCTATTTTATCTAGAGGATCGGTATCCATCATTTTTTGTTAGGTTTTTTCAGTATCCAATGATCATTCTTGTTAAAAAATAAGACATTGTGTCCAATCTCTGGCCGCACTATTTGAATAGCACATAGTAATTTGTTTCTCTGTGAAGAGCCGCTTTATGCAATTTCATTATGAATTAATCGATCCGACGGAAAAGGACTAATCCAGCATGGATTCGCTTTGATTCCTCTGAATCGTTCGTTATTAACAATCTGATCATGACCTGTTTTTATCCCTATGATTATAACGTGATAAGGGCGAAAGATTTCTACTGCGAGTATATGCAGTCTCATATAATTAACCACTTCAACTGCCAAACGTGTATCGAAAACATGATGATGAAGGCATCTGTTTTCCATATTCAGTTTTGATCGTTCTTGGAAAAACTGGAAGTCGCCCTTGACGCCATTATCTTTGCTCAAATCGTGAAGCATCAAGATTTCATCGAGATGCGTCATATCACCTTCGTCTACCTGGTTCTCATAATCTTGAATCAAGTGCTCCAGCGAAGTTATGGGTCTTCGGTGATCGAATGTACCATCCTTGTGCGGGACAACAAGCACAAGCAGTCCATCTTGTTTGAGAACGCGTATCCATTCTGCAAGCCCCTGTAATGGATTTGCCAAATGCTCGATACAATGGGATGAGAGAACGAAATCATAAGAGGAATCCTTGATACATTGCAAATTATTCGCCTCGGTTATATACTGGCGGCCAGGTGCCTTTTCCTTGTTAAATATGAAAGTATCTCCTTCACAGATAACTCCTTCCCAGACTGTATGATTACCAAAATTGCAATTATCGATCCGCGTGGCAACAGGATAAACAGGAATAATGCCCCGGGGCCCGAATATATTGCTAGGCCCCCCGATCTCCAAGCCGGAACGAGATTTAAAAAATGACTTGCAGTGTGAGTAGTAAGCAAGCCGCTGGGGAAGCGCGCGATAATACAAATCTTTCAGCAAACCAGCCATCCCCCTTGATTTTAGTTTCGCGTAGATTTTTTGTATCATTGGATTTTCTTTTAAAAATTTGCAAATATACTTTTGGACTATCGCCGTACATTGGTTCGGGAAAACAACCCGGAGCCGTTCAGCTTGAAACCACTCATTGCTTTTATCTGAATGCCATGGCATGAAACCACCAGAGAGCTTCTACTGGCAAAGCAGGCAACTTCATCTTCGCAATAACACTACCTGTAATAATATACAATCTGGCATCACCGGCGAATCCCCTTCCTACCCTCAACGTATACTTTCAGCAAGTTGGGTTAACCTTAATACCCTTAAAATATCAACTCGAAAATGTTGTCTGGACCGGCGAGTCCCAGTGATTTATTCACCTAAACTTGCATTTTTAACCTCCCGTGAACGATATTTTTTATAAATACTATGCGCATAAACATTCGTCCACCGGAGAATTAGTTGAATATACCCAGCCTGTTACATCTTAACCCTCTTTAAAAGTACTGTCAAAAACTTAAACAGGTTTTATAAAGTAGTGAAAAAGATCAGTAACATACTATTAAAAAATAATAAAGTTTTTTTGAGACACAGGTGCCATGATAAACCTGTTTTTTAAAAGATTTTAATTGTGATTTTTAAAGCTATCATGATATTTAAAATTAAACCAATACGAAAATAAATTAATGCAATTGCATATTATAAACAGGGTGAGAAATAAGATCCGCAATAATCAAAAAGTTGTTAATAATGCGTTTTTTCTTTCCCTAATCCAGATTGTTAACTATCTCCTTCCTCTGATTACGATCCCGTATATTGTACGAGTGATGGGAACCGAAAAATTCGGTTTTGTGGCCTTTGCCTGGTCATTAATGGCATATTTCCAGATTGTCATTGATTATGGTTTTAATCTTTCTGCTACCCGGGAGGTGTCGCTGCATAAACAAGACACGTTCTGGCTCTCGAAACAGTTTTTTTCTATACTTTTAATTAAAGGTGTTTTATGCTTGTTCTGCCTGATAATTTTAGGTACAATTATACTGACAATACCCCGATTTTATGATGAATCCCTGTTTTATTTGGTAACTTTCGGAGGCGTAGCAGGTACCATACTATTTCCTGTCTGGTTTTTCCAGGGAATGGAGGAAATGGGATATATTACAATTTTTAATTTAATCAGTAAAACCATTATTACGGTTTTTTATTTTATACTCATAAAAGGACCTGCTGATTATTTATGGTTCGCCTGGCTCGGAGTTATTGCCAGCTGGTCGACAGGAATTGTCAGTTTTTACATCGTGATAAAACGATACAATATTCATCTTACGATCCCAAACATAGCATATTTGAAATCATGTATGTCTGAAGGATTTCAGATTTTTATCACGCAAGTTTCAGTCTCTTTATTTACCAATTCAAATACGTTTGTTTTAGGCCTTTTTACAAACAATACAATTGTCGGCCAGTATGCCATAGCGGAAAAAATCGTACGTGCGGTTGTTTTTCTTTCTGCTCCCATAGGAACAGCAATTTTTCCGCACGTAAGCACACTGTTTGCAGAATCAAAAAAACGGGCGCTGGAATTTCTTAAGAAAATATTGATCGCAGGATCGAGCATTTTTACTTTGATGAGTATACTACTTTTTATAGGTGCTGATACGCTGGTATGGATAGTTAGTGGACACAAATCCGGAGAAATTTCATTGCTTATCAAAATCATGTCTATCCTTCCTTTGAGTGTTTTTGTTGACAACATTTTTGGGACGCAAATCTTGCTGAACATTAATCTGAAAAATGTTTTCATGTGGATTATTGTTGTGGGGGGAATTTTCTCACTTGGTCTTCAAATACTTCTTGTCCCTATAATTAAGGCAACTGGAACAGCAACCGCCTTTGTTGTTTCCGAACTCCTTATGATGTTCTTCATGGTCATATTTGTTAGAAAAGAGGGCATACGCTTATTAACAGGCGAAAAAACGTACATTTAGATTAATTTTACTTTGAATGGTATAAACGATGAAAAAAAAAGCGACATTCATTTTACCTGGATATGGCACATTCCCTATCGGTGGGTTCAGGGTTATCTACGAGTATGCAACGCGCCTGTCACAGCGGGGATGGTGCATATATGTTGTACATCCAATGTTTTTACCCATTGATAAGGTTTTGCCATTACGAGTAAAAATTTTGAATTTCTGCAGGCTGATGAAGCACCGGATTATTGGATTTTATTTGCCTGAAAAATGGTTTAAAATTGGCAAAAAAGTGAAAATGCTGTGCGTTAAGGACTTACAGGAACAATATATTCCAGATGCAGATTATGTTGTTGCTTGTCCGGTACAGTCAGCATCATTTGTTAATAGCTATTCTCCTAAAAAAGGAAAAAAAATCTATTTTATCCAACATTTTGAAGATTGGGTTTTCAGCAAAGAGGATGTTGAAAAAACATGGAAATACCCGATGAAAAAAATTGTTATAGCAAAATGGCTTCAGGAAATTGCCGAAAATCTTAACGAAACAGCAGTATACATTCCCAACGGACTTGATTTTTCATTTTTTATGATGCAAACACCATTTGAACAGCGATTTCAAAAAAGCATCAGCTTTTTATGTCACGATTTAGCCTGGAAAGGGACTCGTATTGCTATAGAGGCCGTAAAGGCTTTAAAGGAAAAATACCCGGAATTGAAGGTTCTGGCATTTTCAGCATATCAAAAACCCGATTATTTCCCCGGGTTTATTGAATATCATTACAACCCGGCGCAGGAAAAAATACGTGAAATTTATAACAATTCAGCGATTTTTATTTCACCGAGTCTTGCTGAAGGCTGGCCATTGCCTCCAGCCGAAGCGATGATGTGCGGATGCGTGGTAATAGCGACCGATATAGGCGGACACAGAGAATACATAGAAGATGATATAAATGGTTTTTTATGCAAACCAGCATCACCGGAATCCATAATTGAAAAAGTGGAATATGTATTTTCCAATCCGCTTATAGCGCAGAGAATCAGTAAAACTGCACCAGCATCCCTGAAAAAGTTTGATTGGAATTCACGGGTTGACCTGTTTGAAAAAGCATTATTGGAAGCATAATACTATGCACGATGAAAATCCGTTAGTATCCATTGCAATGGCAACCTACAATGGCGAACGTTTCCTGCGAAAGCAACTAGATTCAATATATGCACAAACCTATCAAAACATAGAAGTGGTTGTTTGCGATGATTATTCATCAGACCGTACCGTCGAAATTCTCGAAGAATATAAACAGAAAAAAGGGCTTTTCTATTATAAAAACAGGCAAAACCTGGGCTATTTTAAAAATTTTGAAAAGGTTCTCGGATTATGCGAAGGCAAATATATCGCGCTTGCAGACCAAGACGATATCTGGCTACCAAATAAAATTGAACGATTAATACTAGCGATCAATGGCTATTCGCTGATTTATTCCGATGCACGATATATTGATGAAGATGATCGTGTCTTTGCAGAATCGGTTAGAACATATACAGGTTTGCCAGTCCAATCCGGAAAACCATTAAAATATCTAACATTTAACAGTTTCATAATCGGATGCACATGTTTATTCAGGAAAGAACTGCTTTCGAGCGCGTTGCCTTTTCCAGAAGGCGAGCGATATCATGATTGGTGGTTGTCTTTGGTTGCCTGTACACAGCAAGGAATCCTGTACCTTGATGAACCTCTAATAGAATATCGAAATCATGGAAAAAATACGTTAGGACTTAAAAAAAAATCGGGAGTTTGGAAAAAATGGTTTGGGTTTTTATATTATTCTCGAGAGATTGAAATATTAATAATACAACAAGAACGACTTCAATCCTTGATAGAGAATCGTATTTTTACTGAAAAAGAGAGACATTTTATTTGTTTAGCTAAAGATTTTTATAGCGACAGAATCAATCACTGGCCACATTTTAAGGCGTTTTTGATCGCGTTAAGAAATTGGAAATATATTTTCCCTGGCTACCCTGTGTTTTTTGTTATTAAGGCAGCTACTGGCGTCTTATTCAGGTAATATTGTCGCTATTTTAACAATTTAAATATACAATAATTTGCGCCATTAATCTTCTACGTATTGCCCGTCTAAGCCTCGCACAATAACTGACAACGGGTGTATACTATTGGTGTTACATTGTCGAAATTTGCTTTCATTCTGTGTTTTTGTGATTGAAATACCATTTGTAGGTATCATAAATTATCTGCGATTCAGACAGTAATAACCGACGATAGGCAATCATCGGATAGCGCAATAATCTCGCTGGTTCCACCCCACCCAAAATTTTCATAGAGCAACTACTTTGAGCAAAATGCTCTCACCAGTGATTAATGGTGTAATTCTTGTTATAAAATAATATATATTAATATTGATAACATGAGCAACAAACCAGGACAAAAAAGCAATCCCGAAGAGTATAGCCTCATCCGTCAAACTCTTCATCGGTTTAG
>Ga0105099_10000749_pt1 | contig 21614 bp, 16 predicted proteins | sample PPLLak3cmMay2015_2_FD_79138 | JGI IMG/M metagenome (GOLD analysis project Ga0105099, IMG submission 79138) | Freshwater sediment microbial communities from Prairie Pothole Lake near Jamestown, North Dakota, USA - PPLs Lake P8 Core (1) Depth... | ecosystem: Environmental > Aquatic > Freshwater >... | reverse complement strand
AGCGAGCCTGAGGCCGGGATCTCGCCCCTGGCCCCGCGGGTCGGTTTGGTTGCGGCCATGCAGGTCAACCGGGTCGTCGAAATCCTGATGAAAGCGAGGAAAGCGCTATGCTGAACGTCAACGCGTATTTCGGAGGCAAGGTCAAATCGATCGGATTCGCCGCAGCCGACGGACCGGCAACGGTCGGAGTCATGGAGCCCGGCGATTACGAATTCGGGACGGCGACCAAGGAAATCATGTCCGTCGTCAGCGGAGCTCTGATGGTCAAGCTCCCGGACAGCGAGGCCTGGAAGGAATTCAAGGCCGGGGACGTCTTTGTTGTGGAAAAAGACCGGAAGTTTCAACTGAAGGTCGCCGCCGCATCGGCTTATCTCTGCCTTTACCGCTGAACGCCTGCGGCCGCATCGGCCCGCGTCCATTCGCCGTCGATCAGCCGCCACATGCATCCCGTGGGATTGCGATCGGCGAGCGCCGGCGGCAATCGATCCGGCCGGACGTTGTCGTAGCAGCGCAGGGCGGAAAACCGAAGGAGCGAAGCCGGGATTCCGACCGAGGTGAATCCCGGATGGCCCGTTGCGGGGAATGGACCGCCGTGGACCATCGAGGGGACGACAGCCAGCCCGGTCGGCATCTTGTCGTTGAGAAGACGGCCGGTCTTCGGGATTAAAATCGCGGCCAAGCGGCGATACAGCTCTTCGTCTTCTCCCTCCTCCCGGCGGCCGGAATAAACGGCCGAGCCGAGGGTTCCCTCGAGCGCTTCGGCGATCCGAAGGAGGACGTCCTCCGATTCGGCCAGGACCAGCAGGGTCGCCGTTCCAAACGCTTCCCGTTGAAGGTCTTGCGCTTTGGCCAGAAAATCGCGCCCCGAAATCTGCATGAGGGTGTTTTCGAATCGATACCCGGCCCCGGAGACGGGCTTCCCGCCGGTCCGAAGCTCCGCCCCGCCGCAAACCAGGTCCTCGACCGCGCCTTTCAGCGAAGTCAGGCCGCTTCGGTTGAACAGAAATCCGGACGGGGGGGAGAGAAACAGATTCCGGGCGGCGGCGACAAAACCCCGGCCGGCATCATCATCGCAGAGGACGGCCAAACCGGGCTTCGTGCAGAATTGGCCCGCCCCGAGGCTGCAGGAGGCGAAGAGCTCTGCGGCAAGGGCGTCGGACCGCTCCCGGATAGCTCCCGGCAAGAGAAAAATCGGATTGAGCCCCGACATCTCGAGATAGATCGGCCGGCCGGCTTCTTCGGCGGCCTTCTTGAGGGCGAGGCCGGACGGACGGCTTCCGGTGAAGGCCGTGGCCCCCGCGGCGGGATGGGCGACAAGGCGCAAACCGTCCGCCGGAGCCAGGTGGTAAACCAGCTGGAAGGCGGCGGGCGGGAGCCCGGCCCTTTCCAGGCAGGCGAAGGCGATTTCGGCCAGCTTCCGGGTCGTCCCGGGATGGGAGGGATGGGCCTTGGCGATGACCGGATTTCCCGCGGCCAAAGCAGCGGCGAAATCTCCGCCGGCCGCGGCGTTGAAAGCGAAAGGAAAATTACTCGGGCCGAAAACGACGACCGGCCCGCCGAGGGGCTCCCGGACCGAGCGGATATTGAGCTTGGTGTCGATCGCGGCTTGCCGCCAGGATCCGTCCCGAACCGCTTCGGCCGCCTGGTGCAACTGACTGATCGTCCGCGGGAGCTCGATTGACCTGAGCCGGGGTTCCTTGGGGAGCGCGGTTTCACGATGGGCGATCTCGACCAGTTCGTCGCCGGCCGCCAGGAGGGCTTCGGCGAAAACGTCAAGGAATCCGGCCAGGACGGAAGGGGAGACGGGGGCCATCTCGCGGGCCGCCGACCGTCCGGCCCAAAGCGCCTCTTCGGCGTCTTCGTATGAGGAGACCGGATAAATCTCCGCAAGCGAAAGCCCGGTTGCCGGATCGAAGGCGGAAAATGTCGCGACAATCCGAGCCGGTCGCCAAGCACCGTTCACCAGAATGGAGGCGGGAGTTTCGTTCATCTGGAGAGATCCCTTCCGGAATACGTTTCGAATCGGCCGGCCGGGATCGTCCTTCCCGGCCGGGGCTCAGCCTCCGGAATAGATCGGCGAGACGGCGATCTTATCGCCGTCCTCGATCGTCTCGTCCGGCAGGACGGCCTTTCCGTTCCGGGTGATGATGCGGGGTCGTTCGGCCGGGATGCCGATCAACACGACCAGCTCGGCGACGGTCGTCTTTGCGGGAAGGTCGAAGTCCTTTTCGCTGAAGCCGGTCTTATAGATCAGCGGGCCAATGACCTTCACAAGCACCTTCATCGCCGCTCAGTCCGTCAGCTTGGCGTATTTTGCGGCGACCGCGGCTTCCGCATCCAGCCCGAGGGAATGAAGGGTCGCCTTTGTCGGGATGCCGCGCCGGTCGTAGCCGCGCTGGTCGTAATAGTGTTGCAGGAGGCCGTCGTACTTGTCGAGCTCCAGGTGCTTTCCGGCGATCGGCCCTTCGGTGTCGGCGTTGGCCGGATCGAACCATACCCGCGGCGGATAATCGTCTTCCCGGGAAGCCTGGGGAAATTCCCGAAGGTAATGGAGCTTGATCATTGAATAGATCCGGTCTCCCACCTTCCACATGTCGTCCAGGCCCCAATTCAGACCTGTGGCCAGGTTGAAATACTTGGGATAATGGTCGAGCGGCCAGCCGTTTTCGATCCAGGGGAAACGGCAGGAAACGATGAATTCAAACAGGCCTCCCCGGATGCGTTGGAGCTCGATCACCTTGGCCGCTTTTTCCGGGCCGTACGATTCCCGGGTCGTATTGCGGATCTCGAAGGTGATAATCCAGGCTTCCCGGTGGTGGGCCCCAATGGGCGCCACGCCGAAGGCCAGGGCCTGGCCGGGGATGAATTTGCAGTTATAGGCTGCGACTTCGAGCCCCTTGACCTGCATCGCGTAGGCCTCGGAGCCGTGTCCGAACTCCCGGGCCATCCGGAGCGAACCTTCAGCCAGGAGGTTGCCGACTTTGCCCTCGCGATGGGCGGCCATCCGGAGGAGCTCCTTGGCCCGCTCGGCGTCCCCGAACTTGAAATCACCGGCGACGACCCCATGGTCGATGGCATCGGCGTAAAAGCTGAGATTGCAGCCGGTCGACATCGTGTCCAAGCCGTAGTCGTCGCAGAGATAATTCAGCGAGGCCATCTGGGGGATATCGAAGATTTCCAGGTTCGGGCCGAGGAGAGCGACGTTTTCGTAATCGAGCTCGGATTCGTGGCCTTCGTGGTCGCGGACGGTTACCCCGCACCGCATGGTGCATGTCGGGCAGCCGTAGGTGGCCACCCGGGCGTTGTTGCAGCGTTCCCCGTCGACCTGCCAGGCCAAGGGGTGGTGGGTTTTCCGGAAATTGCGAACGGGCAGACCGCCGACTTCATTGCAAAAGGGGAGAACGCCGGTCGTGCTCTGGATCGACCAGCCGGTCTCCTTGTCGATTTGACCGACTCTTTTCAAGTCGCCCGAGCCGGCCGCCTTCATCCCGGCCGGGTCGGCCTGGGGGATGGGCCGGGTGCCTTTGACCACGATCGCCTTGAGCTTTTTGGAGCCCATCACCGCTCCGATCCCAGGCCGGCCGCCGGCCCGGCCTTCCAGGCTCCGGACGACGGCGCAGCGGTTGAGGTTTTCCCCGCCCTGGCCGATGTTCAGAACGCCGACGCCCTTGCCGTATTTGGCGTAGATCCACTCGTTGCAGGCGAACGTTCCTTTCCCCCAGACTTCTTCGGCTGGGAAGAATTCGACCTTGTCGTCCTCGATGTACAGCATCGTCGGCCGGTCGGCCACGCCTTCCACGATCAGCATGTCGTAGCCGGCTTTGCGAAGGTGCTCGGCCGCCCGGGTTCCCAGGTTGCCGTCCCCGTAGAAGCCGGTCAGAGGGGATTTGGCCGCGACGACGGCTTTGCCGGTGTTGGGGGCCGGGATTCCCGAAATCGGACCGAGAGCGACGATGAACTTGTTCTCCGGCCCGAGGGGATCGATTCCGGGTTTAAGCTCGTCATAGAGAGTTTTGACGGCGAAACCCCGGCCACCCACCCATTTTTGAGCGAATTCTTCGGTGAAGGTCTCTTTCTTATGCGTCTTGGAGCTCAGGTTGACTCTGAGAATGTTACCGGTCCAGCCGTTCATGGGTCAGCCTCCAGGAGTGAAATATAAATGCGGAAAACTGAAGAACTATTTTATACCATGCCGACCCGGTGGATTCAAGGCATCGATTCGGCTTGCGGGCCGGAAAACTTGTAGAAACGGCCGGTGCTTGCTAAGATGAGGCTTCATTTTTTATATTTGAGCTGGATTTGAAATGAATCAGGAAAACGGGTTAAAAGGCCGGGTCCGGCGGACGATTTTCGGCCGGCCGCGGAACATCAAAGATCCGACCCTCTTCCACAAGCTGGCCCTCATTCCCGTCCTGGCCTGGATCGGCCTGGGGGCCGACGGGCTCTCCTCTTCGTCTTACGGTCCCGAAGAAGCGTTTAAAACTCTCGGTTCCCATACATACTTGGCCGTTTTTCTGGCCCTGGCCACGGCTTTGACCGTCCTGATCATCTCAAAGGCGTATTCCCGGATCATCGAGTACTTCCCCCAAGGGGGAGGCGGTTATCTCGTGGCCGCCCACACCCTGGGAGAAAAGGCGGGAGTCGTCTCGGGCGCGGCGTTGCTGGTCGATTACATCCTGACGATCACGGTGTCAATCGTTTCCTGCGGCGACGCGATCTTCAGCTTTTTTCCCCTTTCGGCCCAACCCTTGAAGGTCCCCTTTGAAATCGCGGCCATTATCTTTCTCGTCATCCTCAACCTTCGGGGAGTCAAGGAGTCCGTCCAGTTCCTGGCCCCGATCTTCGTCATTTTCGTCTTAACCCACATCCTCCTGATCGGATACGGCATTTTAAGCCACATCCCCCAAATCGGTCCGGTCTCGGCTAAAATCGGGAGCGATTTTAAAATCGGGCTGACCACTCTCGGGGCCAGCGGGATGATTTTTCTATTCTTTAAGGCGTTCTCCATGGGCGGCGGAACCTACACCGGAATCGAAGCGGTATCTAACGGGCTCCAGATGCTCCGGGAGCCTCGGGCTCATACGGGAAAAAAGACCATGGTCTACATGGCCACGTCTCTGGCGATCACGGCTGGGGGGATTCTCATCTGTTACCTTCTTTTGGGGGTTCAACCCGTCGTCGGCCGGACGCTCAATGCGGTTCTGGCCGACGGTGTTTTTGGGGGCTGGTCCATCGGCGGGGCTTTGGCTTTCATCACCATTTTTTCCGAAGGGGCCATCCTTCTGGTCGCCGCCCAGGCCGGCTTCCTCGCGGGGCCGAGAGTCATGGCCAACATGGCCGTGGATTACTGGTTTCCGCACCGTTTTGCCTCGCTGTCGGATCGGTTCACCATCCAGAACGGAGTCCTGCTGATGGGCGTGGCGACCGTCGTTCTTCTTCTGTACTCCCGGGGCAAAATCACCACCTTGGTCGTCATGTACTCGATTAACGTTTTCCTGACGTTTTCGATCAGCCAATTGGGGATGTCCCGGCATTTCATCCGCAACCGGAAAACCGAGCCGAAGTGGAAGCGCTTTCTTCCCCTCCATATCGTCGCCCTGGTCCTTTGTCTGACGATTCTCGTCATCACTTCGATCGAAAAATTCCTCCTGGGCGGCTGGGTGACGTTTCTCATCACGGGGACCGTCGTCGGTCTCTGTTTCCTGACCCGGCGGCATTATAACAAGGTCCGCGGCGGCGTCCGGGAGCTGGATGAGCTTTTGGACCTTCCGGTCGACGGTCCGGTCAACCACGAACCCCTCGATCCAAAAAAAATGACCGCCATCCAACTGGTCAACGGCTATAACGGGTTCGGCGTCCATACATTCCTGTCCGTCATCCGGGGCTTTCCCGGCCTCTATAAGCAGTTCGTCTTTGTTTCCGTGGCCGAAGTCGACGTGGGCTCTTTCAAGGGTTCGGAAGCGGTGAGCGACCTGGAAGTCGCCGCCCGGGAGTCTTTGGCCAAGTACGTCGACCTGGCCCGGCGCTTGGGTTTTCCGGCCGATTCCCGTTACGACCTCGGAACCGACATCGTCCAGACCGCATCGGGCCTGATCGAAGTTGTCTCCCGAAGCTTCCCGAAATCCACTGTCTTTGCCGGACAGTCCGTTTTCCGGCGTCCCGGGATGATCCACCGCCTCCTCCACAACGAGACAGGCTTCGCCATCCAGCAGGAGCTGCGTTGGAAAGGGATCACCGCGGTCATTTTGCCTATCCGAATCAACATTTAACCTCATCTCCTTTGTCCGCGGAGCGCTTGACTTTTAGAAAAACGAAGCGGATAATCCCACGCCGAAGCCGCAGTAAAAACGAACACATCCCATCTCCTACCCCATCTCCTCATGAACTCCATTTGAGGGTGGGCTGCCGGGAAGGGGAGAACGCAAGGCGGCCGGAGAAGGACGATGAACGGCGATAAACCATTCGGGGACCGGTTGAAGGAAACATTCATCGGGAAGCCTCGGAACATCAAGGATCCGACGCTCTTCCACAAGCTGGCCTTGATCCCGCTTCTCGCCTGGATCGGGCTCGGAGCCGACGGTTTATCGTCTTCCTCGTACGGTCCTGAAGAAGCTTTTAAAACCCTGGGATCTCACACGTACCTGGCCCTTCTTTTGGCTTTCGCCACGGCCATAACGGTTCTCATCATTTCCAAAGCCTATTCCCGGATCATCGAATACTTTCCCTCGGGAGGCGGCGGATATGTCGTGGCCACCCATACGCTCGGCCCGAACGCCGGCGTCATTTCCGGGTCGGCCCTGCTGGTCGATTATATCTTGACGATCGCGGTGTCGATCGCCTCCTGTGGAGATGCCATTTTCAGCTTCTTCCCCCTGACCGCCCAGCCCTATAAAATCCCGTTCGAAATCGCCGCCATTGCTCTTCTGGTCGTCCTGAACCTCCGGGGGGTTAAGGAATCCGTTCAATTCCTGGCCCCGATTTTCATCGTGTTCGTCGTTACCCATCTGTTCATGATCGGATACGGTATTTTCAGCCATCTCCCTCAAATCGGCGAAGTTTCCTCCCGGATCGGGGGGGATTTTAAAACCGGCTTGACGACGCTTGGGGCCGGGGGGATGGTTCTTCTCTTTTTTAAAGCCTTTTCCATGGGCGGAGGAACATACACCGGAATCGAAGCCGTCTCCAACGGCCTCCAAATCCTGCGCGAGCCGAGAGCGAAAACCGGCAAGACGACGATGACGTACATGGCCGTTTCCTTGGCGTTCACCGCGGGGGGGATTCTGATCTGCTATCTCCTGCTGGGCGTCCGGCATGTCGAAGGCCGGACGCTCAATGCCGTGCTGGCCGATGGCGTCTTCGGGAAATGGGCCATCGGCGGGGTATTGGCCTTCATCACCATCTTCTCCGAGGGCGCCCTTCTCCTCGTCGCCGGGCAGGCCGGGTTCCTCGACGGGCCCCGGGTCATGGCCAACATGGCCGTCGACTACTGGTTTCCCCATCGCTTCGCCTCGCTGTCCAGCCGGTTCACCATTCAGAACGGGGTGCTCCTCATGGGCGGGGCGGCCGTGATTCTGCTGTTGTATTCCGGCGGGCGCATCACCACCCTGGTGGTCATGTATTCGATCAACGTTTTTTTGACGTTTTCGCTCAGCCAATTCGGTATGACCCGGTTTTTCCTTAAAAACAGGCGGACGGAGCCGAAGTGGAAACGTTACCTTCCGCTTCACTTGATCGCTCTGGCCCTGTGCTTAACGATTCTCCTCATCACCTCAATCGAAAAATTTCTCCTGGGCGGCTGGCTGACGTTCCTGATTACGGGAATCATCGTCGGCCTCTGTTTCTTGACCCGGAGGCATTACCATAAAGTCCGCGGCGGCGTCCGGGAACTGGACGAGCTGCTGAATTTGCCGATCGACGGGCCGGTTAACCGCGAGCCTCTCGACCCGAAAAACCGGACGGCGATTCAGCTCGTCAACGGCTACAACGGCTTCGGCGTTCACACCTTTCTCTCGATCGTCCGGGAATTCCCCGGGTTCTATAAGCAATTCGTCTTCGTTTCGGTGGCCGAAGTCGACGTGGGCTCGTTCAAAGGATCGAATGCGGTGACCGATCTTGAAGCCGCCGCCCGTTCGGCCCTGGATCGATACGTCGACTTGGCCCGGCGCTTGGGCTTTCCGGCCGAGTCCCGATACGACCTCGGGACCGACATCGTCCAAACCGCCTCCGGTTTGATCGAGACCGTGAACAAGGCCTATCCGAAATCGATGGTTTTTGCCGGCCAATCCGTTTTCCGGCAGTCCGGGATGATCCACCGTCTGCTTCACAACGAAACGGGCTTCGCCATCCAACAGGAATTGCGCTGGAAGGGGATCCCGGCCGTGATTTTACCCGTCCGTATCAATATTTAGCTGCGGAGAACGCCGGAATGCGATTAATCCCCTGATTCTCGCATGAATATTGCGGGCGCGTTGACATCCCGGTGATTCTCCTTTATAAAAATAGCGGGATATTTTTGGCAATGACCGAACAAACGCCGGCGGAATTCAGGCATATCGCCCTGGAGGGGGTTTTCTTTGCCGGAAAAACCCAATGGGCCGGTTTGCTGGCCCAGCGCCTCGGCGGAAAAGTCGTTCAAGACAAGCCCGACAATCCCTACCTCAAAGATTTCTATGACGAGAAAGACGGCGCGGCCTTCCTTTCACAGCTCGTCTTCCTGGTCAACCGCTACCACCAGCAATCCCGGCTCATTCAGCGCGACCTGTTCGACGAGCGGATCATCTGCGATTACATTTTCGAGAAGGACAAGATCTTCGCCTACCAGACGTTATCCGACGACGAGCTGGTCGTTTACGACAAGATCTACGGCGTTTTCGCCGAGCGGATCCCCCGGCCCGACCTGGTCATTTATCTCCAAATCGGTCTGCCGACCTTGATGCGCCGCATCTCCCGGCAGGGGACGCCGCTGGAACGGAACATCTCGGAAAAATACCTCCAGGATCTGATCGAAGCCTACGATTATTTCTTTTTCAACTACCAGGCCTCGCCGCTTCTCGTCGTTAAGTCCGACGAGCTCGACGCCTCCCGGGACGACCATCTCGATGACCTGGTCGCCCAGATCGCCGGGATGAAAAAGACTTCGCTCTATTACGTGCCCTCGAGCTTCGCGGGCGCCGGAGCGAAAAAACGCTGAAGATGACTTTACCTCAACCCCGCGGACAGGCGGGGTGGGGAGAAAGGAAGGAATCATGAACGCTCCCTCGCCGACACGGATCACGGTCCCGCTCATTCGGGCCCGCAAGCAATCCGGGGAAAAGATCACAGCCTTGACGGCGTACGAATTCGCCCTGGCTTCGATTATGGACGAAGCCGGTGTCGACATTCTCCTTGTCGGAGACTCCCTCGGCATGGTTGTCCTCGGCTACGAGAATACCCTCCCGGTGACCATGGAGGAGATGATCCACCATACCAAGCCGGTCGCCCGGGCGGCCAAGCGAGCCCTGGTCGTCGGCGATATGCCGTTCATGTCCTATCACCTCTCGCCGGAGCAGGCGTTGGCCAATGCCGGCCGATTCGTCAAGGAGGGAGGAGCCGAAGCGGTCAAGATCGAAGGGGCCTCGCCCCGCCGTCTGCGGCTCATCGAGACACTGGTCGAAGCGGACATCCCCGTCCTGGGCCATGTCGGTCTCACTCCGCAATCGGTCGTCCGCTTGGGCGGCTTTAAGGTCCAGGGTACATCGCCCGAGGCGGCCCGGCGCCTGGTCGCCGAGGCCAAAGCGGTCGAAAAAGCCGGCGCGTTCGGCCTGATCGTCGAATGCGTTCCGGCTGAAGTTGCCGGGGAAATCACCGCCTCAGTCGGCATTCCGACGATCGGCATCGGAGCCGGGCCGGCCTGCGATGGGCAGATTATTGTCTTTCATGACCTCATGGGCTGCCACGGCGGCTACCTGCCCAAGTTCGTCAAAATGTACGCCGACCTTCACGGAGTGATCGCTGACGCGGTTTCCCGGTATCGGGACGACGTTCGGTCCGGCGCATTCCCCGACCTGGACCATGCCTATCATTTAAAACCCGAGGCTGCCCGGGCCTTGAAGCGGAGCCGAGCGAAATCTCGGCGGCCTTGACGCCGCCGGCGGAATCGAAGGAAGGCTCGAAATGGAAATCATCCGAACGATCGAGGAGATGCGCCGGGCCGTCCGGAAAGAGAAGAGCCGGGGCCGGACCGTCGGCCTTGTCCCCACCATGGGGTATCTGCACGAAGGGCACTTGAGCCTGGTCCGCCTCGCCCGGAGCGAAGCCGCCGTCTCCGTGGTCAGCCTGTTTGTCAACCCGATCCAGTTCGGCCCGAAGGAGGATTTGAAATCCTACCCCCGGGATTTCGATCGGGATGCGGCGATGCTCCGGAACGCAAAGGCCGATTTCCTCTTTGCTCCCTCGGACGAAGAGATGTATCCCCGGGAGCATCGGACCTTTGTCGAGGTCCACGACCTCCAGGACCGCCTCTGCGGCCGGACCCGGCCGGGCCATTTCCGCGGCGTCTGCACCGTCGTGTTGAAGCTCTTCGAGGCGATCGAGCCGGATTGCGCCGTCTTCGGGCAGAAGGACGCTCAGCAGGTCCTGATCCTCAGGCGGATGGTGGCCGATCTGAACGTCCCGGTGAGGCTGATCGTCGCGCCCATCGTCCGCGAGCCGGACGGATTGGCCATGAGCTCCCGGAACACCTACCTGGATGCGGCGGAACGAAAAGCCGCTCTCGTGCTTTCGCAAAGCTTGGCTGAGGCCCGGGCCCTGGTCGGCGCGGGCGGGCGTGATGCGGCGGCCGTCCTGCAGGCGATTCGAACCCTCATCGAGGCCGAGCCGCGAGCCCGGATCGATTATATCGAAGCCGTCGACCCCGAGAATTTAAATCCCGTTGCCGAGCTGCGGGACGGGACGCTGATCGCCCTGGCCGTTTTCATCGGCCGAACCCGCCTGATTGACAATATGATCGTTTGAATGGAGATCTGACATGCGTCGTACTTTGTTGAAATCAAAAATCCATCGGGCCGTCGTCACGGCCTCCGACCTGCATTACGAGGGCAGCCTTGGTTTGGACGAAGCCTTGATCGAAGCGGCCGACCTCGTCCCCTTCGAAAAAGTCCATATTTACAACGTTTCCAACGGCGCCCGGTTTTCGACCTACATCCTGAAGGAAGCCCGGGGCTCGGGCAAGGTCGCCATCTACGGCGCGGCGGCCCACAAGGCCAGGCCGGACGACCTTCTGATCATCGCCGCTTACGCCCAATTCGAAGAGGCCGAAGTTCGGGAGTGGAAGCCCAAGGTGGTTCTCCTGGACGGACAAAACCGGATCAAAGCCTGAGCCCGAAGCGCCGGTGCCGGCGCTTATTCGTGCCGGTAGTTGGGAGCTTCCTTGGTGATGATCACGTCGTGGACGTGGCTTTCCTTAAGCCCGGCCGGGGAGATCCGGACGAATCGGCCGCGCTCCTGCAGCTCCTGAATTGTCGCGCAGCCGGCATAGCCCATTCCCGACTTGAGGCCGCCGACGAGCATGTGGATGATCGAGGCGACCGCGCCTTTATAGGGAACCATGCCCTCGATGCCTTCGGGAACGAGCTTGGCTTCGGGCAGGATCGTGTCCTGGAAATACCGGTCGCGGCTCCGGCCCTCGCGCATGACTTCCAGCGACCCCATGCCCCGGTACATTTTATAGGACCGGCCCTGATACAGGACCACTTCGCCGGGGGATTCATCCGTCCCGGCGAGCATATTTCCGAGCATGACCGAACTGGCCCCGGCGGTGATCGCCTTGGTCACGTCGCCGGAAAATTTGATTCCGCCGTCGGCGATGACCGGGATGCCCTGCGGGCGGGCGACCCGGGCGACTTCGGCGATCGCCGTGATCTGGGGAACGCCGCAGCCGCTGACGACCCGGGTCGTGCAGATGGACCCCGGGCCGACGCCGACCTTGACCGCGTCCACTCCCAGGTCGATGAGCTCGGCGGCCGCCTCGGCCGTGCCGATGTTTCCGGCGACCAGCTCCTGGTCGGGAAATTCCTTGCGGATGAGCTTGACCATATCAAGCTCCCGCTGGCTGTGGCCGTGGGCCGTGTCGACGACGAGGACGTCGACCTTGGCCGCGATGAGGGCCTGAACCCGATCCATGGCGTCCTTCCCGACGCCGACCGCCGCCCCGACCCGGAGGCGGCCGAAGGCGTCCTTGGCCGCGTTCGGGTACTGGATCCGCTTGAGGATGTCCTTGTAGGTAATCATCCCCTTGAGGTGATGGGTTTCATCGACGATCAGGATTTTTTCGATCTTATGCTCGTGGAACAGCTTCTCGGCCTCGGCCAGCGAGGTCCCGACAGGAACGGTCACGAGCGTCCGGGTCATGACGCTCTCGATGGAGATGTCCGAGCGGGTCTCGAAGCGGATGTCGCGGTTGGTCAGAATCCCGAGGAGGCGGTTGGCCTCGTCGGTGATGGGCAGGCCGGAAATGTGGAAGTGCTGCATCGTTTCCCGGGCCTGGCCGATCGTGTCGGACGGGCGCATGCTGATCGGCTCGTGAATCATGCCGCTTTCATAGCGCTTGACCTTGTCGACTTCGTCGGCTTGGGCTTCGGCCGGCATGTTCCGGTGGATGACCCCGAGGCCGCCTTGCTGGGCCAAAGCGATGGCCATCGTTGACCGGGTCACCGTGTCCATCGCCGCCGCGACGAGGGGGATGTGAAGCTCGATCCGGCGGCTGAATTTCGTCGCGACCGATGCGCCGGCCGGCTCGACGGACGACTTGGCGGGGACAACGAGGACGTCATCGAAAGTGAGCCCTTCCCGGATGCTCTCGTCCAACATGATGCCTCCTTGCGCTTACTTTTTCCGTTTTTTCGGGATCATCGCCCGGGCGGCCGTTTTCGGCGAGCCTCCGGCCGACGAAGACGGGGTGCCCTGACGGTATACCGGGCGCTCCGGCTTCCGGGCCAGTTCCTGCTCGACGGCCGGCTGGAGAAGATACAGGTAGCGGACCGTCTCGTCCTCGATCCGATCGAGCATGGCCTGGAACATATCAAAGCTTTCTTTCTTGTATTCGACCAGCGGGTCGCGCTGGCCGTAGCCGCGCAAGCCGATGCCTTCCTTCAAGTAATCCATCCCTAGAAGATGGTCCTTCCACTGGTTGTCGATGATCTGGAGGAGGATGAACCGCTCGAACTGGCGCATCATCCCCGGGCCCATGAGCCGCTCCTTGTCCTCGTAGACCTTGCGGAGATGGGCGAGGATCGTGTCTTTCAGATCGGCGGGGGAAGCGGCCGTCCAGTCGACCCCGATTCCGTTTGGATCGACGCCGAACTGGCCGGCGAGGGCGTTGCGGAATCCCTCGAGATCCCATTCGTCTTGAGCTTTATCGGCCGAGACATGGGTGTCGAGCTGCCAGTCGAGGATTTGCTCGACCAGCGTCCCGACATATTCCTTCATGTCCTTGCCCTCGAGAATCTCCTTCCTTTGGGCGTAGACGGTCGTCCGCTGTTTGTTCATGACGTCGTCGTACTCGAGGAGGTGCTTGCGGATGGTGAAATTGTGGCCTTCGACTTGTTTCTGCGACCGTTGGATCGCTTTGGAGACCATGGCATGCTCGATCGGGACGCCTTCGCCCATGCCGATCCGAGCCATCAGGCCCTTGATCCGATCGCTGCCGAAAATCCGCATCAAATCGTCCTCGAGGCTCAGGTAAAACCGCGACGATCCGGGATCGCCCTGGCGCCCGGCCCGGCCCCGGAGCTGGTTGTCGATCCGGCGGGCTTCGTGGCGCTCGGTTCCAAGGATGTGGAGGCCTCCCAGGGCGACGATCCGGTCATGCTCCTCGCTGATCGCTTTTTTTGCGTCGATCTGGGCATTTTCCAGCTGTTCCGGCGTGATTTTGGCCAGGTCAACCCCCTGCCGGCGGAGCGTCTCGCGGGCGATCACTTCATAATTTCCGCCCAAGAGGATGTCCACGCCGCGGCCGGCCATGTTGGTGGCGATGGTGACCGCCCCGGCTCGGCCGGCTTGGGCGATGATTCCGGCTTCCTGCTCGTGGTACTTGGCGTTGAGGACGACGTGCTTGACGCCCTTGCGCCGGAGCTTCGTGCTGACGAGCTCGGATTTCTCGATCGAGGTCGTTCCGACCAGGACCGGGCGGCCGGACGCATTGAGCTCGACGATCTCGTTCTGGACGGCCTCCCATTTCTCTTCGGCCGTCCGGTAGATGACGTCGGGATTCTCGATCCGGATCAGGGGTTTATTGGTCGGGATCTCGACGACGTCCAGGCCGTAGATGTGGGCGAATTCCTCGGCTTCGGTCGACGCGGTCCCGGTCATTCCGGACAGCTTTTTGTACATCCGGAAATAATTCTGGAAGGTGATCGAGGCCAGGGTTTGATTCTCCTGTTCGATTTTGACCTTCTCCTTGGCTTCCAGGGCTTGATGAAGGCCGTCGCTGTAGCGCCGGCCGGGCATGAGCCGGCCGGTGAACTCGTCGACGATGATGACCTGGCCGTCCTTGACCATGTAATCGACATCGCGCTTGAAGATGAAATGGGCCTTGAGGGCTTGGTTGATGCCGTGGACAAGGTCCATCTGGGCCAGGTCGAAGAGGTTGGAAACGTGAAGGGCTTTTTCGGCGGCGGCGACGCCTTCCTCCAGAAGGGAAACAGCCCGGGATTTTTCGTCGATTTTAAAGTGTTTCTCGGCCTCGAAGCGGCGGACGACCGTGTCCGCCTTCTGGTAGAGGTCGGTCGAACCCTCGCTCGGGCCGGAAATGATGAGCGGGGTCCTAGCCTCGTCGATCAGGATCGAATCGACTTCGTCGACGACGGCGAAGTTGAAGGGTCGCTGGACGAGATCCGATAGCCGAAACTTCATGTTGTCCCGGAGGTAATCGAAGCCGAACTCGTTGTTCGTCCCGTAGGTCACATCGGACCGGTAGGCGGCCTGGCGGTCTGCGTCGGGCATGTCGTGCTGGATCGTTCCGACGGACAGGCCGAGAAGGCGGTGGATGGGGCCCATCCACTCCGTGTCTCGCTTGGCCAGGTAATCATTGACGGTGACAATGTGAACACCCCGTCCGGTCAGGGCGTTGAGGTAGGTGGGGAGAGTGGCGACGAGCGTTTTTCCTTCGCCCGTCTTCATCTCGGCGATCTTGCCTTGGTGGAGGACGATGCCGCCAATCAGCTGGACATCGAAGTGCCGCATCCCGGTCGTTCGTCGGGAAGCCTCTCGGACGACGGCGAATGCTTCGGGCAGGAGATCGTCCAGGGATGCGCCCTGGGTGAGCTTTTCCTTGAATTCGGCGGTTTTCGCCCGGAGCGCGTCATCGCTTAAAGCCTTAATCCGGAGTTCGAAATCATTGACGAGGGGGACGAAGGGGGTAAGCTTTTTCAGGTCCCGTTCGCTCTTCGTCCCGAAGAGTTTTTCAGAAATCCACTTTACCATTTTCTAGTAATACCAAATGGGACCCGGGATGTCAATTTCTACCCGTCCGGCTTTGATTTCCGTCCGGCTTTCTTATATAGTCCCGAAAAATGACTCTAACGAAGATTTCCCCCGGAAATCGGCGCGGGCTGGCCCTTCTTCTCGTCGCCGTCGGCGCGGCGGTTTACCTGTTCGGAATCCGAATGGATATGAGCGATTTTGGGGTTTGTTTCCAGGCCGGCGGCCGGATTCTGGACGGAGAAACCCTCTATCGGACTTTGGACGGTCACCTGCAGTTCAAGTACGCCCCGGCCGCGGCTCTGGTGTATGCTCCGTTTTCTCTTTTGCCTTGGGAAGCGGCCAAGGCGGTCTGGTTTTTGATCATGGCGGCCTGTCTGGCCGGGATTCTCAAAATCCTCTCCCTTTGGGCCGTGGAATGCGGTGTTCGGGCCGGATGGCCGTTAATCTGGACGGTGGTCGTTATGGCCAAGTGTCTCGGCCGTGAATTCCAACTGGGCCAGGTCAACGTCCTGATCCTTCTCCTGTTGGCTGTCGCGGCCCGGGACGCCGCTGCCGGACGAAAGGGCAGGGCCGGCCTTCTCTGGGGCCTTTCGCTACTCTTTAAACCCTACGGCCTGATTTTCCTGCCCTACCTCGTGATAAAGAAAAATGGGAGAACCCTCGCCGGCGGGGCCGGGTCGCTGCTGGCCGGCTTGCTGATCCCGGCGGTCGTCTATGGATTTGCCGGAAACTTGGCCGTCATCGGGGAATGGGCCCGGACGCTTTCGGCTTCCACCCCGGGCCTTCTCCGGGTCGGTGACAACGCCTCATTGTTTGCTTTCTTTGCCAAAACCTTCAATCTGTCGGATAAGACGGCGATGATTGCGGGAGGGATTTCGGCGCTCATCCTCGGCTTTCTCCTTCTGATCATGATCCTCCGGGGAACGCGCGAAAAAATGGCCGGGGCTTGGTTTGCCGAAACATCCTGTCTGATGATGTTCATCCCGATGTTTTCTCCCCTCGGATGGAACTACAATTATCTTTACGGCCTTCCGGCGGTATTCGCCCTCCTGGTCGCCTGGCCGGGATTTAAGGCCGGGGAGAAGGCGGCTCTGACGGCCGATTTCGTCTTCATCGGCGGGACACTCAGGGAAACCCTGGGAAAAACGGCCTTCCGTTTCTATACCCGGCAAGCCTGGGTCGTGCCCGGCTTTCTCTTCGCCTTCGCCCTCCTGTTTATCGGCCGCCGCCGCCGGATTCTTTAACCCACTTTAATCCCGGGGCGAAAAAAGCATTGTCGCGTAAGGAAATACCTGAATGTTGACGTGAGATTTCCGAGACGCAACACGGGTCTTATTTTTTTCCGAGGATTTCGTCGGCCAGGGGTTTGGCGTTGTAGATGTTGGTCAGGGCCTCAAGGATGCCCTTGGCATGGACCATGACCGAGCGGTTCTGGGTGTCGGTATAGACGAACCGTGAGGGCAGGCTTTGGATGTTCCCGTCGAAGAGGACACCCGAGAATTCGCCCTTGCGGTTGATCACCGGCGATCCGGAGTTGCCGCCGATCGAGTCGCAGGTCGCGACGAAGTTGACCGGGGTGTCGAGCTTGACCCGGGCTTTGGCCGACCGGACGGTTTCGGGAAGCTCGTAGGGATCCTTGTACCCGTATTTGGCCGCCAGATCGTACAATCCCTTGAAGGTCGTGAAGAAGGGAATCTTCTTTCCGTTCTCCTCATACCCCTTAACCTGGCCGAAGCTGAGACGAAGGGATCCCGTCGCGTCGGGCGGGATCGTCGTTCCCTTGATCTTGAACATGGCCTGAGCGATCAGGGCGCCGTTCTTGGTTTCGACCGACTCGACCTCTTCTTCGAACCGCTTGCGCACGCCCCGGGAAACGGGATCGACCAGCCAGGCCAGCTTGATCATCGGGTCGTCGGACAGAGCGACGGCCTGGAAACCGCCGTCCAAGTAGGCTTTTCGGACGGCCGGGTCGCCGAGCTTTGTCCCGGTGACGAGGTCCATGGCCACATTTTCGGCCAACCGGCCGGAAAACAGCCACTTCACTTCGGTCATGTTCCCGAACTCTTTTTGCAGCTGGATGAGCGAGTCCGTCAGGTTGAAGATCTCGAGATCGTTATAGATCGGCGTAACCGTCGTGATTCGTCGGGCAAGGGAGGGAAGGGCGATCTCGCGGTACTCGCGGAGCCGGTCGCTTTCCGGTTTCAGCTTTTCGACGGCCAGGCGGACCAGGTTCCGGGCGGTCGCAAAATACGTTGTCGAGAATCCTGACCCGCCTTCGAAGAACCGGTACAGTTTATAGATTTCGGCATAAGCTTTTTGGGCCTGGGAGATCTCGTCCCAGGCTTTCCCGTAGAGCTTTTCCATTTCCGGATCGTTGCGGACGGAAGCCCGCAGCTCGTTTTCTTCCTTGAGCTTTTTCGCCATCAGGGTCTGGTCGAGGAGACCGGAATTGTAGCCCGTCGTCGCCTTGAGGCTGTTTTCGATTCCGAACAGGGTGCCGAGGGAGATCCGGGAGGCTTCCGCGCCGCGGCGGGCGAAATCCTTCAAACCGGCCCGGCGGCGGGCGTAGTTGGCCAGGGTCCAGGGATAGCTGACGTCCCGGAGGAACTCGAGCTGGGAATAGGTCAGGAGCCGACCGGTCGATCCGGGGTGGCCCGAGACGAACACCAGCTCGCTCTCTTTGAGCATGCCGGTGTTCCACTTCAGATAATGGGGCGTGACATAGGGTTTATCGCCGTCATAAAGGCGGAACAAGGTGATGTCGAGGTCGTAGCGGGGGTAAGTGAAATTGTCTTGGTCCCCGCCGAAAAAGGCAATCAGGTTTTCCGGAGCGAAGACGAGCCGGACGTCGCCGAAGACTTTATACCGGTAGAGGTGGTACAACCCGCCGGAAAACAGGTTAACGACCGAGCAGCGCAGGCCGGTTTTCGCCTCTTCTTCTTTCTCGATAGTCGCGATCGCCTGGCTCCGGGAATCGGCTGCCTGAACCGCGGTCATCTCCGAGGTCACCGAGCCGGTCACGCGGGCGGTGACATCCTCCAAGCTCTGCAGGACAGTCACTTCCATGCCGGGCACTTTAAGCTCCTCGGCCCGCGTCCGGGCATAAAAGCCCAGCTTCATCAGGTCCCGGTCCTTGGTGCTGAGCTGTTGGATCGCGCCCCGGCCGACATGATGGTTGGTCAGGACCAGGCCATCGGGGGCGACGAACGAGCCGGAGGCGCCGCCGAACCTGACCGACGACAAGCGGACGTGGTCGAGCCACTCGGGGGTGACCTGAAAATTATATTTTGCTTTCAGGATGTCGACCGGGGGCTTGTTAAACAACCACATCCCCTCGTCGGCGAAGGCGGTTCCGGACAAGGCCAAAGCCAAGGCCAGGAATCCGAACAGAACGTGTTGGCAACGAGTCTTCATCAACGCACTCCTCTCCGATAATGATTTCCTTATCATAAACGAGAACAGGTTACTTTTCCAGAACGACGACGGCGACGGCATAAGTCGCCAGGTGGGTCAGAGATACATGGGTTTGGGTCAATTCGAATTTTTCCGCGTCCCGGACGACGAGAGTCGGCTTTCCCGAAGGGAGATTGACGACCTCGACGGAAGTCCAGGGGACGCCCCGGCCCATGGCTTTGATGAACGCTTCCTTAGCCGCAAACCGAGCCGCCAGGTGTTGAAACTTGTTCTTTTTCCCCTCGCTGTATGCCAACTCGCCCGGAGTGAAGACTTTCTCGACGAACCGCGCATTCCGCTCGATCGCCTTTTGAACCCGTTCGACTTCGATCATATCGATGCCGATTCCGAGGATCATGTCGTTCTCCTTATGAATAACTCCGCTTGGTCCGACGGTCCCGGTGGAAGGCGACCGCGAAGCGATGGGCTTCGTCGCGGACGTGCTGGACGAGCTTAAGAGCCGGGGACGTTCCCGCCAGGCGGATGCCGCCGGGCCGGCCGGGAGTGTAAATGATTTCCTCCCGTTTGGCCAGGGCGGCGATGGGCAAGGCCGTGAGGCCAAGGTCGGCCAGGGCTTCCCGCGCGGCGTGGAGCTGGGGCAAGCCGCCGTCGACGAACACCAGGTCGGGTTTGGGACGCTCCTCTCGAAGAAGGCGGCTGTAGCGCCGGGTGAGGACTTCCCGGAGGGAGGCGGTGTCATCCGGTCCGCAGATCCCCTTGATTTTATATTTCCGGTAACCGTCCTTCCACGGACGTCCGTTGAGGAACGTGGTCAAGGAAGCGACGGTTTCCACTCCCTGGAGGTGGGACACATCGAAACCATCGATTCGGACCGGGAGCGAGGGGAGTTCGAGGACGGCTTTCAAGTCCTCGATCGATTCCTGACCACCCGACGTCCGGCGGAGGAGAATCTCGGCGTTTTTTGCCGCCCAATCCAGAAGCGTCCGGCCGCGCCCTTGCTTGGGGACAGTCAAGGTGACGCCGTGTCCGGAGGCTTCCTTCCAGGCCGCCCGGAGGCCGGCCGCGCCTGAAGGGATACTGGGGACGAGAATCTTGTCCGGAAGAGGACGGCCGTCATAAAACTCGGCCAGGAATTTGCCGACGGTCTCGGCCGGAAGCCGGCCGGATTCTTGTTCGAGGACATATTGCCGGGATTCCCGGACTTTGCCCCCTCTCATGTGGAAAACATGGATGGCCTGCCGCTCTCCCGCGACGGACAGACCGACGATATCGAGGTTTTCCGCCCCAACGGAAATCGCTTTCGGCCGGGTTCGGATTTGTTCGATCGTCCGGAGCAGGTCGCGGCAGCGGGCGGCGTCCTCGAATCGTTCCGCGGCGGCGGCTTCGCCCATCCGTTCGCGGAGAGCGGACGCGAGTTCCTGCGTCCGGCCTTCGAGAAAGAGAACGGCGTCCCGGACCGATGACCGGTAGGCCTCTTCGGCAATGCGCCCGACGCAGGGGGCGGAACAGTTCCCGAGCTCGAATTCGAGGCAGGGCCGATTCCGTCCGCGGAAGACCGTATCCTCGCAGGTCCGCAGGCGGAATCCCTTGGCCAGGAGCTGGATCGTTTTCCGGGCTTCCCGGGCCGGGCTGAACGGCCCGAAATAGCGGGCCCCGTCGGTGGCGACCTTCCGGACCAGAAAAACGGCCGGGACGGGGATCTGGACGGTCAGCCGGAGATAGGGAAAACTCTTATCGTCCTTGAGACGGAGGTTGAATTTCGGCTGGACGTGCTGAACGAAATTGTTTTCCAGAAAAACGGCTTCCCGCTCCGAGCCCGTCAGGAGAAAATCGATCCGGTCGGTTTCGGCCAGGATGTTCCGGACCTTCGGGTCGTCGGTCGGCTGAAAATAAGATTTCACCCGGTCCCGGAGCGAGCGGGCCTTGCCGATATAGACGGTCTCGCCGGCGGCGTTCTTGAAAAAATAGATTCCCGGCCGGTCAGGGAGGGCAGCCGCGGCCTCTTTCAAGGGAGGGGACATCGCCGGCATCTATAGCTCCAGCTCGGTCTTTTTCAGCCGGGCGATCTCGTCGCGGATCTTGGCCGCTTTTTCGAAGTCCAGGTCCTTGGCCGCGGCTTTCATCGCCCGGTCGAGCTCGTCGATTTTTTTCTTCCGTTTTTGCGGGGAAAGGTAGACGGCCCGATCCTCGGCGATTCGGGTGTAGTCGAAATAATCGCGTTCGGCCGCCGACATCAGGCCTTCGTCGATCCGTTTCCGGATCGATTGCGGGGTGATGCCGTGTTCGGCGTTGTAGCGGGCCTGGATTTGGCGTCGCCGGCCCGTTTCGGCGATGGCCGCCTTGATGGAGTCGGTGATGACGTCGGCGTACAGAATGGCCCGCCCTTCGACGTGACGGGCGGCCCGGCCGAAGGTCTGGATCAGGGCTGTCGCCGAACGGAGGAAACCTTCCTTGTCGGCGTCAAGGATGGCCACCAGGGAGACCTCCGGCAGGTCCAGGCCTTCGCGGAGAAGGTTGATCCCGATGAGGACATCGAAAATCCCTTTACGGAGGTCCCGGAGAAGAACGACCCGCTCGAGCGTTTCGATCTCGGAATGAAGATATCGAACCCGGAGGCCGAGGTCGTGATAATGCCGGGTCAGGTCTTCGGCCATTTTCTTGGTCAGGGTCGTGACCAGGACCCGTTCCTGCCGTTCGGCCCGCTTTTCGATCTCATGCCGGAGGTCTTCGACCTGGCCGGT
>Ga0105099_10000747_pt1 | contig 21656 bp, 18 predicted proteins | sample PPLLak3cmMay2015_2_FD_79138 | JGI IMG/M metagenome (GOLD analysis project Ga0105099, IMG submission 79138) | Freshwater sediment microbial communities from Prairie Pothole Lake near Jamestown, North Dakota, USA - PPLs Lake P8 Core (1) Depth... | ecosystem: Environmental > Aquatic > Freshwater >... | reverse complement strand
GTACCTTTGGGCATAATTTTTTTAGTTCCATTAATTGTAATTGGGACTATGGGATAGCCGCTGTGTGCTGCAAGATAAAAGGCACCACGTTTAAACGATTGCACTTCGCCCGTTTTGCTTCTTGTACCTTCAGGAAAAACAAGTACGGATATTTTTCTTTTATCCATTACTTTTTTTGCTTCTGTCAAACTATTCATCGCAGCCTTTGGATCATTTCTATCTATTACAACATAAGGACCCAAATAAAGCTGCCACCCAAAAAATGGAATACGTGCAAGTTCTTTTTTAAATATCATACTCAAACGATTTGGAACGCCCCATTGCAAAGCAGTTATATCAATCTGGCTTGAATGATTTGATGCAAAAACATAAACAGCTTTTTTATCAATGTTTTCAAGACCTGTTACCTTAACTCGAATTCCTGAAATCAAGAGAATTCCACCAGGAAATATTTTTGCGATGTAATGATAAATTGTGAAACTTCTATCAAGGAAAATGAAAATCAAACCAAAGATTGAACAAACAAAAGTATGAATTACAATTAAAAATATTTTGAGATAAGTGATCAATTTAAAACCTCTGTAGAAATTTCACTGCTTATTTCAACAATTCCTTTCTCACTCACAAAATTTTGTATTGAATTAATTCTATTTTTAATAGAAGGATGTGAATAGAAAAACCATTCAACAAACGGATGAGGGTCTCTATCACCAAGATTTTGATCCGTAAGTTTATTAAGAGTTTTTATAAAACTTTCAGGTTTTTGGGTTGATTCAATTGCATACCGGTCAGCTTCATATTCATACTTTCGAGAAAGAACATTTCCAATTGGAGATTGTATTAATCCAATGATCATCGCCCATAAACTTAGTAAAGGTAAAGCTCCAATTTGTGTGATGCTTTCAAAATCAAACCAGCTTAAAGAATTTTTGTAAATAATTGAAATGACAAAAAATGTTAAGAAACTTGAAACTGTTCCAAAGATTAAATTTTTAACAATATGTTTGTGTTTATAGTGACCAAGTTCATGAGCAATTACTGTTTCAATTTCATCTTTGGAATAATCATTCAATAAAGTATCACCAAGAATAATTCGTTTTGTTTTCCCTAATCCAGTAAACGCTGCATTGGCTTTTTTTGTATTCTTACTCATATTAAAACTAAAAACATTTTCAACTTTTATTCCTGCGCCTTTTGCCAGAGTACTAATTCTTGTTTTTAATTCTTCATCGTTTAACGGAAGAATTTTGTAGAAGATTGGAAGGATTAAGATTGGGAATAGTTGAGAAAGAACAACCGAAATTACAAACATTGCTGAAGCAAAAACCAACCACCACAAATCACCAAATTGGTTTATCACATAAAAGAAAAGCAAAAGGATAGGAATTCCAATTACTAATCCTACTAACATCGATTTAACATTTTCTACTAAGTACTTAAAGAATGTTTGGTTAGATAAATTGTATTTATGTTCAAGATAAAACCCTGTGTAAATATTAATTGGCATAAATAAAACTGAACTAAATATTCCAATCACAAAAACAAAAATTATAAAAACCAAATATGAGTTTTCTGTAAATGTTTGAATGTAATTTTGTAGAGATAAACTAAATCCTAAAGCAATAAAAAGATAAAGCAAAATAAAACTTATTATTGCTTTGCCAATCCCAATTGCAAGCTTGGTATTATTGTATTTTTTTGAATCCATATAGTTAAAAATAGCAACTGTACTTCTCCCAATCAATTTATTCTTATCTGTTATATCTTATAAATATTTTTCCTATGTTTAAATAGTAAACAAAATTCAGAGAGGAAAAAATGAAAAAGATTAATTCATTAATTGTTGTTTCGGTTCTTTTTGTTCTCTTATTTGCATTGCAAACAAATGCTCAAATTACTTTTCAGGTTGGTGGTGGGTTAGGCTACTCTGTTCCAACTGGCGATTATGGTGGAACTACCATTGAATATTATAATGGTGAAAAATACGGAATGGAATCAGGCTTTAACTTTCATGGTAAAGCAAGAGTTGGATTGCTATTTATCAATGCTTTTGGTGAAATTGGCTATACAACTTTTAGTGGTGAAGGTGAAATTATTCCCAATGATAAAAACAGTTCTGTTAAAGTTTCCAATAAGGTTTTATCAATAAAAGTTGGACCAGAATTTAAATTCAGCATTCCTTTGTCTCCAATAACTCCTTATTTAGATGGCTTTGTTTCATTAAATACTTTTAGCGGAACTGTTCAATTTAAAGGTATAACAAGTTTACCAAGTTCAGAACAAAATATTAGTTCAGCAACAAGAATTGGACTTGGAGCAGGTGGTGGAGTTTTACTCAGTCTAGGTGGATTAAATTTAGATTTAAGTGTTCAGTACAGTTTAATGAATATGGCTGGAAAAGAATTTAAAGGAGATATAACTCAAAATAAACGATTGGACTCTTATGTATTTCTGAATGATGAGAAAGACCCAAGATATGCCGCAGGTAATAATGAGCATATCATTTCTGATTCCAGAAGCATTGGAGCAATTGAATTTAAATTGACGATTTTATTTGGATTGTAATTATTTTTTTGTATTAATAAAACAAACCCAGTTCTTGCGAAGAACTGGGTTTGTGGTTTTAAACTCTCTTAGTTTTTTTGTTCACCATTCAAATAACTTAATTAGAAATCTGGAAAAACGGATTGAATAATATTTCTATATCCTCTTGCTTTCTACTTACTAAAGGAATTATAAGTTAATGCTTACTTGATTAAAATAAATTTCTTTGTCTCTGTAAAACCTTCGGTTTGCATTTTATAAAAGTATATACCACTAGCGAGATTACTCCCATCAAATTCGATTTCGTAATTGCCAATTGTTTTTTCTTCCAATACCAAAGTTGTAATTTCTTTTCCCAGAAAATTGTAAACTTTTAATATTACAAAGCTAGTTCGGGGAATTGAATAATTTATTTTTGTAATTGGATTAAAAGGATTAGGATAATTCTGAAATAAATTAAATTCATCTATAATAATATTTTCTGATTCCATTGTTGAAGATATATTTGAAGTAACCTTAAACATGTAATAACCGGTTTCGGGACAAGTTCTAAAGTTGTTGAAAATAGAAGTATCTTGAAGTACGCATTTGAATTTGATTGTGTCCCCGGCTTCTAATTCTTCAGGATGAATATCTATATAAGCTAATAAAGTTGTCTTATCTATATCAAAATATTGTGTGGAAACTAAATTTCCATTTCTAAAAATATTAGTTTCAACAAATAGTTCAGAAACTAATGCATGCAGAGGAGATTCTATGTTTACGCCCAAAATATATCCAAATTCATTAATCTTTCTATCTCTTACTGAATCCACTAAAGAAATATTTTTATTGATAGTATTAATTTGAGTAGTGTCTATTTTAGCTAACAAAACTGTATGTCTATATATATAGTCATCAGTGAATGAAATAGTCCTCTGAGTCTTTTGATTGTAACTAAAACTTAATCCTATTCCATCACTGAATTCCAGTGTCCAGCTATTAGTAACGAATGATGGACCCTGTTCATAAGTAGTATCAGCATACATTTTATAAAACAATCGATTAGTTCCTAAAATATTTTTGATTGAAATTCCATAAGATCTCCAAACCTTTGGAAAACCTAAGTAATACAACACTTTTGTAGAATTTGTTGGCAGATTAAAATCTACCGCAACATATGAAGAACCATTTATATAAATTAAAAGTTGCTGTTGTAATGAATCATAGCTAAAATATTTATCATTATATTTATAATAAGTTTTATTATTGAATACAAGTGAATCGGAAATAACGATTATGGGATAAGCGTATTCTTCCCATCCTCCACCAAAATTATTATACCATTCTTCGAAGTATTCTTCTTGGAACTGATCACCAGTTTTTGCTGGAAAAAAATTTTGAGCTGAAGATTGGGAGAATGATATTATAATTAAAAATGCATAAATAAATTTCATAAATCTACCCTTGTTAATTTATTATTTGATTAATAACATTTTTTTTGTCTGAGAAAAATTTCCAGCTATTATTTTATAGAGATAAATTCCACTTGAAAGATTTCCTCCATCAAATTCAACTTCATAACTTCCCGATTGTTTTTCCTCATTTACCAATGTTGCTATCTCATTGCAAAGTAAATCGTAAACTTTTAATACTACAAAGTTATTATGAGGAATCGAATAACCTATTTTAGTATTTGGGTTGAAAGGATTAGGATAGTTTTGAAAAAGAAAAAGGTCTTGAATTAAATTATCAAGCCCCTTAACTTCGGTAAAAATTCCTCCACCATTAGTTGTCTTAAATATGTAACCTGAATTCCCAACAATCCATCCTGTTGTACTGTCTATAAAACAAAAATCATTAAGTCGTGGGGTTGAAAAATATTGTTGATTTATCCATTCTAAACCGCCATTTGTTGTATTTAGAATTCTGTTCCAGTAGTTCATTACAAAACCTATATATCTATTAGAAATATGAATTGACTGTAAATTATTACCAATGGACAAATATTGTATAACCCAATTAGTTCCTCCATCCGAAGATATTTCGATGTACTGCCACGGCTCTGGAGTTCCTGTGCCAGTACAACCAATTTTCCAAAGTAGAGAGTCATTAAATGCAAATATTTTAGTGTCATCTCGCCCTCCTGATATAAAAGTCCACGAATATCCTCCATTAACAGATTTCAAAATAGCACGATCTCCACCTACCCAGATAATTTGTGTATTTAATATAGATATGTTTAATAAATTTTGATTCCCCAGAGGCGTATTTATTGTTTGCCAATTGTTTCCCCTATCTGTTGATAATAATATTTTAGCATTATTTCCAGCCACAAGAACCTTTGCAGAATCTACGAATCTAACCATATTAAAATTTATATCCGGGTTTAAATTTTTTAAAGACCAGGTTATACCACCGTCATTTGTTTTAAAGATTGAAGATTTTGAACCTACAGTAACACCATTTAAGGAATCATAAAAATGAATAGAAAATAAATCTATAAGATTACTTGTAGTATATTGATCCCAGTTCAATCCTCTGTCAGTAGTTTTTAAAACGGTACCTGAATCACAACAAGCCCAACCCGTCATTTCAGTTAAAAAGAAAATTGAATTAATATCTAAATTAGTTCCACTTTGTAACGCTACCCATTGTCCTTTTAACGAAAAACAAAAGAGTATAACAAAAATAATAGTTAGTTTTTTCATAGTAATATCACTTTAGTCAACCTATAACGAATACTTATAAGAAAACGCATTCACTTACTTATATGGCATTTCCTGTTTGAACTTATTCTAATACAATTCTCATGAACAGAGCACCGTCCGTAATAAATGGCATTGTGTAAAAGTTTTCGAACCGGTCCATACTTGCCTTATAATAAATTATAACTACCGCCAACAAGCTTTTCCCTCCGGTAAAAAATGTAAAAGGGATATGTAAAAGTACGTGCAACAAAGTTTAAACATTATTGCATATGTAACTTAGCACTAAGTAAAATAAACTTCAATAAACACTTAACAATAAAATATTATAAAATGGTTCTAAACAAACAAACCCAGTTCTAAATTGAATTGGGTTTGTAGTTTAAACTAATACAAATTAATAATTGATTACTCTCCCGGAATTTCTTGCCTTAACTTAATTGGATCTGGTTTTTTCTTTCTCATCTTTAAGTTCAGCATTTCTACAAATATGCTGAATGCCATTGCAAAGTAAATATATCCTTTGGGTATATGCTGATGTAATCCCTCAACTATCAATGAGAATCCGATTAGAAGTAAGAAACTTAATGCAAGAATTTTTATAGTTGGATGCTTTTCAACAAAATCACTAATTGATCCAGAAAAGAACATCATAAAAATTACAGCTATAATTACAGCAATAATCATTACAGGTAAATCATTCGCCATTCCAATTGCAGTGATGACTGAATCAAGTGAGAATACAATATCAAGTAAAAGTATTTGGAAAATTACTCCCCAAAAAGAAACTTTAGGTTTTACATTATGATGTTCTTCTTCACCTTCTAACTTTGAGTGAATTTCCATAGTGCTTTTTGCAAGCAGGAATAATCCTCCAAGAATTAATATCAAATCCCTACCTGAAATTCCAATGTTAAACACGGTAAAAAATGGTTCTGTTAGTTTAATTATAAGTGAGATCGAAAACAGTAACAGAATTCTTGTAATCATTGCAAGGCCTAAGCCAACAAGTCGCCCTTTCTTTCTTTGCTCGACTGGAAGTTTACCTGATAGAATTGAAATAAAAATTATATTATCAATTCCGAGTACAATTTCGAGTATAGTTAATGTTAATAGCGCAATGAGAGCTTGCGGATCAGTAATCCATTCCATTTAGTTTTTTCCTGTTTTAATTTTTGCTGGGGCAAAGTTAGAAAGTGATTAAGTGAAAATGAAATTATTAAAATCAAACTGGTATATAAAAAGATTCCCGCTTTCGCGGGAATGACAAAATTAAAATCGTAACAAAAACAAGAACTTAGTGCTATTATTTTTTCTCTACTTCTTTTTCAACTTTCTTTTCTTTTTTCATATCACAGCAAGAAGAGGTTGGTGCACAATTTTCTTTTTTATCTATTTTAATTACAGCAACTTCTTTTTCTACTACCTGTTTGCCATCTTTCAAACCAGCGGAAGTAGTGGTTGTTGTTTTTTGCAAGTCACCAGTTTTCATCGTATGATCTTTATCTGTGCATTTTTCAACTTTAGTAGTTTCACCTTTTTCTTTAGAGCAGCAGTCTTTTGATTGAGCTTTAGCCGCAAAAGCAAATACAGTTACCATAGCAAGAACAAAAATGAGATTCTTCATTTATTACCTTTCAATTTAATTTGTTTCTAAACAAATCTAAAGAAAACACAATAATTTGTAAATACCAATAGTTAGATTTTTCTAAATAATTCCGACGCTTTTTTCAGCAATCCAGCCAATTTTTCCGTCGTCTAAGCGGATTTTAACCCAATCATCAACGTTATCTTCGACTCTAACTTTAAGTCCTTCGTGAATTTGAAATGAATCTTTAGCTGAATAATCAGGTGAGGATTTTACTATTAACAAAGATTCAACAATGATTCCGTCTTTAACATTAAATTCTTTATTTATTTTTACAACGAGCAAGATAATCGAAAGTATTAGGATTGCAACTAAGCTTATTCCACTGAAGAAAGATAAGCGTTGCTGGGCTAAACTTCTTGAAAAGAAATATGCTACTATTGAAAGAAGTGATAGAATAAAAAATATATAAACAATTATCGTCCAACCGGAGACAGAAAAAGCTGAGAGTAATCCTTCCCAAAGATTAAAAATAAAAAAAGGCGGTAGTGTATCAACTTTATCTTTAAGATTTAATTTTGCAAGCGCTATATTATGCAAAACGTCTTCATCATTTGGAGAAATTTTTAATGCTTTTTCATAATATAAAATAGCATATCCAATTTTACCTAAACGATAATGTGCATTACCTAAATTGTAGTAAAGTGAAGTACCTTCAAATCCATCCAAAAGAAGTTTGTTGTATTCTTCAATTGCAAGCTGGTAACAATTATTTTTATAATACTCATTTGCCGTTTGCATAATTAAATTTGAATCAGCTTTAACTAAAGAAGACAAAATGATTATAAGATAAAATATGTTAATCAAATATTTTTTCATTTTGTAAATGATCTTTCAATATCAATAACAACATCAGAAAATGATCTATACATTTCATTCATTGCTTGAGAAGGATTTGTCCCAGGTGCAAATCTTATAAACTCACATTTCTGCGCATTTACTTTCATCTTCTCAACTAATTCAGGTTTGATATTTCGTTTTAACAATTCATCTGCGGCTCTATCGAGTGTAAATTCAGATTTTGGTATGTGAAATTTATCTTCGAGATATCCGAATAAAGCTTGAGAAATTTCTGAATAAAATTGCTCAACATTATTTTGATCAAGAAGTTTTTTAGCAGTTTTAAATCTTTTACGAGCAACTTTTTCAGCTTTAGAATAACGTAACAACTGCTGGTTGCCTGAAAGTTTATCCTGCTTTCTTTTGAACCCAACTAAAACTAATGAGGCTAATAATGGCATTATAGAAGCGATCCAAAATGCAGGCTTTAATAATAGTATTTCTCTTCGTCTATCCACATCATCAAACTTTGTTTTGATAAAGCGTATGTCACTTTCCAGCTTTTCAACTGATTGTTGGTTAGCAATATCAATATTTACTTCGCCTTGTTTAATATTAACAGTAAACGACTTCGAGCTAATTGATTGATAAGATTTTTTTTCAGGATCAAAATATGAAAACTCGATCGGAGGAATTTCCCTTGAACCAGCAATTCTTGGGATTAAGAGATAGTCAGCTTTTTTTACACCACCTATTTTTCCGCTTCTGCTTATTTGCTCATCAACTTTTGGATCATACTTCTCAAACCCATTGGGCAATTCAAACGGCGGTAGTTCAAGCAATTTTATGTTGCCTGTTCCTGAAATATTAAACTTCAAAGTTATAGGTTCATTAGTTTTTGTATTGGATTTATCAAGAGAAACAGAAAAATCAAATTTACCAACAGCACCTCTGAAAGATTCGGGCTTATTGCTTTCGGGTAATCGTAAAACATCCACTTTAAGAGTATTTGATTTTGCCTGGTACTCAACTATTTCTGCACGTCCAAAAGGATCACCAAAAAAATCATCCCAAACATTATTTGGATTTTTTTTCTTCTGAACCTGGATCGGAATTGTGAGTTCAAATGGGGTAACTTCTAACTTTCCCGTCTGATTGGGAAAAAGAGCAGCACGTTTTAGTAATCCAACGCTATATTGCTGTCCATCAATTACTTCCCTGCTAAAAGAAATATTACGAGCAGTTTCAAGTTCCTCTGCCCAAAATCCCTGGTATTGAGGAAGTTTATCCACTGACATTTGTGAAGCAATATTCAACCGTGTGTATAGTTTATAAGTTACTGTAACTTGTTCGCCAAGAAAAACTTTATTCTTATCTATTGTGGCACGAATAAATAAATTTTTTGCAATCTCTTCGTTTGAGATCTGGTTTCCGGAATCTTCCTTGGATTTTTGAAGTCCTTTAATAACTGTAACTTTAATAGGATCTGTTGTATAAGTTTTATCTTCGTATTGAATAGACGCACTACCGATTGTAAATGTGCCTGTTGAGTTAGGCATTAAAATGTATGAGAGAGTTAATGATGATGATGAAACTCCATTAATAATTTGCATACTTGTTGATTGGTTTGGACCCGAGAGAACTCTAAATTCTTTTAACGCGGGAGGATTGAAATTTTTTAAAGCATTAAGATTTTTACCATCAAAGGTAAACTGTAATTGAAACCGATCATTCTCTGCAACTTTATTATTATCAACAGTTGCCGTAAAAGACTGAGCTCTAACAATCGAAACAAATAAAAACATAATCCCAAATAAAAAATATTTTATCATTACCAATCTTTATCTGTTTTTTTAACTCTGCCTGTTTTCTTTCTTAACTGCTTCTGTAAATCTTTTTCATTGTTCTTCAGTGCATCAAGAATTCTTTGAGCTTCGTCTTTGGATATTTTTTGCTCTTTTGGCTGCTGGGGTTGTTTAGTGTTATCCTGCTTAGATTCCTGATCCTGTGGCTGAGGATTCTGCTGCTGATCCTGTTTATTCTGATCTTTATTCTGCTGATTCTGATTTTGCTGCTGTTGATCTTGTTTGTCCTGATCCTTTTTATTCTGATCGTTCTTATCCTGCTTGTTTTTGTCCTTATCCTTATTTTTCAACATCTCAAGGGCATACGATAAATTATATTTTGTATCCTGATCATTTGGATTAAATTTTAAAGCATTTTTATAAGCCTCTATACTTTGTTCTAACTTGTTAGACTTAAGTAATGAGTTACCGATGTTATGAAAAACTTTAGCACGGCCGTCATTATCCTTTGCACTTTCGAGTGAACTAGTAAATGATTTTATAGCATCTTCATACTTTTGCTGCTTGTAATAAGATGTGCCAAGATTGAAATTTGCTTCAAAATTTTTAGGTGAACTCTCAACAACTTTTCTAAAATCTAATTCTGCTTCGGTGTATTTTTTTTCTTCGTACTTATCAACACCACTATTCAAAGTGCTTCTGTTGGATTGAGAAAAGCTTTGTGTTGCAGAAATAAATAATACTAAAAGAATATTTGTGGCTAATTTAATATTTCTTTTTGTGCTAATTAGTGTTTTAGCGTTTCTATGGCTAATAGATTTTTGTTCTTCTTTACCACGAAAGCACAAAGACACAAAAGAATCACTAAAAATTTTATTTAATTTATTATAAATCATTTTTCTTCTGCTTCAATTCCTAATTTTCTATTCAGTTTTGTAAAGAAAGGCGAACGCTTATCGCTAATAAATATTTCAATTATCAACAACAAGATTGCTGGTATTAAAAAGTAATAAAATCTGTCTTCGTAATCAGTAACTTTTTTGACACCAAACTCAGCCTGTTCAAGTTTTGATAAATCATTGTAAATCTTATCAAGATAATCTTCATAATTATTTCCCCTATAATATTTTCCATTTCCATCATTAGCAATTTCTTTTAGAATAGTTTCATTAAGCCTGGTAAGTACAGTTTGCCCCGAATTATCCTGCTTAAATCCAGTCTCATTACCACGATTATCATAAACCGGAATTGGAACTCCATTCTGTGAACCTAAACCTATTGTATAAATCTTTACATTCTTATCAGCTGCATCTTTAACTGAACCATCAATATCTCCCTCGTGATCTTCTCCATCAGTAATAACAATAATTGCCTTATCTGTTGCTGCTGAATCAAATGATTGAACTGCCATAGTAATTGCTGTTGCAATTGCTGTTCCCGGCTGAGGAACTGAATTAAAATCCACAGCAGACAGAAAAAGATTTGCAGCAGAATAGTCTGTTGTTAAAGGAAATTGAATATATGCCTCACCTGAAAAAATTATCAATCCAATTCTATCACCGCGCAATTTTTGAATAAGATTTGATATTTGATACTTAGCTTTTTCTAAGCGGTTTGGCTTGATATCTTCAGCAGCCATACTTCTTGAAACATCGAGTAGTATGTATACATCAATTCCTGTTTGCTTAACCTCCTGCATCTTTGTTCCAACTTGAGGATTAGCGTAAGCAAATATCAATAAAGCAACCGAAGTAAGTATTAAACTAAATTTAATTTTAGATTTTATTCCGCTGAATGAATACATTATTGCTTTATGTAATTCTTTATCTGCAAATTTCTCTAGCAGTCTTTTCCTATTCCTGTTAAATAAAATGTAAAGCACTATTAAAACAGGAATCAACCAGAGTACATTTAGATATTGAGGATTGGCAAACTTAAACATTACGGCAGCTTCCTTAATATTGTTTTAGATGCTAACAATTCCAACATCAACAATAAAAAGCCAATGCCGAGCCACCCTGCAAAAAGTTCTTTTGCGTTTCTATAAGATGTAATTTCAATTTTAGTTTTTTCCATCTTATCAATCTTATTGTAGATTTCTTCCAATGCACGATTGTTTGTTGCACGGAAATATTCGCCGCCCGTTAGTTCAGCAATCTTTTTCAAAATCACTTCGTCAATCTCAACAGGAACCATTTGGTATCTTGTACCGAAAGGAGTTTTTATGGGATAAGGTGCTTCACCCCGTGTTCCTACACCGATAGTATAAATCCTTATACCGAAGGTTGAAGCAATTTCAGCAGCAGAAATAGGATCAACTTCACCAGCATTGTTTACACCGTCTGTAAGTAAAATTATTACTCTGCTTTCCGCATCGCTGTCTTTTAATCTGTTAACACCATTAGCAATTGCATTTCCTATCGCAGTTCCATCTTCAATCATTCCGCTTCTGATATCTCCTAACAAATTTCTAAGCACAGAATAATCAATCGTTAGAGGGCATTGCGTAAAAGCTTCCCGTGAAAAAATAACCAATCCAATTCTATCAGTAGTTCTTGCACTTACAAAATCATCAATCACATTCTTTGCTGCATCCAAACGATTCGGTTTAAAATCTTCAGCAAGCATGCTTCCGGAAATATCAAGCACCATTGCAATATCAATTCCTTCTGCATTAACACTTTGACCGGCAGAAAAATTTTGGGGACGTGCAAGAGCAATGATCAGAAATATCAAAGCCAGCATTCTAAGTGCAAATGGAAAATGTCTTAATCTTTCTCTAAATGTTGCCGGAATTTTCTCAAACATTTTTAGTGATGAGTAAGTAATCGCTGCCTGTTTCTTTCTTCCCTTCCAATAGTACCAGGCTATTAATAGCGGAACAACCAGAATAAAGTACAGCACCCAGGGATATGCAAATGAAATATCTTTAAACATTTGCAGCCTCTTGTATGTCAGACTCAGTTTCAACTTGTTTTTGAATGGAAATAGTTTTTATTACTATTTCTTTTGCCTGAGTCATCATTTCATGGTTTACAATTTCAAGAGGAATAAATTTTGCAAATTTTACAAGATCAGCATTATTAAAAAACTGAGAAGTAATATCGAGTACCTTAATTCCTTGCGGATGTTTACTTAATAATTTTAAGGATTCAGTTGTTGTACGTTCAAGAGCCGGCAAATCAAATTGCTTTTCAAAATACTCCCGAATGATTTCTGTTATGTTTGAGTGATATTCTTTAACAAATCCTTTTTGCCACAATTCTTCTTTTTCAAGTTTATTAAGTTTGCGCAAAGCTATTTGATGAGACAGAAGTTTTTCTTCTTTCTTCTGGATGATAATTTCTTCTTTCTTTTTAAAGTACTTCCTATAAATAAAATAGTAAAGGAGCACAGATAAAATTGCAAATGCAACTAAAAAGTAGATCAGGAATAAATAATCAAACAGTTTTATTGGTGGTTTGATATCCTTTATCTCTTCCTGCAAGGCAACATCCATACGATGAATATTGAATGTAACGGGGTTTGAAAGAACAAACTTTAATGTCGAATCACCAACTGTTCTATACTCAATTTTTATTGCGGGAATTGTAATCTGTGCAGAATCAAATCTTGACAACGTACAAATGTATTTTACAGTTTTAATTGATTCTATTTCTTCAGAAATCGGCCCATCGAAACTATTAATATCTATATTTCTTAGAGAATCTCTGAAAAAAGGATTTATAATGTAAACATCTTTATCCATCTTAATGAAAAGAGAATATTGAATTTGGTCTCCAATCATATAATCAGTTGTATCTGTAGATGCAGTTGCAGTTATCTCTTGTGCATAAAGATTAATTGAAAATGTGAGAACCAGGATGAAAAATATTTTACTTACCATCTTTTCTCACGTCTTCTAAAAAATTGTACAAGCGGTTGAATGTAGTTAGAGCCGGTTGTTACCTCAATTCTGTCTAAATGACTTTTAATAAAAATCGAGTTGCGAATTTTTTCTTTCTCTTTCCTGTCAAAAATCATTTGTGTACGAACTCGCTTGCTGCTTGTATCAATCCAGCGCTCGGCTCCAGTTTCAGCATCAGCAAGTTTAGCTAAACCGATATTTGGAATTTCTTTTTCGCGCCTGTCATCTAAAACAATTCCTATCAAATCATGTTTTCTACCAACAATTCTTAAAATCTTTTCGTATCCTTCATCCATAAAATCAGAAATTAAAAAAGCAATTGACTTTTTCTTGATCGCATTGTTCATATACTCAAGCGCGCCTTTAAGATTTGTTGATTTACCTTCAGGCTCGAAAGACAGAACTTCACGAATAATTCTTAAAACGTATTTCCTTCCTTTTCTTGGCGGAACAAATTTTTCAATCTTATCTGTAAATAAAATTAATCCTACCTTATCATTATTCTTTAAAGCAGAAAAAGCAAGGATGGCACTTAATTCAGCGGCAATTCTTTGTTTAGTTTTTGATACAGATCCAAACATTAAAGAGCCGCTTAAATCAACCATTAGCATAACGGTTAATTCACGCTCTTCTTCAAACACTTTTATATATGGATGTCCGAATCGCGCAGTAACATTCCAATCAATATCTCTAACATCATCGCCAAACTGATATTCACGCACTTCCGAAAATTCCATTCCGCGTCCTTTGAATACGGAATGATATTCGCCTGAGAAGACCTGGTTTACAAGTCCCTTAGTACGGATCTCAATTTGTCTGACTTGTTTTAAAAGTTCTTTAGTAAGCATTTTTATGGAACAACAACTTTATTCAATATCTCCTGAATAACATTTTCACTTGTTATTTCTTCAGCTTCTGCCTCATAGGAAACTGCTATACGATGACGCAAAACATCCAAACAAATTGCTCTAACATCTTCTGGAATTACATATCCTCTTCGTTTTATAAACGCCATTGCTTTTGCACCGAGTGCAAGATTAATTGTTGCTCTTGGTGAAGCACCATAACTAATAAGCTCTGCAAGATTATTTAATCCAAATTGTTTTGGATTGCGAGTAGCAAAAACAATATCAAGAATGTACTTCTCAATTTTTTCATCTATATAAACTTCACTTAGCAGATGTCTTGCTCTTAATATTTCTTCTGGAGAAATAACCGGATTAATTTTGGTTTCAATCAAACTCATATTCTGACGCATTATAGCTAATTCTTCGGCTCTTTCAGGATATGTGATTACAATCTTAAGCATAAACCTGTCAACCTGTGCCTCAGGTAGTGGATAAGTGCCTTCCTGCTCAATTGGATTTTGAGTAGCAAGAACTAAAAATGGTTCTTCGAGCTTGAAAGTAGACTCTCCTATTGTGATCTGTCGTTCCTGCATAGCTTCCAGCAAAGCGCTTTGAACTTTTGCAGGGGCACGGTTAATTTCATCGGCAAGAATAAAGTTTGAAAAGATTGGACCTTTACGAATGAGAAAATTTCCATCTTTCTGATTATAAATTTGTGTACCTATTAAATCCGCAGGAAGCAGATCAGGCGTAAACTGAATTCTTTGAAACTTTGCTTTCATTGCCTGAGCTAATGTTTTGATGGCAAGAGTTTTTGCAAGACCCGGAACACCTTCGAGTAAAATGTGTCCGTTGCCAAGCAATCCAACTATCAATCTTTCAACCATAATCTTTTGCCCGACTATAACTTTACTGATTTCACTCATCAGTAAATCTATAAAAGCGCTTTCGTTTTTTATTTTTTCATTTAACGCAATAATATCCAAAGCAGAACCTCTTTAATTAATAAAAAAATCTTTGAATTTAATTTCGATTAGACGCCGCCAAACATATAAATGTTGCATTTTTAATGCAAGATATTTTTGATGGTTTAAAATAAAAAAGGCGAGTCATTAAACTCGCCTTTTCGTTTAACGTCTTTCGTTTTACGTTTTTCTTACTTCATCAACATCATCTTACGAACAGCTTTAAAGTCGCCTGCTTCTATTGAGTAGAAGTAAACGCCGCTTGATAACTGTGAAGCATTGAAGTTAAGTTCATAACTTCCAGCTTTCATATTGCTGTTAACAAGTGTTGCAACTTTTTCACCAAGTAAGTTGAATATAGAAACATTTACAAATCCATCTTTTGCAACTGAGTACTTAATTAAAGTACTTGGGTTAAACGGATTTGGATAGTTTTGATCTAAGCTGTATTGTGCTGGTCCAGTTACATCAACATTTATTTCATTTGAGTATTCGTATGAACCATTAAAATCAACTTGTTTTAATCTATATGTAAAATTACCAGCCGCAACTTTAGAATCTGTAAATGAATAAGATTTAGGTTCGGTTGTAGTTCCAAAACCAGCAACGTAACCAACTTTTACAAATTGATTGTTTACAGATTTTCTCTCGATTTCAAATCCGCTGTTATTTAATTCGGTAGCAGTGTTCCAGTTTAAGTATACATTGTTACCACTTACATTAGCGGTAAAAGAAGTAAGCTCAACAGGAATAATATCTCTGAATAAATATGCTACTGCGTTTTCAATAAGATCACCAGCAATTGTTTGATTTGCTAATGCAGAAACCGCGAATGGAAAGAATATGTTTCTGCAAACATTTGCATTGGCGTTTGGATTGTGAACAATAATTCCAGGATTTGCTGCATTACCAGCTGCCCAATTAGCAATTCTTATAACACCGGATTTATTTAATAATGTAACTTCATCTCTTGCACCATATCCGTTAGTACCACCATTATTAACGTTAATTGGTCCGGTAATGGCATTAGGTGTGGTAAATACTGGGTGTGTTGGTGTAGATATAACAAGATTATCATTTTGTCTATCACTAACCCAGGAGCTGTCATTCAATACATTTCTTCTAAACTCTGCATCTAAGGTTCCACTAGCACGGTACATATAGCCAACTTCGCCGCCTTCAACAAGTGTTTTTCCACCTGCTAAAGTCCAGTTGATTATTGCAGTTCTCTTAGTTGCATCAGCAAACATTGTGGATTCGTTCAATCCGGCAGCAAGAATTACAAGATCATAATTATTAAGATTTGCAGGATTAAATGCTGCCCAGGTAACTTCTTCAACTAAATAACCGGCAGTGGTTAATGTTGTGTTAAATAAAGTTGCTGAAGCGCCAAGAGGAATAGAAAGATCAGCTTCGTGAATTTCTTTTTCAGTAGAAACTCTGTCCTCAAGTACAACATCATTATCAACTACAAGAACCAAGCCTAACACATCAATAATGCTAAATGCGTTATAGCCGGATGCAGGGCTGTATCCAACATTGCTTTGTGAAGAATTATCTGTTGCTTTAATTCTGTATTCTACTAAATCCCCAATCGCCGCAGTTCCTGTAAATGTACCTTTATAAGTAATGCCTGTTAGAAGAGGCATCGGGAAAGTGTTAATTGTTCCGCCATTAATTCTAAATTCACAAACAACCGATCCAACACCAATATTATCTGTAACATCGGCAGAAACATCAACAGGCCATCTTAACTGAGCAGTATTGCCAATTGGTGTATGTACAATAGTTGGAGGAATTACGTCTGTTGCGGCTGAAAATGTAAAATAATTTGCAGGTGCACCACCAGGTAATGTAGAACGGAATCCCTGGTTATCTTCAGCAGCTAAGTAATAATTATATACAGCGTTTAAACCATTACCCGGAATGTTTGCAGTATAATTATTTCCACTTGTATTTGTCATTACAACACTATCAGTTAATGCACCAACACCTCTGCCCCAGTATAACTTAATGCTGCTTGCAACTAAAGGATTAACAGAACTTATAACTGCGTTTACAACATAAGGTCCGGTTAAGTTTTCTGTATTTATAAGTGGAGTGTGATCAATTGAAGGACCGAATGTAACCTCGGTTATCCATGCTTGATAATTTCCTGTTCTATCGTCTGCCCAGAAAGGATAAGCCTTATTATTTGCAGCAGCAATACCAATGTAATCTCCCTGGTAACCGGTGGCTAAACCTGCAATTGATTTTGGTCTGAAGTTAGCATCACTTACCTGGAAGTTTTCAAAAGTTAAACCGCCATCAACCGATCTTGCCATAAATACACCGGTACTATCGCTTGTTGTATTACGGTTATCATACCATACCAAATTTAATTGTCCTGACGTTTGATCAACAGTACACCAGGGGTAATATTGTTCTTTGCCATTGTTCAGAGCATCATTATTAACTCTAACAGGTGTACTCCATGTTGTTCCATTATCTGTAGAACGAATTACAACTATATCAGGATCAGAGCCTGCAGGTGCAACGTTTCTTTGCGGCCAGGTAATATAAATATTGCCATTATTAGCTCCGCCAGAACGATCTACTGACATTGATGGAAAAGAAGAAACTCTAATAGATGTAGGTTTTAGATTTCCTCTTATACCAAAATTAACTGCACTGTAAATTCTGGTTTTTGTCCAGGTTGTTCCACCATCAGTAGATTTTGCAAAGCCAATAGCATCTTCGCCATCAGTCCAGGAAGCATCATAAATAGCAAAAGTAACATATACTTCACCATTTGGTCCGGTCTGAACATTACAACCTTGAGCATGACTACCAGGAGATAGTGAAGCACTTAGATTAATAAGAGTACCCCAGGTAGCACCAAAATCTGTTGAAGATTTAAATACAATCTGATCATTATTAGCACCACCATTAAAATCAGTCCATGTATTATAGACTCTGTTTTCATAAGGACTGCCAACTTTTTTATCAACCATCAAATGATTTTTATCATCACTTGATAATGCACTAACAATCGAAGTTGTCCAGGTAGCACCATTATTGGTTGATTTAGCAACACCCATACCACCAGCAAGTGTTATATATCCTTCATAAAAATATCCATTTGTTCCAATTGCTGAAGAAGGATCACCATAGTTAGTAGATCCAAATAATGGCTGTGGATTATTTGCACCACCCCAGGTAGTTCCGCCATTAGTTGTCCAGTAAACACCTGTTCCATAAATTGTTGAATAAGGCCAGTTAGTAGCATTTGCACCAGCAAACATGATATTTGCATTCAATGGATGAATATCAATTGATAATTCTGATTGAGTAGAATTTGTTCCAGGAAATATTCTATAATTTGGCATTACTAATACATCTGTTTCTCCTAAATCATATTTTTGAAATACAGGAGGACCTGGAATATATTTATAATCTGAAAATGTGCCATTGAAGTTGTTATCGGCAGTAATTCTTGACCATTTTTTCTCAAGATCAACTGTGCCTTGTGCATTTGTTGATGATGATAGAATGACAAAAATAAAAGCCGCAGCGAGTAAACATAGGAACGGTTTTTTCATAGTGACTCCATTTGGGTTAATAGATAATGATTAGTTGGCAAGGAAAATAATGTTTCTAAATTAATAATTATAAGAAGAATCATACAGTAATTTTTTTAATAAATTAGTGATTGAAGAGTAAACAGTGTGACAATTTGAATTGAAACCACACAAGAATATTCTGCAAAAAAATCAATATGTAAAAAGATTAGTAATTATTTCGGCTTAACTTATATGAAAATAATTTAATTTACTATACTTAACTAAATTAATTTTTACTTTTTTTAATAAGCACCTTTACATTTTTGGATAGTTTAACCCTGACATACATTTTAATAATTTTATTTTTGCTCATTACAATAAATGTTAATAAAGCATTTGTTTACCAGTTAAACCGAAAAATTAAAACAACTTCTAAGCCAAAATTGTCGCTTATTATAGCAGCTAAGAACGAAGAAAAAAATATTGTTTCTCTTATTGATTCACTTGAACAATTAAATTATCCAAACGAGAATTTAGAAGTAGTTTTTGTTAATGATAATTCAACTGATAAAACGGCTGAAATAATTCAATCAAGGATATCAGGCAAGATTAATTTTATGTTGATTGACGCTGATAAAAAAGAGATTGATGGTAAAAAAGGTGCTTTATCAATCGGCATTAAAAATGCCAAAAATAATTTTACTGTTATTACTGATGCCGATTGTAAACCTGAAGCTGATTGGCTAAAAGAAATGGCTGGCGGTTTAGATTATGGATATGATTTTGTATTTGGTGTAGCACCAATTCAAACTGGAAATACAATGGTAGAAAAATTATCTGCATTTGAAAATCTTCGTAACACTTATTTAACAATTGCCACTGTTGGATTAAATATTCCATACTCTGCTGCTGCAAGAAGTTTTGGGTTCAGAAAAACATCTTTCGAAAGAATTGGTGGATATACAAAAACTACAGAAACACTTTCAGGTGATGATGATTTGCTTTTGCGTGAGGCTGTGAAAAATAAAATGCTTATCGGTACTGTCATGGAACCAGATGCCTTTGTATTTTCTGCCGCACCAAAAACTTTTAATGAATATTTTCAACAGAAAAAAAGACATCTCCAAACTTCATTTCATTATCTGTTAAAGCAAAAAATATTTTTAGGATTTTGGCATTTGATAAATCTACTTTCACTATTATCGGTTCTGTTAATGTTTATCTCGCCGATTTTAGCCCTGCCATTTGCTGTTAAATTTATTCACGATGTTTTTATAGTAATCAAATATCAACAAGAGTTAGGACATACATTTAAGTTTTATGAGCTAGTTTATCTGCAAATACTCTTTGAAATTTTTATTGTTGTTAATTTTTTCAATTCACTTTCCGGTAATACTAAGTGGAAGTGAAAGAGAAAAATCCGGCATGGCTTGATGAATCTCACCCAAATTTTAATCGCTGGCAGCAAGCTAGAAATCTTTCTATTGAGCGGGGAATATTTGTTCGCTCTGTTATCAATCAAAAAATAAAAACTTCAAATCTTAAAATTCTTGATTTAGGTTCTGGCGAAGGCGGAACTTCTAAAGTTTTTTCTGATGATAATTTTGTTGTTAGTCTGGATTTGAGTTTGATAAGACTTCAAAGACAAAAAGAGATTGTCATTTCGAGTGAGTCATCGAACGAGAAATCTTCAACGAATAATAGAAACGGATTTCTCTCCCGACAAATCGGGATCGAAATGATAAATCCCGAATTAGTTAATGGTTCCGCGCTTCAGATTCCTTTTGCAAATCATTCTTTTGATCTAATAATAATTCAAGACGTGATTGAACATCTTATAAACACTTCAGATTTTTATTCTGAAGTAAAAAGAGTGTTAAGAATGAACGGGGTAGTTTATTTAAGCACACCAAATAAATTATCTGTTTTTAATTTTATAACCGATCCGCATTTTGGATTACCTGTTTTGTCATTGTTAAAACGTGAATCAATAAAAAAATATTTTCTTAAATATTTTCGAAAGGATGATTACAACCGTACTGATATTGCCCAACTTTCTTCATTAAAAGAATTAGAAAATCTTTTTATAAATGATTTTGAGATTACACTTTACACAAAATTTTCTGTTCAGGAATTATTTAATGGCAATAAGGGAATTGTCTGGAGCGATTTTCATCTAAAGCTGATTGCTTTTTGCAAATCTATTAAGCTTGATAAAGTATTAATTAAAATCGCAAATGATAAAATTGGAATTATAAATAAATACTTTACTCCAACTTTTTATTTTGCATTAAAGAAACTGTAAAGTCATTTCGAAGGAAGGCTCCTGCCTGACTGAGAAATCTGTTGCCTTGTGCTTACAGATTTCTCCCTTTGGTCGAAATGACGATTAAATTTTAATTTGAACTAAAACATTTAAAGAATATTTTTCCAAATAAAATTATGGATTATAAAACACTAACACATAAAGCAGTTGAAGCAAAAGTAAATGCGCTTCCTCCCTACTCTAACTTTCACGTTGGTGCCGCACTTCTTACAACTGATGATAAAGTTTATCTCGGATGCAATGTCGAAAACAGTACGTTCGGGTTAACATTATGTGCAGAACGCACTGCAATCTTCAAAGCTATCTCTGAGGGTGAAAGAAAATTTAAAGCAATTGCAATCGCAAGCGATTCGCCCGATTATATTACTCCATGCGGTGCATGCAGACAAATTATTTTTGATCACTGCGGTGAGATAGACATTATCTGTACAAACGGAAAAGAAGAATACAAAGTATTTAAAACATCTGAATTACTACCATTTGCTTTTGGGGATAAGGATTTAAATAAATAATTATGGAACCAACACCACACGCAGTGCCACGAGAAACTGGCTGGATAGAAGTTATAACCGGCTGTATGTTCAGCGGAAAAACCGAAGAGCTT
>Ga0105099_10000745_pt1 | contig 21683 bp, 19 predicted proteins | sample PPLLak3cmMay2015_2_FD_79138 | JGI IMG/M metagenome (GOLD analysis project Ga0105099, IMG submission 79138) | Freshwater sediment microbial communities from Prairie Pothole Lake near Jamestown, North Dakota, USA - PPLs Lake P8 Core (1) Depth... | ecosystem: Environmental > Aquatic > Freshwater >... | reverse complement strand
GGTTTAGTATTACTTTCAACCATTTCCCTATACGCTCAGGCAGATACGACATACGAAGACTCTTTGTGCGCCTACACATGGCAGAGTGATTTTAACGACTGCCCTGATACTTTATACTGTCTTTACATTGATCCTTCCTGGAATGATAAAATTTTCGACGTTCCAAAAAATATACCACATATATCAAAAGAGGGACTCGAGATATGCCTTGAAAATTTATCATTATATACACCTGCCGATATAATTTACATAATGGATATGTCGGGCAGTATGGTCACTACATACCCCAATTCAGGCGATCTCTATAAAAAAAGGGATGACGCACTTAGCGCGGGTTTCAACTATCAAATCGCTAATTTTGAGCAGTCAAAAGCAGGATATATCGGCTTCGGCACGAACCTCGTTACAAAGGTAAATTACCCAAGCCTTCCTTTATTGGGAGACCATTTACTAGCTCCCGTTTTTGTCAGAACCGGTCAGACCGATCTTAATCGTATGATAACGTATATTACAGATTTTGTACAAACCAGAGATTTAAGTGCTGGCGGCACCAATTATTACGCTGCACTCGATCAAGCAATAAAGTGGATACGTGACCCGGCGATATGCCCTCATAAAGTTAAGGCTATCATTTTCATTTCTGACGGTAAACCAGAAAGTGGTCCAATTATTAATTATCCCTGGGGGACATTGACAAACATGCTGGTTCAGGATAGTGTTAAAGTGCATGGGATCTATGTTGGGAGAACTAATGCCCCAGATTTAGACAGTCTAGCTAATGCGACCGGTGGTTCACGTTGGATCGTCCCTCAACAGAATACCGATACGCTTGCAAATGTAGTTAAAGCAATTATTAAAAGCTATTCAGAACCTTTCTTCTCAAAAGGCGTAACCCTTTATAACAATACTACACAAGATACTGTTACCGGCCAGATGGTAAAAAGAGACGACACTACCTGGGTTGTCAAGATGAACAATACCCTCCCGCTTAAAAGCGGTGTGAATCAATTAAGACTCAACGCGCTGTTCGGAACTGCGAATCCTGCACTTGACACAACTTTAGCGCTCAAATTTTACATCGATGTCGGTGGCGATACAAGTTATACAAATGAATGCTTTTACTGCTGGCCCCGGACCCACATGGGTGTTTTTGTTAATAATATAGCAAAAGATACACTGACATTTGAAGATACCAATTATACACTAAGACTCTTCTACTATGGTGAAGATTCACTTAAGACTGTCAATGTAAGAATGAAGACAGTCACCAAGGGTGATTCCGGAACAATTACCATGACCAATCCTTCTTGGAATGGCAAGTGCTGGATGTTCTCCAAGAACCTATCTTTTAAGATCATCAATGGAAGCCCTGTTCTCAATGACCCCATTACTGAGGCGGATTTTGAGGACAAAGTAACGTTCCACTGGAGACACCCCAAAGAACCGATTGACACAGCATTCACCTCGGTTATTGTCAAAGCCCCGCCAACCAGAATGGAAATACACAACAAAGCGGGCACACCCACTTCTGCATCCAAATATCCGACCTCGCCTGCCTTTGATACGGTAACCGCGGGCATAGATGCTGATCTATATGCTAAAGTTTTTGCAAATACAAAGTGGCTCAGCGATTACGAATCTCTTCCTGCGTTGTATAAGAAAATTACGTGGAAATTAACAGATACAAATGGCGTTGCTCTTAATCCCACATACGGATTTTTAAAACTGGACAGTGTCGCCCATAATATTTTTCATCCCAGACGCGCCTATATTTTTGTGGATATTACCGCGACACTGACCATAGCAGGTTTGAATCCAATACCTGAAAAAATCCGCTTGTATATCCAACCGGGAGAGGCAACCCAACTGGTTATTGAAGCATCAAAGACTCCTCCACTTCCAGTAGTGCGGACGGATTACAGCCCGATAATGATTTTAGGAAACCAGACAACTAAAACAGCTTATGCCATATTAAGGGATTCCCTTGGGAACGCCAGTATTCCGTTCCTGGCTACACAAGCGGCCTGGAGCAGCGAAGCGACCTCCATAGCCACTGTTTCCCCGGGGCCGAGCGAGGATGGCGTCATTCAGAAACAGGGGCAAGGTCAAACCATTATCCATGCAATTCAAAACGGTATGGAAGATACGGCCGTAGTTATATGCACGCCATATACTATCGATTCTATCCGTATTGTCCGCGTTCATAATTATACAGACACCGCTGATATCAAAAATCTGTACATGAATACCAATCAGGATACCACACTTCATGTACTGGGACTTACCAGCGACTTTAAATTATGGATACCCATCGACGGCGACTGGTCTATAACCGACCCGGCTGCTGTTGATCCCCAGCCGCCAAAAGCAAGTAAACGCTGGTCCTTCTCTCCTACCAGACCGGACTCTGGCGTAATTATAAGTTCTTTCGACGGCACCAGCGGCAAACTCTATGACACGGTCAATTACCAGTTCACACCGGGGGCGCCGATTCAGGTGAGATTTACCATCATAACGCCTGACGACTCTCTTATCGCAGGCCGTAAGATAAAAGGCCTGGTAGAAATTATCAATAAAGACGGGTATGTACCTGGTCTGTGGAAATATCCGGGTCTTGGCGGTCCGGGAGGCACCGATTCCGCGGATTATACCGACATTCTTGACGCCGGATTGCCCGGAATAAAAGGCTATATCCCCTACGGAACAACTTATGATTTAAGCGGTGCGTTGTTAGGTACCGACAAATTTGCCAGTAAAAAAATGACGGTTTCGCAGTGGTTTATGAACGGAATGGACACGCTCGATTTCGTATTATATAATACCGGCAGCGTGGTCGGCTCACCGGCAGCGAAGCCGCACAAATTAACGGTTTATCTCGATGCTCTTTCGGCTTCAACCAAGGATTTCATACTGAAACCAGGCCCGCTGGACACTATTGTCCTGAATCCGGATACCATCCCGACTCTGAATCCGAACGACCCTTCATTCCTGATCACGGGAACAGGGTATGACGAATTCGGTAATTACCTGCCTAACGAGATATTCTTATGGACTAACGACACATCGCTCTTCGATTTCTTTATCAATTCACAATCTACCCAGATATTTTTGGATCCTTCCGACGCAACCGACGATCAGGAGGGGTGGATTTATGTGAATGGCATCAGCGACACAACGGTTAAGAATAAAGTGTATATCAAAATTGTCGGGCCGAAACCAAAAATGATAACAGCCACAACCAGGGACAATAACGGGAACGGCTTCCTGGATATTATCGAGATTCTGCTGGATAAACCGGTGAAACTGCCTGCTGGATACGTTACGGACAATGTGATTGTCGAGAATGGCTCGGTATTTATCAGGGCAGACAGCCTTACCATAGCGCCTCTCAGCAGCGATAAAAAACTGCTGCTGCATCTGAGCGAAATCCAGTCTATAATAACTAATAAACCGCAGACTGCGTGGACTCCCCTGCTGACCATTATCGACTGCGACAGTATCGGGGAAATTAAAAGAGCAACCTGCATAGACGGCGCAGCGCCGGTGGTATGGACCGCGGTCAAGGACGTAAAGGATGTATTGGACCGCAAAAAAGACGTGGTTACCATAAAATTGAGCGAGACTTTCAAATCATTGCAGGGTACTGCCATCGTTCCGTTCCTGACCAGCACGGAGCCCAGGAGTGTCATTAATGTCTGGATGGGCAATACGACGGTAAAAGTCGACAGCATGCTTGCGAAAACTTCGGGGCCGGCCGGCGGCGAAATCAAGAATTTCGCATCACAGCTTGATGACTGGTGCGTTTTCAAGATGACCAACGGCAACGATCTGAACAGCCAGCATTTTGTCAACATTAACGACCTCAACACGGTTGTGTGCGATTTGAAAGGCAACGTGCCGCACGCGTTGAATCAGAAGGTAAGAGTCAAGGTTACCGGTAATATCGGCGACATCATTGTCGCGCCGATACCGATCATTCCAACCCTGATTATTCATAATCAGATTATCAATAACCCGCTCATACACTATGATTCGCTCAATATATTCAACATTATAACCAACAACGGCGGCGCAATAATAACGATTCCGATCAAAGGCCAGCTCAAAGGACTGCAGGCCAGCCTGATGGTGTTTGACGCAGCCGCCAACCTTGTATTTTCACAGCAGAGCATCGACAACCTGCTGGGCAGCGGCCCGTTCAGTCTGCCGCAATGGATGAAAGACGCTCTCATGAACGGCACCGGTATCGTGAATCTCAATTTCTACTGGTCAGGTTGCACGAGCAAAGGAATGAAATCGGCGCCGGGCGTCTACAAGCTGATCGTCTATATCGTCGCGAAGAAGGACGATAAGGGAAAAATCAAAACCGAGACAAGGAAATATGGAAAAACAGTGGCAGTGGGAAGATAGCCATACGGCACTGTAGTCCTTGAGAAAAAACAGCGGGGGAATTTTACACAGGTAAAATTCCCCCTTTTTTTGTAAACAATATCGCTTTTATCCGACAGTGACCCTGTTTCTTCCGCCCTCCTTTGATTTATAAAGAAGTGAATCAGCTCTTTTGATAAGCTCTTCGGCAGACTCGCCTTTACGGTGTTCGGCTATTCCAAGGCTTATGGTGACGGAAAGGCCGCGGACCGCCCTGTTTTCCTCTATTTTCAGCCTGAGCCGCTCCGCAAGATTAACCGCATTCTGTGAGGTCGTTTCCGGAAGTATAACACAGAATTCCTCGCCGCCATAACGAAAAGCCCTGTCCGTAGTGCGTTTTAAGACCTTCAGGGTGCGTGATACCATTTTCAGCACTTCATCACCCACCTGATGGCCATACGTGTCGTTAAACCTTTTAAAATGGTCTATGTCGCACATTACCAGAGATAAGGGATGATTGTATCGATTCGCCCTTTCCAGTTCAAAGCGAATGCTTTCCTGAAACATACGGTGGTTCAGAAGTCCGGTCAGGCCATCGCTTGCAGCGAGCTCCTCCTGTTTTCTGAAATAGGAGGCGCGCTCCAGGGTTATGGAGGTCTGGGCTGCAACTATCCCCAGAAGACTCTTTTCTGTCGCGCCATATACCTCTGCGCCCGGGCCGACAGCAATCGCCAGCCCATGTAACACTCCCTGAAAATGGAGCCCGGCCATGCACAGCGAACGAACGTCGCGTTGAGGCCATGCCCATCGTTTATCCCGGTGAATATTCTCGATACAGGCATTCCCGTCGGGATACGCCTCAATCAGGTTGCGCAGGTAAATGGTATTGGAATCCGGGTTGCCGCCAAGAAAGAAATTTTCCGGCCACGAAAAAACCGATTTAATGCCTGCTTCGGACTTTAACGCGATAATGCTCGCCCTGCAGGTGAAAAGTTTAGGAATCTGGGAGCAGACCTTCTTCAGTATTTCAACATCGGAGAGGGTGTTTTCAAGCAGCCTGGCAACGGAAAAACCGGCGTCAAGCCCCTTTAACGCCTGACGGTTGCGCTGCAGAAGCAGCAATCGTTCAAGGCTTGAACATAAAAGCGGGCTGATGGTTTTCAGCACTTTCGCTGCGATATCCTGATATTCAGTATCGATATTTGCGAGACGGACTACCCCGCTGTCCTCGCCAAAGAGAATTATCGGAGCGCACAGGACGTTATATTCGGGCGGCTCCTGGTTAAGCGGTATGCAGGCGCTTTTCAGCCGGACATCAGGTATCCATACAATATCCCTTTTAAACAGGCACTCTCCCATCAGACTTCCCGCTTGGGGGATCGCCGACATCACCGAGGACTTATAATTTTTTCCATACCTGAATTCGAGATGACTTTTCTCGTCATTAAGCCAGAAAATACCATAGTAACGCGCTTTCAAATGCTGTGATACTATTTCCATGGTCCGTTGAAACAAATTGTCAAAATTCTCGGAAGAAGCAAAAACCGTTGCAAGGTCACGGAAAATCTGGCGCTCGGTTTTATATGCAGCGCTGTTGCGTATCTCGTTTTTATACGACTCAAGAGCGGACTTGAGGCGTTCCACCTTCTGCTCCAGCTCGGCTATGACCGCTTCGCTGCTATTTTGTTTCTCTTTTTTCATGCTAATGATTATTTTACCTTACTATCACGCTTTTATCAATACCATTTAAAAAAATGAAATTCAAACTTATATCTGACTTTTCGCCAAAGGGCGACCAGATACCAGCCATTGCCGGGCTTGCGCAGGGTATAGAGCGCGGCGCCAGGCACCAGACGCTGCTGGGGGTTACCGGCTCCGGCAAGACGTTCACCATGGCAAATGTCATAGAGCGGGTACAGTTGCCGACGCTCGTGATCTCCCACAACAAGACCCTCGCCGCGCAGCTCTACGATGAGTTCAAGGCTTTTTTCCCTGAAAACGCCGTCGAATACTTTGTCTCCTTTTATGACTACTACCAGCCCGAAGCGTATATACCGTCAACGGATACCTATATTGAAAAATCATCCGAAATAAATGACGAAATCGACCGCCTCAGGCTCAAAGCCACCAGCTCTCTCTTATCACGGCGCGATGTTATTATCGTCGCGAGCGTCTCGTGCATTTACAATATCGGCTCCCCTGACTCGTATGCGGAATCAAGCGTCTCGCTCAGCGCGGGCGGAGCGCTTGAAAGGGACGATTTCTTCAGGCTGCTGCTGAGGATGCATTACACGCGCAACGATGCTGATCTTGAGCGGGGCAGATACCGGGTGCGCGGGGACGTTATCGAGATCTACCCGGCATACGACGACGCTGCGCTGCGCATCGAGACGTTCGGCGACCGCATCGAGGGTCTGAAAAAAATCCACCTTGTCACCGGTAAAGTACTGGCGTCCCTGGAAACGGTAACGCTCTTCCCTGCAAAACATTTTGTAACGACGAAAATAAGCATGCAGGAGGCCACGGATCAGATACGGAGGGAGATGGAGGCGCAGATTGAGAAATTCAACGCGCAGGGAAAAATAATCGAAGCCCACCGGCTGCGGCAGCGAACCCTGTATGATATCGAGATGCTCAATGAAATGGGCTACGTCAACGGTATTGAAAACTATTCAAGAATATTCGACGGCAGGCCGGCAGGATGCCGGCCCTATTGCCTTATCGACTTTTTCAAACCGCCGTTCCTCACCATCATCGACGAATCGCACGCCTCTATCCCGCAGATAGGGGGCATGTATAACGGCGACGTGGCGCGGAAGACCACCCTGGTCGAACACGGGTTCAGGATACCGAGCGCGCTGGACAACCGCCCCCTGAAGTTCGCCGAGTTCCAGCTGATTATGGACTCGGTGATCTACTCCTCCGCCACCCCGGCCGATTACGAGCTCGCGCAAAGCGACGGTACTATCGTGGAACAGATTATCCGGCCTACCGGGCTTGTGGACCCGCCTATCGAGGTACGCCCCGCGGTGAATCAGATCGACGACCTTATTGAACAGCTTCGCGTTGTCATCGAAAGAAACGAGCGCACGCTGGTAACGACGCTGACAAAAAAAATGTCCGAGGATCTGACCGCCTACCTTGAATCCCTTGATTTCCGGGTGCGGTACCTGCATTCCGAGATAGAGACCCTCCAGCGCCCGGAAATCCTCCGTGAGCTGCGCGAAGGCGTTTTTGACGTTCTGGTCGGGATAAACCTGCTGCGCGAAGGTCTCGACCTGCCCGAAGTCTCGCTGGTCGCCATTCTGGACGCCGACCGTGAAGGGTTCCTGCGATCCAGCCGGTCCCTCATCCAGATCGCCGGCCGGGCGGCAAGAAACATCAACGGAAAAATAATCCTGTATGCGGACACCATGACCGGATCAATCCAGCGGGCTATGGACGAATCCTCCCGCAGGAGAAACAAACAGCTTGCATATAACAAAAAACATGGTATAATTCCAACAACGGTCATTCGTAAAATCGGCGAACCCCTGGTCGCTTACGAACGGGAAGAAACTGCCGGATATCTGGTTACGGCGGAACCCGCAACCGCATACAACAGCGACCAGGAACCGGGAGCGGGTAAGGGTAAAAAAGAGGCGGCGCATTCAATAAAACAGCTCGAAAAAGAGATGAAAAAAGCGGCAAAAAACCTTGAATTCGAAAAGGCCGCGCGTCTTCGGGACAAAATAAACGCACTCAGGAGCACGGCGCGATGAACGAATTAAGCCTGCGTGAAAAATTACAATCCGACAACGCAAATACCGTCATCTCAACGCTCACCGGCTTGAAAGACACCGGCACGCTCAGTGACATTCCCCATATCCTTCCTCTGACAAAAAGTGAGAATGTCATCGCCCAGAAAGCGTCGATAACTGCTATCTGCGCCATTATCAGGGAAAAACTGGTTTCCGACTTCCACGAACTCGCCCCCGAGATCAGGAAAAAACTCGGGGCGCTCATGGGGTCGCTCAACCCGGAAATAGTCAAGGAGATCAGCAAGGATATATTCAGCACTGACGAAAACCGGCGTCTTCGCGCCGTGCAGACGCTCGGCCTGCTGAAAAAAAATCCGCAGATCCGCACCACCCTGGCGAAATTGGTTACCGACCGGGACGTGAAAATCCGCGCCACCGCCGTTAATCTTCTCGGAAAAATGATCGGCCCGAACGACCAGGAGATTATTCTGTCCCTGCTTAACGACGAGGACAAACGGGTGCGTGCGAATACGGTTGAGGCTCTCGAAAGCCTCGGCAATAAACGAATGATGCCTATTCTGATGCGATTCAGAAAAGATCCCAGCAATAGAATACGGGGTAACGTGCTGAAGGCCCTCTTCTTTCTTGGTAACGTCGATATCGGCAATGATATCATCGACATGTTGACGATAAACGATAATTTTATGATAGCCTCTGCCTTATGGGTCGTAACTCAGACAAAAATAAATACACCTGTCATAGAAGAAAAATCGGGCTACTTTTTAATTTCTGACAACGAGATGGTAAGAAATAATGCCAAAAACGCCCTCACAGCTTTAAACACCCCCAGAACCTCCGGATATCTGGCGTATCTTGGAGATGTTTATGCATGAATGAGCTTCTTGTTGATTCGTTTTATTAAGACCTCACCCCCAGTCTCCCTTATTTGGGGACCGGGTCTGCATAGCACATAAACATGTTAAAAAAACGTTCTGTTTATAACAAGTTAAAAATCATACCATTATGCAAAAACCATGCCGGAAAACCTGCATTTTCACGGTTTTTCCAGTAATTTTAATAAAACAAAGTTAAGGTATGGTAAAATATTCCGATAAATATAATAAAGAAGGAAAAAATCTCCTCCACCAGGGATGGAGTAAAACGGGGGACAGTACCAGGGATGGGACAATACTTCCAGGGACGGAAGACTTCCCCTTATACAAAAACAGTAAAAGCGAAAGCAAAGAAAGGAGGACGGTATGAACATCCAGGGAATAAATGCTGCATACGGAAAAACATTCGAGCCCAAGCGACCCGAACAAAAATCCGTCCCTGCGCATAACAGTGACCTGAAAACAGAAAAAGTAGAGATATCAGAGCAGTCAACGGAAATACGAAAACTGATGACTCTGGTTGAGGAAATTCCTGAGATCAGGCTGGATATAGTAAAAGAGATCAAGGCGCGCATTAAAAACAATGACTACCCTCTGGAAAACAATCTGGATGAAGCGCTTAAGAAAATGATACAGCAGGATCTGATCAGCCCTTATTAATCTCTCAAAACAGTAAAACATAAAAAGGCCGGTAAAAGATCTACCGGCCTTTTTTTTATGCAATTGAAGGAAAATATGTAACTGCTTACGCCCCCTAAATCCCCGAAGGGGGACTTATAAGGTATTACGCCTGTTGGAAATATCCTAAAGGATAATTTAAAGTGGAAATAAATTTCCTACTTTTCATTAAAATTTCCTAACAGTCGTAAAAACGGAGAGGTTGTACCCAAACCATCCGCTCTTACGCATAAACTAAAAGCAGGAAGTTTACTTCCACATTTAGTTATCCCTATGAGGGAGTATTATCCCGCAGTTTGCCGGAGGGATAATAAATATTTACACTTTACAAGTCCCCCTTCGGGGGATTTAGGGGGCGTGAACGGTTACGAAAATATTTACCACAAAATTTATACCCAACCCATTATTCTATCGGCTGTTGCCGCATAAACTTTAGCTTTTTTTTTCATAAGGCAGAATCAACCGCTCCCCTGAACTTTTTTACCCCTTTCAAACAGGCGCCCAATACTTTAACATGTTGTAATATAATCAAATAGGACTCTGGCACATCAATTGCGTAAACAGATAATGCAAACCGGAACCTTTATTATGACAACATCACCTATATATAGTAATAACCTTCAAAACAGCGCTAACGCCGTACCCGACAACGCTGAGTCCCAGACACTGAAAGTTGCGCGTGAGTTTGAGTCTATTTTCGTCTCTTACCTGATGAAATCGATGCGCAGTACTGTTTTTGATGGGGAATTGATGGAAAAAGGGGTCGGTGAAAAAATCTACACCGAGCTTCTTGACGACGAATACGCGAAAATGATTGCACGATCAGGATCCCTTGGCCTTGCCGAGCGTATAGTAGAACAGATCGAGAGTATCGAAGGCGCCGGCAGCGGTATGCTGAAGGCTCTTCGGGGGATTGGCAGCCGGGACCGGCAGTACGGCGCTCCTTACGCTTCAGGAGAACGCACCGCTCCCTCTTTTACCGGGTTGCTTGGCCGGATAACCGCCTGGACGCCCCTTATCGACAAAGCCAGCGCTGAATACAATGTAGACCGGCACCTTATTTCCGCGGTGATTGCTCAGGAGTCGGGAGGTAATCCATACGCGGTCTCCAGGGCCGGCGCGAAGGGATTGATGCAGCTCATGGATTCAACCGCGCAGACAGTGGGTGTGAGCCGGGTGTTCAATCCGCACGACAACATCATGGGCGGAGTGAAGTATCTTGAACAGCTTCTCAGAGATTGCGGGAACAATGAAAAACTGGCGCTCGCCTCATACAATGCGGGGCCCGCTGCGGTTAAAAAATATGGCGGCATACCTCCCTATAAAGAAACGGAACAATACGTCGTGCGTGTGCTCGATTTGAAAGAGAAATTCAAGCAGCACTTCGAAACCTTGCAGGCGGATAACACAAGCGGAGAATAATCATGGAAAAGCAATTTGAAGAACTGAAATTCCTCCTGACCGAAGAGTTGAACCTCCATGCGGACCTGGTAAAAAAAGCAACGGAGATGAACGACGCCATCAAGGGAAAAGAGGTCGCCCGGGTCCAACTGCTGACCGCATTGTACGATACGCTTATGGGACAGATTGAGATTCTGGAGGTGCGGAGGCTTGAGGTGTGCGACGCAATTTCCCAGGCATTAATGCTGAAAACCCGGCATACGAACCTTCACGGATTGCTGCAGTATATCCCCAAAGAGGAGCGGGAATCGTTTGCGCTGCTGCGGGACTCCCTGAAAAACAAGCTTCAGGAGCTGGTGCGGATAAACACCTCAAACCAGATACTGCTCAACGAGTCGCTGCAGGCTATCGGTAAAAATTTTGAGATCCTGGTCCAGCAACAGAGCAAATTCGCGAATTATAAAAAGAGCGGCGCCATGAGCAAAGAGACCGTTAAAAAGAGTATCGTCAACCATATAGCATAAGAAGGTAATCATGGGACTTTTTTCGGTACTGGGAGTCGGTACAAAAGCGCTGGCTGCGTCGCAGCTGGGCATGGACATCACCGGCCAGAACATTGCCAACGCCGACGTCGAAGGCTATTCCCGAAAAAGGCTCAATATGGCAGCCGAATACCGGTATGACGGTACGTTCGGCCAGATGGGCTTTGGAGTCAGGGTTGCAAATATCGAGCGCATCCGGGATGAATATATCGATCAGCAGATACGGGGGCAGAATAAGGAGGTCGGCTATTACACCGAAATCGACAACACCCTTGAGTCGGTTGAAAACATACTGATGGAGCCCGGTGACACCGGCATCATGCAATTCATGGACCAGTTCTTCGACAGCTGGGAAAACCTCGCCAATAATCCGGCCGATATCGCCGCGCGCACCATGGTTAAAACAAACGGGGAAGTCCTTACCAATGTTTTTCACAATCTGAGCTCCGAGTTGAGAGATCTGAGAGATACGAGAAACGACGAAATTGTAAACAGGGTTGAAAAGGTCAACGAGCTCATAAACGAAATTTTCAACCTCAACAAGGAGATCGGAATCGTCGAAATCGGCGATCAGAAGGCCAATGACAGCAGGGACCGCAGAGACCTGCTTCTCAAAAACCTGGCCAAACTGATACAGATCGACGTGATTGAAAACGACCATGGCCAGATAACCGTCACCACGTCCGGAAATATCATCGTATCACCGGTTGACACCCAGGAGCTGGAAATCACCACGAATGTCTTCACCAGGCCGGACGGGTCGAATTTCAGCAACGTAGGCATCCGGTTCGCCAAGTCAAAAAAACCGTATATACCGATGGGCGGGGAGATTAAAGGGCTGTTCGATTCCCGCGACATCCATATCCCCGAATACGAAAAACAGCTCGACACGCTGGCTCTGGGCCTCGTCGACAAAATCAACGCCCAGCATGTCGTCGGATACAACCTCATGGGGTATAACGGGTTCAATTTCTTTGACACCACGACGACCGGCGCCTCGGATATAAGCCTTTCGGCTTCGATACTGTCCGATGTCAAAAACATCGCCGCCGCGCTGGCGCAGGGATCGCGCCCCGCCATAACCAATATCGTCGCGTCGGGCGCGCTGAATTTCGGGAACATCTATCAGTTGACGACCGACGGGGTTATTTCAACCGGGAACGGAGACCCGGAAAACGCGCGCAATATCGTCCAGGGGAGGGTCATTGCCAGAATCGGCAACACCACCCTCATAGAAAACGTCGATTACAGCGTCAATTATGTGACGGGCACCATTCAGATGCTCCACAACGGGTATGACAATAATGCGGTAACCGTCGATTTCGACTATAATACCGGCAATTTTGCCGGTCCCGGCGATAACCGGAACGCAATAGAGATTTCGAAACTGCGTCATGCCCTTACCATGTCGCCCGACCCCCTCGGCAATGCCTCCGCCTCCTTCGACCAGTATTACAGCACCGTTATCGGCAGGCTGGGTTTTGCGCGCAATGAAGCCGCCTCGAACCTTGAAACCAGGGAGTTTCTGATCGAGCAGTATGAGACGCACCAGGACGCCATAGCCGGCGTATCGCTGGATGAAGAGATGGCCGAGCTGATCAAATTTCAGCACACGTATCAGGCTGCGGCGCGGGTGATCACGACGGCATCCACGATGCTCGACATATTATTGAATATTTAACGCGGACTATACGGGAGAACGGCGTATGAGAATTACCTACAGAACCATAAACCGGCACATGCAGTACGTTATCACCGACCGGTACAACGATCTTTCCAAGCTGCAGGAGCAGCTCTCTACGGGCAAAAGGCTCCTGCGCCCCTCGGACGATCCGGTTGACGTCGCCAACGCCCTGCAGCTCCGGACCAAGGTTAAACAGCTTAATCAGTTTACAGAGAATATGAACGACGGCGCCAGCTTCATGCAGATTTCCGATACCGCCATGATGAGCATCGATGATATTCTGCAGCGTCTCCGCGAGCTTGCTTTGCAGGCGTCATCGGACACCATGTCCGCCAAAGAGCGCCTGTTCATCGCGCGCGAGGTCGAGCAGCTGACCCGCCAGTTTGTCGCTTTGACCAATTCCATGCACAAGGGAGACTATATTTTCGCCGGTACGCAGACTAAAATCATGCCGTTTCCGGTCGAAGGATCCAGCGCATCACGCCCCGAAGATTACACGAATCTTAAGATGGCATACTACGACGCCTCGGCTGTCGCCCCGGGCACGCCGGTTCAAATTATGGACGCGTTTAACGGCAGGGCAATTTCCAATATTATCCCGGGCACCTTCAACCTGAAAGTCGCGGGGACCACATACTTTGAGGGAACCGATTTTACCGTTGATTACGCCAACGGAACCATTACCATTCTTCCGACAAGCCCGAATGCTGCACTGCTTTCCGCCGACGTGCTTAACGGCACTATCGCCGGCGTTCCGAATTATTCGCTCAACGGGTTCCAGATTACCTTCGAATACGTGGGCAAAGGGGAAGATATCTACGGTCAGCCGGTGGACAACAGCGGCGAGGTGCTGCGGGAGATCGAAGCCGGTATAGTAACGCCCATAAATATAACCGCAAACGAGCTTCTCGTCGACTACGATACGGGAACGAACCTGCTCGAATCCATCGTTCAATTCGGCCAGAGCCTTATCCAGAACGACCGTCCGAATATCATCGGTTCGGTAACCAATTTCGACACCGGATTCAAAACGGTTCTGGCGGCGCAGGCGAAAAACGGAGCGCGGCTGAATCGCTTTGACCTGACACTGGAGAGAAACGAGTCGCAGACCATAGAAACAACCCGGCTGCAATCCGAAATAGAAGACGCCGAGCTCGCGGAGACGGCAACGAAATTTGCCGTGGCGCAAACCGTTTACAACGCCGCACTCCAGTCCGCGGCAAAAATAATTCAGCCGTCGCTTGCCAATTTTCTGTAATACATAGGAAATTTTTACCCGATTACCATTGAACAAATCACCAAATACGCGTTTTTGAAACGTTTTTTGATTGGCACGCTTTTCGCATACAGTATCAGAGGCATGGAAGCCAGACACAGTCATGAGGACTTATAAGAGGCAGTCGTCGTATTACGGCTGCAGGGACGCATAACTCATTATCAAAGGGAGGTTCTATGCCTCGTATTAATCACAATGTGCCGGCTTTGGTAACCGGTCAAGCCTTACGCACCGCCGGAAGGCATGTGGCGAAATCGCTGGAAAAACTTTCAACAGGCCTGCGCATCAACCGCGCCGCCGACGACGCTGCCGGATTAAGCATATCCGAACAATTACGCACCCAGTGCCGCGGACTCGCTATGGGTAACCGCAACATTCAGGACGGCATCGCGCTTCTGAATATCGCCGAGGGCGCGCTTATCGAGATCGAGGATTCCATTCAGAGGCTTCGCGAGCTGGCCATCCAGGCGGCAAACGACACGCTGACTTCAAAGGAGCGCTCATACATCAACGTCGAGTTCTCCGAGCTGAAAGTCGAAATTGACCGTATAGCAAACGGGACGCAATACAACAGCCAGAAACTGCTTAACGGCGACACGAACAGCCCCTGGTCGACCGGCGGCGTTCTCCATGTCGGACCCAACGACGAACTCACTACCGACGAAATAGTAATCACCATAGGGTCGATCACTACCGGCGGGCTCGGCATCGACGGCACCAACTGCTACCCGATGACCCAGACCGACTCGGTCGCCGCAATCAGCGCACTCGACGTCGCTCTTGATTCGGTCAACCGGCTCAGATCCGAGCTCGGCGCAAAAACAAACCGCCTCGAGCATGCTCTGAACAACCAGGAGAACCAGGAGCAGAACATGCAGGCTGCGGAATCCGTAATCCGCGACACCGACTTCGCGTCGGAATCAACCACCTTTACGCGGCATCAGATCCTGCAGCAGTCTTCGACCGCCATGCTGGCACAGGCGAATATGATACCGCAGAGCGTGCTGCAGCTTCTTCAGTAAACGGACACTCAATAATCAGGTTCCTTATCCGCGACACTTCATGCGGATAAGGAACGCTTTGTGTGTGTTCCTTCTGAAAGAAGATGTTATTGTCCTTGCTATTGCAGCGGGAAAATACGATTTTATAAACTCACTGTAGTATGTGATATTCTGTTTATGAGGAGCCTCTGTTGATGGGTGATATAGTCAGCAATCTTGTGTTTTCAAAAAACGATAGTATCCTCTTTCCGAAGGGTATTCCGGGCTTTGAACAAAGGCGGGAGTTCGTTATTGTACAGTTGCCCGATTACCTTCCCTTTGAGTGGCTTGTGTGCACCGACGGCTCCGGACTTAAATTTGCGGTAATCAATCCCATGATTTTCATGCCCGACTACTCGCCGAATATCGTTAAAGAACAGCTCGAGGACCTCGCGATAGAGAAACCGGAAGACGTCCTGTTGTATGTGATAGTCACCATCCGGGAAAATCCGGAGGAGTCTACCGCCAACCTGATCGGTCCGGTGATAATAAATAAAACCAGACGAATCGGCAAGCAGGTCATTGTTGATGACGATACATATACTACAAAAGAAAAAATATTGAGAAAGAAATAGCTCATGTTAATCCTGACCAGAAAAATCGGCGAATCAATACGTATCAGCGACAATATCATCATTAAAGTCGTAGAGCTTGATAACCGCCACGTTAAACTGGGCATCGACGCTCCAAGAAGCATCGCCGTCAACCGGGAAGAGATCTACGAGCGTATCCAGAAAGAGAACGAGGCGGCATCGACAGCCGAGGACAATAATCTTAAAAATATCGCCGACAAACTCCGGATCACTAAAAAAGAGTAATTTTTTCCCTCTCCCGTCCATTTTTTCCGCATAGTTAATAACCCGCTTTAAGTTTTTCTCTCAATTTCGCCACACGGACGGTGGTCTGATTTTTGCATATCTTTTGTATGAACGGTTTGTATAGTACGAGACGGTATAACCAATTCGTGGAGGCGCAATGAAAAACGGACATAAAAACAGCGTTTCAACCGCCATCAGCATCGGCGACGTATCGAAAATCTGCGGCATACCGGAATACACGATACGTTACTGGGAACGCGAGTTCAAGGACGAGCTCTCGCCGTCCCGCACCGAAGGGATGCAGCGCCGTTACAGCGACGGAGATATCGATACGCTGCTGCATATTAAAAAGCTACTCTGGGTAGATAACTTCAGCATAAAGGGGGCAAAGAGGATGCTCAAGGGGAATCTTATCCTCTCAAACATGACGGATGAAAAAATCCCCGACACCAAAAATACCCATGTTCTTGCCCTTAAAATTGCCCGATTAATAAACCAGCAGTTAACGCATCTTGAGCCGGTGGTGTAGGAGAGATAAATTTTAGATTTAAGATTTTAGATTTTAGATTTTTTATAAGGAATTTGACATAAGCTATATGTATATGTCTGTTTTAAAAATTTTATAGCTACAATAAAATTCAGCCATTACAAGTCCCCCTTCGGGGGATTTAGGGGGCGTAAAAGGGTATAAAAATTATTTCCATACTCCAAATCTTAAATCTAAAATCTGAAATCTAAAATTAAACACCCATGCCGGAAACAAAATTCACAAACACAGCAACCATACAGCAGACGCTGAGTACGCTCCGTTCGGGCCTGCGAGCCGGTGATATCTCCCTTGAAACCTTTTGCCTGGATTCAGCGGAGCAGTACCTGGCCCTTGGCCTGCCAAAAAGGGCGGCAGCGGTATTACAACCAGCGGAAACCGTCCCCATGAGCGCCGAACAATCAGCGCGATACGCGCTGTTAAAAAGCAGAACGGTTAACGTCCCGTTCCCCCCTTATAAAACATGTTCGTTGAACATGATTGTCAAAAACGAGGAACAGTCAATCACCGGTGCACTTGATTCGGCAGACCTGATTATGGACGAAATCGTCGTGTGCGATACGGGGTCGGAGGACGCCACCATGTCGCTTGCCCGGCAATACGGTGCGCTGGTGGTTACCCGTGCCTGGGACAACGACTTCAGCGCCGCGCGCAACCATGCCCTGGAAACGAGCACCTGCGACTGGATATTCTGGATGGACGCGGACGATCGGCTGGAAGAACCCTCATCGGAACCCCTCAGACAACTCTGGCGAAGCGCACAACCGCAGGGCGCAGCATTCTGTATCGTGAATGAACGGGAACAGATCACCCCGGTCGAATTCATCCAGGTCAGGCTGTTTCCACGGCACGCCGCTATCCGGTTTGAGCAGAAGATTCACGAACAGATTATGTACAGCATTGCAGCACAAAACATCCCTTTCAGCCGGCACCCCGAAATCCGCATCCGCCACACCGGCTACAGGAATGCCCTGATTCACCGGAAAAAAGCCGAACGAAACAAACCCCTCATCGTGGCTGAAGCGGAAAAAAATCCCGACGACCCGGCCCTGCTCCTCAGCCTGGGCGACTGCCTGTTAACCCTCGGAGAAACAGCAGAAGCAGCGCACCTGTTCGAGCAGATAACCAAAAACATACACGGGTGGCACAAAAACTCTGATGTATATGTACAGGCGCATATAAACCTTGCCAGAATATTTCTGAATCATCACGACAATTATAACGCCAAGAAGTACTTCCTGCGCGCCCTGTTTCATGACAGGAACCGCATCGAAGCGTATTATGCGCTCGGCCGTCTGTATCTCGACGAAAAGGACGAGAAAAAAGCAGCCTCGTTCCTTATGAAAAGCGCCCGGATATCGCCGCCGCTGCGTTTAACCGCTATTGATAACCTCAAGATACGGCTGGAGTCAATCTATTATCTGGTCGAACTTCTCATCACCTGGAAACGATACGATGAGGCTGTTCTCATACTCGAACCGGCTATTGAAACCTATCCCATGGTTCCCCAGTATGTTACGCAAATGGGGAAAACGCTGCTTTTGTGCAACAAACCGGAAAAAGCCGCCGCATATTTCGCTAAAAGTCTGCAGCTCTCCCCGGTGAATAACGAGGCGGCGTATACGGGCATGGCGGAAATCTATTCACTCATCGGGGATAAAGAAAGAGCCCGGGAACTGCTACGCAAAGCCACCTGATGTTTCAAACCCGGCAGAGCCGGAAGTCAAGAGATAAGGATGTTAACCGGATTAAGCAGTATATGGAAGGGGAAAGCATTCCACCCGCAAGGGGTACTAAAGCCCTGGTCTCCAATCCCGCCAATGCGAGTGTACGATGAAAGAGGGCGGGATTTCCGACACACCCCTTCACAGGTGGGCCTCCTGGCACGGGGGCACATTAAGGATGGCGAATACTATAGCACTTGTTTAAGGTGCGATATAGACCATAACAAAAGTCATGACGTTCAACATTTCGCTGATAATAATGCGTTGAGCGGAGGGTTTGTACTCGAACCATCCGCTCTTACGCAGTATTATCCTACACTTAGGATTAACTTCTGTTATTACTGATATCAAAATTCGCCCTTCGGTGACCGGATTCAGGCATATCGTGCGGGGCAACTGGATTAAAATGTACAACAAAAACAGGTATACGCCACATGAATGCGCCTTATAGATATGTATACTAACCCGGTAAATCCGGAAATTAAAAAAAATAATCTTTCCCTCCCCTGTTTGTGTTTTTGTATATTCATAAATGGGGTTAAAAGCCATACAAATCCTTACAATACGTACAGTACCATAAAACTTTATTCAACAAAGGGCAGAACAATGAAAAACTATTCCGGTAAACCGCACGGTATAAGAACCATTCTGCATGGCCTCTGCGTATCCCTGCTTTTTCTCTTCGTCGCATACGCTTGTGCTTCCGATACCGCATTTAATGAGGATGTCGAGAAATTTTTCGACGACCAGAAAAAGAGTTTTGATGCCATAGCGGAATCTCCATCCATCAGAAAAACCAGCTTGTCGCAGGTTGACCGATACTTTGTTGCAGAATTGAAAAAAAACCAGACCTTCTATACGCTTATTAAAACCAACACCAAAGGTGTGCTGATAAACGAGGTGGTCCGCGGGATGCCTCCGGAAAGGAAATTCAAGGATGTCGGCACCCAGAAGTGGTATCCCTATGTTTCACGCAGGTTGAAAGAGTACCACGGGTTTCTCAAGGATGAAAACGGCAGGTTCTACCTTTTCTGGGCGAAACCCATTTTGAAAAACCCCGGCACCAATGCCGAGCAGTTCGTTGGCGCTGTTGCCGCAAAAGTGGATATCTGGGACTGCTTTCATAAATTCGCTTCTGATATCGACAAACCCTTTCTGGTGCTTCTTGGAAGAAAAAGCCTCTATTCCAATAAATGGAAACGCCAACTTGCTTTTGAGGAGAAACTCCTCAGAATCCCGGGAATTAAAAAAATATCGATCCGCTATGAAAAATCCGCTGCTCCGCTGCTTGCCGATACCGGTGCAGCGCCGGACACCCTGCGGGAAATCGCCGCTACCGACACGACACCGCCCGTATTTACGCCGGTGGCGGAATCAAAACCGAAAGAGAACTCGACCAGAAATCCTTTCGAAAAAATGAGCAACCTTCAAAAAATCGTTCTTTTTTCCATACTCCTGGCCGTGCTTGTTCTGATCGTCTATCTTTCAAAGCTCGCCGCCAAAATCAGAGACTGGCGGATAAGAAGGAAAATCGAGAAAGAGGATAATCTGTTCCGTTAATATTCTCATAAACAACGGTATCGTTGCATATCCAGCGGGCATGCCGCTTCTTTAAAAACATATTCCTGTCAGGGAACGGGTTATGAAGGACACTGTACATCAACAACGGGCAACCGAAGCGGAAGTCGATCCGCTCTTTCCCCAACGCTGGTCACCCCGATCGTTCCTTTCCGACCCTGTTCCCGGCCATCAACTACAGAGCCTGTTTGAAGCTGCCCGATGGGCGCCCTCCTGCAATAACGAGCAGCCGTGGATGTTTATTTATGCGACAAACCGGACAGACCGGGACCGGTTTCTCGGTATTCTGAATGAACAGAACCGCGCATGGGCGTGCAACGCACCGGTGCTGGCGTTTGTATTGGCACGCAAACATTTCGCTAAAAGCGGCAAAGAGAACCGGCACGCCGGTTTTGACGCCGGCGCTGCGTGGATGTCGCTTGCGCTTCAGGCCGTGAAACTGGGGCTTTATGCGCATGCCATGGCTGGATTCAGCCTGGAAAAGGCCTATACTATCCTTGGCGTTCCCAAAGACCACTACGATATAATCGCCGCTGTCGCTGTTGGAAAAAAGGGCGACCCTGCAATACTTCCCGAAGAATTGAGATCACGGGAATCGCCCAACACGCGAAAGCCATTAGCCAATATCGCATTTCAATCCGGATTCCCGAAAGAATACGAGGCCTGATATGCAACAACGCACACTACTTGCCATTACCCTGGGAGACCCTGCCGGCATAGGCCCTGAAATCGCACTCAAGGCTTTTACTTCGGCTGCTATTCCTGCCGGCTGCAGCCCCTTTATCATCGGCGATCTTCCGGTTGTATCCCACGCCCAATCCTTCATCGGTACATCGCTGAAAATAAGGCCCATGACGTCACACGACGATGTTGAACCGGACGCCGTAAACGTCCTGGATATGCGTCTTATCACTCCCGGTGAATACACCATGGGTCAGGTCAGTAAAAAATGCGGCGCCGTATCCTACGCGTATGTGCTGAAAGGCATATCCCTTGCAAAGCAGGGATTGATACACGGGGTCGTAACAAATCCCATTAACAAAGAGGCGCTCAACAAGGCGGGCTTCCATTTTGACGGCCATACTGAAATATTCGCCCATGAAACAAACACGAAGAATTTTTCCATGGTCTTTTTGCTTCAAAACGTCTACGTCATATTCGTGACGACCCACTGTTCCCTGCGCCAGGCAATGGAACGCATAACCTGGGACAGCGTGTATAAAAGGATAACCCTGCTCAACAGTACCCTGCTATCAACCGGCATTACACATCCCAGAATTGCCGTTGCCGGCCTTAATCCCCATGCCGGAGAAGGCGGCCTGTTCGGCGACGAAGAGATCCTGCATATTCAGCCCGCGGTCGATATGGCAAAAAAGGACGGTCTGCAGATAACC
>Ga0105099_10000744_pt1 | contig 21694 bp, 15 predicted proteins | sample PPLLak3cmMay2015_2_FD_79138 | JGI IMG/M metagenome (GOLD analysis project Ga0105099, IMG submission 79138) | Freshwater sediment microbial communities from Prairie Pothole Lake near Jamestown, North Dakota, USA - PPLs Lake P8 Core (1) Depth... | ecosystem: Environmental > Aquatic > Freshwater >... | reverse complement strand
GTTCCAGCTGTAAGTCCTGGTATTGGGCGTCGACGCCACAATGGTTGACCATAGATCGCCAGAGTTGAAGGAGATCTCAATCTTGACATTGGCGACATCATCCGGTGCCGTCCAGGTCACATTGTGCGTCGTCCCCGCCTTCCAACTCTCGCCTCCATTGGGGGAGGTGATGGTCAGGCAATCGACAAAGTTGATCGAAAACGCCCCCCCTCCACCCGTACCCGTATAAACCATCTGCGGGGTCTGAGGATCGATGGCCAGGGATCTAACATTGGTATTCCATAATCCCGAATTCATCTCGGTCCAGGAGGTCCCGCCATCGGTGCTTCTAAACACGCCACCTCCATTTTCCCCCGCATAAACCGTCTGAGGGGTCTGAGGATCGATGGCTAAAGCCCTAACAGAGGTATTATCCGGCAAACCCCAGTTCACCACGGTCCAGGAGGTTCCGCCGTTGGTGCTTTTAAATACTCTTCCTTCCCCTGTACCCGCATAAACCGTCTGCGGGGTCTGGGGATCAATGGCCAGAGATAAAACTTTGGTATCCGTCAACCCGAAGTTCACCGCAGTCCATGAGGTCGCGCCATTAGTGCTTTTAAATACGCCTCCGCTCTCTGTTCCCGCATAAACCGTCTGCGGGGTCTGGGGATCAATGGCCAGAGATAAAACATTGGTATCCGTCAACCCGAAGTTCACCCCGGTCCAGGTGTTCCAGGTGTTGTTCCCATCGGTACTCTTACAAACACCACCACTTGTTCCTGCGTAAACCGTCTCCGGGGTCTGCGGGTCGATGGCCAAGCACCGAACATTGGTACTGGTCAACCCCGTGTTAATCGCCGCAGTCCAGGAGCCGTTGATCCTCTTAAATATTCCACATCCATCTGTTCCCGCATAGACCGTCTGCGGGCTTATAGGGACGATGACTAGAGCGTTAACAGGGCTAGAACACGACATACCCCCGCGCACATCAGCCCATGAGGTCCCGCCATTAGTGCTTTCAAATACGCCACCATCATAAGTTCCCGCGTAGACCGTCTGCTGGCTTACAGGATCGATGGCCAGACACTCAACATCGTTATTCGTCAACCCAAAGTTCACCACATTCCATGAGCTCCCGCCATCGGTGCTTTTGTAAACGCCTCTGTTTTTGTAATCTGTTCCTGCGAAGACCGTCTGCGGGGTTTGAGGGTTGATGGCCAGGGCCTTAACTGTAGTATACCCCCCATAGTTTATATAGGTCCAGGAGGTCCCGCCGTTGATGCTCTTAAATATTCCTCCGCCTATTTGTCCCCATGTTCCCGCATAGACCGTCTGTGGGGTCTGAGGATCAATGGCCAGGTTTATAACATGGGTTATATATAATCCCGAATTCATCTCTGTCCAGGAGGTCCCGCCGTTACTGCTCTTAAAAACGCCACCATTAATTGTTCCTACATAAATCGTCTGTGGGGTCTGAGGGTCGATAGCCAAGGCATGAACATCGGTATCCGTCAAGCCCGTGTTCACCCCCGTCCAGGAGGCACCACCGTTTGTGCTCTTAAAAACGCCCCCATCTGTGCTACCAAAAAAACCCCGTTCTGTTCCCGCATAAACCGTCTCAGGGGTCTGCGGGTCGATAGCCAAAGCCTGAACATTGGTATTCGTCAACCCCGTGTTCACTCCAGTCCAGGAGGCACCGCCGTTGCTGCTCTTAAAAACGCCCCCATCGATTGTTCCTGCATAAATCGTCTGTGGGGTCTGCGGGTCGATAGCCAAAGCCTGAACATTGGTATTCGTCAGACCCGTGTTCACCCCTGTCCATGAAGCACCGCCGTTGCTGCTCTTAAATACTCCACCACTTTCATCATAATTGTATATGCTCACATAAACCGTCTGCGGGTTTATGGGGTCGATGGCCAAACACTCAACATATTTGGATCCTGTCAGCCCCAAGTTCAGCACGTTCCAGGTGTTGCCCCCGTCAGTACTCTTAAAAACGCCTTCAATTGTTCCTGCATAAACCGTCTCCGGGTTTACAGGGTCGATGGCCAGGGACTGGATATTCCCACCGTAGGGACCGATGCAGGTCCAAACTTTGTTGCCGGCATCGAGGGTGCCGAAAACGAACAACAAAAACAATACAGCACGGATCAGCAGTTTATTCATCTTTTTCTCCTAAATATTCTCGTGCCCATCATAACTTGCCTGGCACCTTTTTTGTTGTTGGCACCACCTCTTATTCCGTTTTTTTAAAAAGTGAACACAAATCCATTCCAATTCCAATTTTGTAATAGTCTCTAACTGGGTAAGGCATCGTAATCTGAACCACTTTTTCATGATTGATTCCAATGTTGTTGGGCGCTAGTTCATAAAAAACTGCATTTTCAAGAGTCTCTTTTTGAGTATTTAAAACTGCAGTCCCAAATAAGAAAATAGTAACGTTGTTAATTTTAAAGGGCAAAAATCCATCCAATCTCCAGACACTACGCCCCCAGAGATTACCTTCACCTGAAGTCGCCACATCATTCAAACCCCATAAGATATCCATTCTTCTTTCAAAAGATTCCTCAACTGATTTGATTCTAAATCCTATATGATATTGCCGGAAAAATTCATTCCTGCTCGGATTAGCAAAGGAGATATACTCTTTTTCTTCATAATTGATTGTCTCTTTAGAATTGGGGTGTGTTACAAAATTTTTCTTTATATTAGGATTCAATTTAAACACATGAGCTGTTTCAGATACCGGTAAGGGTGTTATAAATCCAGCTGCAAATAACACGTTTAGCGTTGTCTTTTCATATGTCTTTTTCGGGGAAAAATCTATTAATCTCAGTTCAACACCACCCAGCATTTCTACCGCTGATTTCATCTTATCCACAAGGCTAGAAAACTGTATAACTTGCCCCTGATTGTCGCCAGAAACAATTGGAGTTAAAGATGTTTGTGGCATTGAGGTGAGCCGTACAAATCCCCACACATTCAACCAATTCGTCAATTTCTGTGAAAGATTCAAATCAATAAACAACCGACTAAATTGGTCCGCACTACTCGCCTGAGAAAATTCATATCCAGTTAACAAATCGCATCGAAATGCGGGAATATAACTTTCTTCTTTGATTGCTTTGATTGGGATTGTCCATAACCGTTCTTGAGATTTATCAGAATTGACCTCTTTATAAGACAGTGTAACGACATACTTAGTGTACGTATTATTATGAAGGATTGTCTTTGTTACGGTTTTCTCCTCAACATTCTTACTTCTGATATTAACAAGATTGACTTTTTCATTCCCTTTATTACTGACTCCGCTGATTGTGATATCTATTTCTCGGCATAAATTTTGAAATTGAAAATTAAATGATATTGGTTTATTTTCAATAATCTCTAAAATTTCTTTGGGGCCAGAATTTTTCAGTGCCGCATCAAGAATAATTAAGGAATCAGTAATAGTCCTTTCTTTGGACAATAGATGGATTTTATATTTCCTATATGTTTTCCACTTATTACCTTCAAATGCTCTAACGAATACCTTCAACAACTCATATTCATGCAAATCTTTTTTTGTTATCTCCCATTCGCATTCATCATTTTGAACTTCTGGCTTCCAATAATATCTATGACGAGGATTACCACTTTGGAGGCAGCCAATAACCAAAACGCTTAATTCAATTTCTGGGTTTCCTATACGTTTTTTTATTAACTCTGAAAATTTTGTCAATTTAACACTAACTGAAGTTGCATTTTCAGTGTTAACAGCCGTTTCGAAGTTTTTCATTGAACACACATCAATACAAAGTGCTTCAGATTCATCAGCATTAATACAATTGCCCAGAACAAGTACCAAAATTAAAAAAAACAAAATTCTCATCTTTCCCTCCCTATTTATTGAAAGTCAATATCAAAAAAGTTTATGAAAAATTCGAAAACCATCTATATACATTTGTTTTCAGGCACCTGCCTTTAAAGTCATATCCCAATTTCACCCGAAGCAGTGATTTCCTGATTCGTTATGGCATAATACGCCACCACCCGATAACGATAGCTTTTATCCGGGTCAAGGTAGGCATCATTTTGGGTGTACTCAGTCAATGCCGGATCTGAGGTGAGCTCCTTTATCGTCTGGAATTCCCCAGCCGCATCGGCCCTTTGAATGAGGTATTTGGAGATAGAGATATTTCCAGGGTTTGTGATCTTAAACAACAACGACCCATATTGGCGTGTTGAAAACCAACTTCGCTCACTTACCCTGGAAGCAGAAAGGGTGATCGTATGATTAAGCGCCTTGAATATACACTCCTTGGTGGTGGATTGATTTTTCGTGTCAACCGCCACCACTTTCAGGGTGTGTGAATGGTTGTTGTACAGGGCGTGGGTATTGAACTCGGCGTTGCAGCTCTTATTCTTTTGACCATTCACGTCAAATGATTGAATCAACACCCCATCGATATACATCTCGAGGTCTCCCTTCAAACCGATGTCGTCAGAAACGCTTGCATTCAGGGAAATAGTCCCCTTGACACTGACCCCTTCAATCGGAGAGACAATCTTTATCTGCGGCGGATCATCCGGAATCACCAACTTCAGCTGGGTCAGAAAAAAATCATAATGGCCGTCATTTCTGTGTGAATTCAGTGGATTCCCCCAAGACAGGTCACTCTTCCCAGCAATAAATGCGCTGCCATCAGAAGTGGTGCAGATTTTACTCCCATAATCATGGCCACTTCCCCCTAAAAAATTATGCCACTCATAATGGCCGTCTTTTTTTAACTTCATGACATATATTCCGGTATTTTCCGAGCCATCAAATGATTCTGAAGGCTGCCCCCAAAGACGATCCGCGTCCCCAAGCACAAAAATCGCATTGTTTTCATCAAGGGAGATGGCCCGACAGCCTGTATCCGCTTCTCCAATAAAGGTATTCCATGCTATTTTTCGGGTATTCATGGCCACTTTGGCCACAAATCCTTCTTTGGCGAATTTCCTTTGCACAATGGGAGTTCCCCATGATTTTTCCCAAGCCTGATCTGTTCCAGCAAAATAGACATCTCCGGTTTTGTCACTTGCCAGAGAATTGATCATCAAACCCCACTGATAATACAATCCATTCAGGTTGACAAGATCATTGGTTTTGTACCCTGAATTGCTATATTCCAATAATAGCGGGCATGGGGTGGAGTATCGGGTAATAGTCCCACCAACAACCACAGAACCATTTGGAGTAACGACAATGCCTGTAAAAGCGGGGTTACCCCACTCTCCGTTAAATGTATTCCAGATCACTGCCCCAGATGGACTCAGCTTGCAAACAAAAGCATCATAACCAAACAGGCCTTCTTCAAATGGTGTTATAGGGCTCCCCCACTGACTTTCGCTGTTGCCGATCAGATAAACATTACTATCAATATCCACTGCCAGATTGGATGCAGTGTCCGCCTCATATCCACCGACAAAAACATACCATTGCAACTTACCATCTTTATCCAGTTTGGCTACAAACCCATCGCTGTCGCCTCCATGAAAGGATTCAACCGGAGTATATTTCTTCCAAGTTGCTTCACTGCTCCCGGTAATGAAAACATCTCCATTAGAAGCCAATTTAATATCACACCCCCAGTCATCTTCCAGACCGCCAAGAAAGGTGTTCCAAATCAGAGTCCCATCTGCCTTATATCTGGCAACAAACACATCATCCTCTCCGCTATGCGCATTGACTGGATTACCCCAACTGTTACGGCTCTTACCGACGACATACAAATGATCACTCTTATCCCTGTCGATGGCACAGATATCGTCCTCTCCAAATCCACCACTAAAAGTATGAATGCCAATTAACTTTTCTGCCCCTGGTAAAGAGAAGATACCAAACATAAAAAGTGCGATAAGGTTTAACAATAGTATTTTCTTCATCATCAACTCCCTTTAAAACAGGATGGAAATTCCGGCCCCAGCCTGCATGCCGCCGAATTTAATCACTTGGTTTTCTATTGTCTTTCTGGCTGACAGATAATCCAGATGGATTGTGAACCCAAAATTTTTCATGATTTTAATCAATACTCCGCCTCTGGCCATAAACCCCATGGCATTGCCGCTGACGCTCAAACCCATGGCGTCTTCCTTATACATGACCAAAAGCCCTCCGGCCTGTATCTTGAAGAGAATAGAGTCTCCGAATTGAGCCCCCAGCCCTCCAGACAAAAAAGTCTGACTGGAAGTAGTTTGATCTTTCAATACTGAAGTTTCCCCTTGAGCTGACATCATTCCGCCTCCAACCCACCCAAAAAGATTGGAGAATACTTTTACATCCAACTCAAGATCAGGAACAATGGCAGAGTCCGCATAGACCTCTTTATAAGACTCATCTTCTGGTAGGAGATAATTACACGACACTGACAAGCACACAATGTGTGAATCCTCGTTAACAGTAGATGCAGAGAACAGTTCCATCTGCATCACCCACAAGAAAACCAAGCTACAAACCATAATGGTGCTCAATCTCTTTTTTTTAAAAAACCCTTCAAACATACAGCCTCCTTTTTTTCATACAATATCACTTCAGTACCCACGCCTCAAACATCATTAAAGACAAGTTCAGCCCTGTGTTGAACGGGAAGCCCACAATCTGACAAAAAAACCTTGATATGCCACCGTTCCATTCCCGGCACCAGAGATAGAACAACCTGTCCGTCCTGATGAACCACTTCTACTTTTTTACTGACCTGGATTCGATACCCCAGCCAATCCGGGAAGCGGATGACAGACTCCTCAGGCAACGGTCCACTCCCACTAATCTGAGACAGCTCTATATAATCCCCTCTTGTGTCAGTGAGAGACACCTCAATCGCTTCGGAGTAAGTGACAATATGGGCACTCTTGTCCGCATGATGATAGACGGCGAGGTCTGCTTTGCTCTTCATCATCCGATTCAGAATGACCATTTCAACCCTCACGGCTTGTTCTTTGACTTGGGACGATGCCATCTCATATTTCATGCCCCCATGATGCCGCCGAAGAAAAAATGGTGCTAACACTGTGGTTGCAAAGTTCTATCAAAATGGTTGCATTGGGAGGTGACGAGTGACTGGTGACAAGAAAATCTTTGCTCAACGCCTGAACAACTCAACATCTAAACGCCTAAACAGTCTCTCAATAATGGTTGAGAGACAGTGCTATCCTACTTTTATTCAGATATGGTATAACAGAGCGAAAAGGAAAATATCATGATGGCTGAACTGTGTCTGCATATCATTGACCTGGCCGAAAATTCAGTGCGGGCAGGTGCAAAAAAAGTATCCATCCGTTTGCTCTATTCCAAAAGCAAAGACCTGCTGGAGCTTGAAGTAAGTGATGATGGCTGCGGCATGGATACTGAAACCGCCCGCAAAGTGCAGGATCCCTTCTTCACCACCAAGAGTGGGAAAAAAGTGGGCCTGGGCATCCCCCTGTTAAAGGCGGCTGCCGAAATGACTGGCGGCCACTTCGCCCTCCTGAGTAAACCAGGCCAAGGAACCACCATCATTGCCCGCTTTGTCCTCTCCCATTTCGACACACCACCGGTCGGCGCTTTATCTGACACCATCCTGACCCAACTGGTGGCCCATAACGAGATCAATTTTTCCTTTCAGATCAACACCGATGACGCAGGATTTTGCCTGTCCACCGCAGAGATCCGTGAACAGGTGGGCGACATGCCCCTGAGCCATCCCGACATTCTGACTTTTTTAAGAACCTATATCGTCAACAATCTCAAAGAAATGGGTCCACTTTAATGCCTCACAATGAATAATATAATGGTCCTGCTTTTTCGGTCCAAAAAGAGATTGCAAAATAAAGTGGACCTTCTAAAAATTTCTCATTCAACCTTTAAATTGATTAAGAAAAATAATTGAGGAATCAAGTGCTTAAAGCAGCTGAATCAGCATTTATCATTCAATGATATAGGTAATTTAAAGAATTTCATCTAGTTGCTGTTTTTATTATAAATTGTCCTGACTTTATGTCTGTCTAAACCTAACGATTAATCTCCGCCAGATTGCATATGAAAGTATAAATAATGACCATTTCTTCAATACGTCCAAATCGATTAGAGGATTTGGCATGGCCACCATCCATACTGATATGCAGCAGCAGGTTATTAGAGTCAGTTTTCATATCTCTTAGTTTTGCAACCCATTTTACTGGTTCCCAGAAAAGCGTCCGCGAATCATTTATCGACCCTACTGCAAGTATCGCTGGATAGTCCTTCCTCTCAGCATTGTCATATGGAGAAAAGGATGCCACATATTTATAATACCGCTCCTGTGAAGGATCGCCAAATTCATTATAGCTGATTGTAGAAACAGGCAAAGACGTATCTGTCAATCGGTTAACCAAATCTATTACAGGGGCATGAGCAATAACCCCTTTGAATAAATCCGGCCTCATATTTGCGGCAACGGCTACCAGCAATCCTCCTGCACTGTATCCGTATGAGAACAAAGCCTTCCGGCTTGTGTACTCATTATTAATAAGGTATTCGGCACAAGCGATAAAATCTTCATAGCTGCTCTTCTTGTTAAGCAGTCTTCCGGCTTCGTGCCATTTCACTCCCATTTCTCTGCCACCTCGAACATGGGCAAGTGCAATAATGAACCCTCTTTTGAGAAGAGTAATTTTTGAAGGATCGAAGCATGTTGGCAAGCTAATCCCATAGTGTCCATATCCCGTTAATAACAGGGGATTCTTTCCGTTTCGCTTAAGATCCTTGTGATAAACTAATGAAACCGGAATTCGAGTGCCGTCGGGAGCCTTCGTAAATATCCTCTCCGATATGAAATCCTTGGGATCAAATCCTTTAAATTTCATTTTCTCAATCACCATGATTTTTCCGTCATCCAAATCAATTGCGAGGGTCGCTGGAGGTGTGTTGAGAGAACTATATGAAAAAAAAACACGATCACTATCGTACCCTTGCCCATATGGAGCATTTACCTCGTATATAGAATCTGGAAACTTTATACAGGAACTTTTTCCTGATCTTAGATCAAAAATGCGGTAACGAATTAATCCATCGGTTTCCTCCTTGATTAATAGATGATTGTTGAAAGCCGTAATCTCGCTTAATGTTACGTTTCCGCTCTCCGGCATCATTTCTTGCCAATGCGCCATACCGGTCTCTCCGATGGATGTGCGCATGATGCGAAAATTCGGTGCTTTCCAATTTGTGAGGATGTAAAAGAAATCTCCAATATGATCCACCGTGTAGATCAATCCATCCTCCCTGGATTGAAAGGTTTTTAATACCCCATTTGGATTCTCAGTGTCTAATATCTGGCATTCTTGAACTCCCTGGGTATTGCTGCTATTAATAATAAGGAAACGATTTGAATTTGTTCTCGTAATATAAGTGAAAAGAGTTATATCTTTTTCATAAAACACATCTGTGTCGGACTCCGCAGCGGTACCAACAATATGTTTTCGAATTCTTCTGGATTGTGAATTTTTCTCTCGGGCTACATAGAATATTGTTCGGTTGTCATTGCCCCAGCAGTAAGGTAAAGGCATTGTATCTGGAATTTCATCTGCAAGATCCTTTTTCTCCTGCAAATCCCGTATCCGCAATGTGTAGAACTCAGAGCCATTCATATCAATACCGTAAGCAAAAAATCTGTTGTTAGGACTTATCGAACTTGAATAAAACGGAGTTACAGAAAATTGCGGTCGTTCTACCGCTAAAGTGTTTATATCAAGGATAACTTCTTCACTTAAATCCAGACTCCCCTTTTTACGATACTGGACAGGGAAGCTTTGGTTTTTGTTATAGCGGGTGTAATAGTAATATCCTCTACTCTGAACAGGCACCATTAGGTTTGGTTCATGTAAATATTCTTTGAGTTCTCTTTTGATACTTTTCTGCAATAATGCACTGTGCTTCAATCTTTTTTCAGTATAGTTGTTCTCTTCTTGAATATATTGAATAACATTCGGATCAAGCCGGTCTTGCAGCCAATAATAATTATCGATTCTGATTGTGTTATGAATAGATATTTCTTTTCTTATTTTCTTCGCCTTCGGCAGGTTAGCAATTGCAGAAGAAGAAAGATTAAGGCAATAATAAGAAAAAAACAGAAAAACCATTGCACTCATCCGGAATTGAATCAGAATTTTGTTATCTTGTAATGTTTTCATTTCAATCCTCCAATCATTATAAAATGAATATAAATTTTTATTTGTATATTTTTCTTTACCAACGTTTGCTCCGAAAAGCTTTCCATTTTTAATTATCAGATGGCGCATCTTTCCTTACATTCGCTTCTCGGCAGGAATTAATGTCCTTAATCAGTTGTTCCTGATAATCCTTTTTCCCAACTCTTTCAGCCAGATCCAGTGCTTTTTGTAAATACTTAACCGCCTTTTCTTTTTCCCCCCAGGACATAAGAGCCCGCCCCATACCTTCAAGGGCATCGAAGCGGATATTAGAGGATATATTCTTCATAATTTTAAGTGCCTTAAGGTAACTCTCCTTGCACTCCTTTTTTGCATTCATCGAAAAATAAATTCGCCCTTTCATTGAATAAAGATAAGCTATATCTGATGTTTCTTTTCGTCCATCTACGCGGCGAAGGGCATCCATTGCCAAATTGACCTGAATTAACGCTTCAGCATATTTCTGCACCTCTTGATAAAGATGGCCCAGACTTAAATACTGAAAAAAAAGAGCTCTATTTCGTTCTTCGTGACTGGATTTGGTCATGATTCTTAATGACTCGGTCATGTGTTTCTCGGCAAGATCAAACTTTTTTTTCTCAGCATAAAAGCGGCCCAACATAACACATGACCGTTCAATATAAAAAAAACTGTCTCCTCTTTTTGCATATGACACCGCTTCAAGAAGCGTTTCCTCAGCCAGATCATCCTTCCCTTGTTTTAAATAACTTTTTCCAAGATACGAAAGCGCCATAGAGCCCCAGCTAAACTCATTGATTTGTTTTAAAATCATTGACGCTTGTTCGAAGCATTTCGCTGCATTTTCAAAATCTCCATCACGCTGCTTCTTTATACCAAGATGGAGAATTGCATGTGCTTCTTCGAATGGATCTAAAATTTCTGCTGCCAGGGCTCTTCTTGTTTGAATTAGAGATAACAGTTGATCATCGTAATTATCCATGGACATCAACACTTCAATTAGTGATTCAAGAGTGTGCATTCGCACTCCTTTGTCCTGCATCCCATCTTGCCGTACCAAAACCTTCTCAAGGTAGTATTTTGCTTTTTCTTCCTGCTCCAAAGTGATATAGGATAATGCGATGTTAGAAGTTGCGAGTATCTCTTGATCTGTTTGGCCATATTTTTGCGAAAATCGAAGCGCCATTTTTGCATATTCAAGCATTTTTATTCCTGCTTTACAGGAATAATCATAATAAAAAACTGATCTGCATAATTCGTTTGCATACAGGGCTTTTTTTTCATTAGAAGCCGATTCAATCTGAGAGTTTACAATTTCAATTGGCTCAGGTTTTTCCCCGTAACTCAAAGCCGTAATGATGAGCAATAAAACAGCAAAATAAAGTTTATTATTCACATTTTTTCTCCAGTTTTTTCTTCAAGTATTTTACATTACCCACTCAAAGTGAAAAAGAGCCTGAATTTTCCTTGAGCACCAGTTTTTTTAACAACTTCTTTTTCATAAGTTTTTTCTCCTTGAATAAAATCGATAAACTCAGGAGCCAGTTTCAATATTCTGCTTTATTGCGATCTCTCGAGCTTGATGGGGGGTGGGGCTCAGCCCAACATCCCCCCAAAAAAACCTTGAGATATCGATTGTAAAAGAGAAATGTGACTTTAGATCCAAATTCTTACAGACCAAACTTTTCTGAATTTTGAAACTGGCTCTCAACACAAACGAATGTTCTTACGAACAGTGGGCACCAAGAGTAATGGCGCAGATAAAATAGTTGGTGTAGTTGAGATCAGCCGGGTCGGGATTCGGGCAATGCGGGGCTGCTGAAAAACCGCCCTGAACCTCCTTCATTTCCTTACTGTCGATGGTAGCCACGATTCGCTTCCTCAGCACCAGTTTCTTTTCGAGTTGCTTTTTGTTCATTTTTTCTCCTCTAATGAATTTAGACAAACAGTCAGCAAATGGATTGCCAAATGAACACAAATTTCGAAAACGCTATCAGTTCTTGTTGTTAAGATTTTAAAAAATATCAGGCTTAATAAAATTCTGGAATTACCAGAAAAGCAATCCTGAATTCTTGGAATATCAGAATGATTCGCATATAATACTGCAATGATTGAAAGTATCAAAAACAAGATTTGGGAAATAGTGCAGGATAAAGAGATTTCTCTTGTGATGATTTTCAATAAAAAAGGGGAAATCCTTTGGAACAAGGGCAGGCAGGTCATCGGAAACAATGTTTTTAAAGGCTCGGGCTTTTCCAAAACATATACTCAGGAGATTTTACGGAATGAAAGGTTTTTGACTGCCGAGAATTCCTTTGTGCAGATCAATAAAAACCTGCCAAAATCCACGGAACACTTGAATATCAAAAGCCTACTGATCATTCCCATTGAAAAAAAACATTTTTTATATATAGACAGCGGCTCCAGGAAATCTTTCAGTGAAAATGAGATCATTCGATTGAAAACACTAGGGGAGATTTTAAGTGAAGAAATTGTTCGGGTGGAGAACAAATTGTCCGACATCGGGGAGCTTATAGGTTGCAGTGAGAAGATGCTGGCGATCCAAGAACAGATGATTAAGTACGCCATTGTGGAAGAGACGATTTTGATCACAGGAGAAAGTGGTGTGGGGAAAACACATATTGCAGAACTAATCCATAATCATTCCGGCCGAAAAGGAAAGTTTATTACCGTCCATACTCCCAGCCTTTCTAAAAACCTTTTTGAAAGCGAGCTCTTCGGACATAAAAAAGGCGCATTCACCGATGCATTCGAGAATAAAAAAGGATTGGTCGATGAGGCAGATCAGGGTACATTATTCTTTGATGAAATCTCAGAAGTCCCCATATCCTTCCAGGCAAAACTTCTGCGTTTTATTGACACAAAAAAATATTCGATTGTTGGTGATACAAATGAAAAATCAGCCAATACCCGGATCATCGCCGCAACCAACCGGAATTTGAATGAAATGATCAAAAAAAACCATTTCCGCGAGGACCTCTTTTTCCGCCTGCAGGTATTGGAGATCGAAATCCCTCCTCTACGGAAAAGAAAAGAAGACATCAGGCTTCTGGCCTCAAATTTTAAAAACCATCTTCAGAACAAAACAACCGGCGAGGGATTTTTTGAGGCGTTACAAAACCATGATTGGCCCGGAAACATCAGAGAATTGATCAATGTTCTGTTAAAAGCCGGACTTGACTGTCAAAGTCCAATTAATGGAGCAGAAATTTCTAGAATTATCACAAAATCAAAATTACGAAAACATACCAAAGAGGAAAGCCATAATAATGATCACATTGAAAACATAATCGATCGGATTAAATCAGGAGAAAACTTTTTTGAAGTTGCCGTAAAACCGTTTCAAGATCATAATTTAACCCGGGATGATATTAAAAAAATCATCGATGATTTCAAGACAGGAACCAGGGGTAAATATATTAATATGATCGATCAACTGAACATCCCCCAAAAAGATTACAAGAAATTCCTGAATTTTCTCCATTGGAATCATTTGAAATGAAATTGATGTAAAAAAAACGATTCATACCGTTTGTGCGCAGCAGCTGTTTTCAAGTTCGATGATAGACGTAAAAACATCTTCTGCGGAAGGCCTTGCCTCAGAGGCTTTTTCAATCATTTGCATAATCAATTGATTCAAAGCAACCTGCAAAGTGGGCTCAAGTAGAATGGGTTCAACAGGCATTTTATTGATTAATTCGTAGGCAGCCAATTCAGGATCTTTGGAAAAAGCCTCTTTTCCTGTGATCAGTTCATAAAAAATGACGCCTAACGAAAAAATATCGCTTTTCGTTGTTAATTCACCATCACTGATTCTTTGTTCGGGCGACATATATTGCAAGGTACCCAGAATTTTCCCCGTCTGAGTCAATTTGGTGTTTTTTACAGTTTTCGCCAGTCCGAAATCCAGTAGCTTGATGAAATAGGAGTCCGCTTCAGTCTTAATGATCATAACATTTTCGGGTTTTAAATCCCGGTGGATGATATTCTTCCCATGAATGTTAACCAGGGCACTGGTGATTTGACTCATGATATGCAGGGAAACAGTCAGTGGCAGTTTCCCCCGATCCAGAATCTCAGCCAAAGTTTGGCCTTTCAGAAGTTCCATGGCGATATAGAGATTGCCTGCATATTCACCCCTTTCGATTATCTTGACTATGTTTGGGTGATCCAGTTGATCGATAATTGCCGCTTCATGCTTAAAACGCTTTTTATAAACCTTATCTGTTGAATACTCTTCTCTTATCACCTTTACGGCCAGTTCGTTGGTTTTATCCTGGATCTTATGTGCTTTGTAAACAATTCCCATCCCGCCCGAAGCAATTTTCTCCTGAATTCGGAAATGACCGAGATAATTTTTCTTCTTCCAGAAGGCAAAGAGATAGAGATATCTCTTAAAGATCAGAAGGAAGATGATCGATATCAAAATAAAACCAATAATAAAGGCGTTCCTGAGCAACTTCATACGGGTCATTCGCAAACGCTGGATTTCTCCATTTTTCTTTAATAAAGAAATTTCTTTTTCCCTCCGTTCCGCATTAAACTCCTCCAGGAGGTGATTGATCTGCTTTTGCGACGTTTCATTGTAAATGTCCACATATGTTTCATGGAAAAGCATGGAATATTTTAATCCATTTTTATAATCGTTCCGGGCAATATAATATATGGACAAACTCTCATATATTTTTTGGATTATGTCTTTGGCTTTTATTTGCTTGGCGATATTCAAACTCCTAAATAAATATTCTCCAGCTTTATTAAAATTTTTTTGATCCAAATAGATTTTTCCGATCTTGTAGCAAGAATGAGCGATTACTTTTTTAAAGCCGATTTTTTCCGCCGCTTTTAATGATAAAAAATAATACTCCAAAGCCTTGTCGTATTTTCCCATCCTGATGTAAACAGCACCGATATTGCCGTAGGAAACGACAAGATTTTTGTCACCCGTTTCTTTCCTTATTTTTAATGATTTAAAGAAATATTTCAGAGCTTTATCATTTTCTCCTATACCGTAATAAATACTGCCGATATTGCCTAAAGAAGTGGAGATACCTTGTTTATTTCCCGTCTTTCCTTCTGTTTCCAAGGTTTTATAATAATATTCCAAGGCCTTTTCACTTTTATTAAGACTGTAATAAATATTTCCAATATTATTTAAAGAATATGCGATTGCTTTTTGATAGCCAATTTCTTCTGCTATTTTCAAAGATCTGAATGAATGATCCAATGCCTTTTCATATTTATTGGTATTCCAATAGACTGTTCCTTGAATGTTCAAACAATCCGCTATATTTTCCCTGTCTTGGATTTCCTTACTTATCTTCAGTGATTGATCGCTTGATATCAAGGCCTGATTGTAATTTCCAGATGCGATGTGGGGCCAACTCATATTACAGATGGCTCTTGCTTCACCTTTCCGATATTGAAGTTTTTTTGACAAATCCAATGCCAGCTTGCCATATTCCATTGATTTTTCTATTGAAATAACAGATGATTCAAAACATAATTCATTCAGTATGTCGGCCCTTTCTGTGTCCGATGATTGGTCCAGTTTTTTTTCCAGATAATTTATTCTTTCAGTATTCGCCTGTGCCAACACCATTTTTGCCAACAAAACCAAACATGTAATGATAAAAATGATTTTTTTAACCATCAGCAAAACAATACCTTTTTATGCAGGCTATCACATATCATCATAAAATTTCTCTTTTAAGCATTATCATGCCTCCTGAGTATACGGATTTTTTCAGCAAACCGTTTGAGAGGTATTTGCGGGTATAAATCGCATGCTCCAGTACCCGAATGACGGCTGATGATTTCCTTCATTTTTTCCCTGCATCTTCTTTATTCTTTTTGGAAGAATTTCTCCTGGCTTGTGAAAATCAATCCGGGTTCCCGGCCACACTTATTTGAGAAATGTCAATAAAATAAAACAGGACCATTCGCAGTGCCAACCTAGTGGAATCTCCTCCTTGCTATCTTTCTGGAGAAATGCTTCCAAATCAGCGTTGCCTTTTATAATAGACTTTTCTCAGCTTCGACTTCTCTCTTAGATATTCTGTGTTATAACCTCTTTTCCAAATTTATGTAACTTGGGCCACGGCGTATTCACACTGCTGACACGATGGATAGTCGCATCTTTCTGCGGTTTCTTGCATTCATCATCTCCTGTGTATATGTTTCGAAAAAGCCCGAGCCTTTATAAACATTGTTGTCGATAACCTGCCTGCCCTTGTTCCAAAGGATTTCCCCTTTTTCTTGAAAATCATCACAAGAGAAATCTCTTTTTCCTGCACTATTTCCCAGATCTTGTTTTTGATACTATCGATCATTGCAAAATTATTTGCAAATCATTCTGATATTCCAAGAAATCAGGATGGTAATTCTGGTTTTTCTAGATTTTTTATTATGCCTGTTGTTGTAAAATCTTAAAACCATTTTCTGATGGCGTTTTCGAAATTTATGACCATTTGGCAATCAAGTTGCTGACTGTTTGTCAAAATTCATTTAAGGAGAAAAAATGAACAAAAAGCAACTCAAAAAGAAACTGGTGCTCAAGAAAAGTTCACTTGCCAACCTGGATCTCGCTGAGACCAAGGGTGGAAGATTGTATGACTCAGACATGGGTGTTTGCCCTACATGTGGGTGCGGTGTATCCCAGTTGGTCGTGGATGGGGGCTGTGCGGCCGGCAGCCAGTTCTGCAGCTTTTGGATTTGCTGATTCATCACCCTGTAAAACTGGCTTTCTATTTTCCTGCCAACAGGCAGGAATGAACGTTGGGTCGTCGTCGGAAAGAGATTCAAAGCCGGCGACGATCCTACGTTTCCAATTTGCATTTTGATTCAGGATTTTCCTGTAAAAAGAATGCAGAATCCCCCGCCATTTTATTTATCCTTTTTCAGAATGGAAATATTCAAAAATTCAAGATCCGTCCGTCCCTTGAGGAGTTCCTGAATTCAGAAAAAGAGATTATATTTACAGAGTCCAACAGACTATGTGATAATGACCAATGCCAGCAATCATCGAAACAAATCGACTGACAAAGCTCTACACCGGTCAGGTTGTAGGCATTGAGGAGCTTAGCTTCAGTGTCAACGAAGGGGAGATTTTCGGTTTCTTGGGCAGCAACGGAGCCGGTAAATCCACCACCATCCGGTTGCTCCTGAACCTCATCTTCCCCAGCAGCGGCATTGCCCACATCTTCGGTCTGGACGTCAGAAAGGGGCGTTTAGAGATCTGTCGCCATATCGGCTACCTCCCCAGCGCCATCAAGCCCCAGACCTACATGACCGGTGAAGACTTTTTAACTTATATGGCCCGGTTAAGCGGCCATACCGATCTGTCAAAACGCCAAAGTCTTATCGATCGATTCGAGCTGTCCACCAAGGATCTGCAGCGAAAAATCAAACACTATTCCACTGGCATGGCCCGCAAAGTGGCCCTTATCCAAGCCTTTCAGCACCAGCCAAGGCTGGTGGTTCTCGACGAGCCAACGGAAGGTCTGGACCCAATTATGCAACAAGCCTTTTATGAACTGATTAACGATTATCGTCATGCCGGCGGTACCGTTTTCCTCTCCTCCCATCAATTGCGTGAAGTGGAACGGGTTTGTGATCGGGCAGCCATCATCCGCAACGGCCGTCTGGTGGCGGTAGAATCCATCGATAAACTGCTCAAACGAAGCGCCCGCACCCTGATCATCACCTTTAAATTCGGGATTCCTGCCGACTTCAACACGATCCCCGGATGTCAGGTCGACGTTCACTCCGAGAAAACCATTCATACCCGTTTGACCGGCCCCATTGACCCCGTTCTCAAGTGGCTGAGCCGTTATGAAGTGGAAGACCTGTCCCTACCCGATGTCAGCCTGCACGATATTTTCCTCGGCTACTATACCCAGGAGGAACCGAAATGAGTGGCCTCACCCACCTTCAACAAGGGCTGAAAAGCATCCGCCTGAAACTACTGCTGCTTTGTGTGGCCCTGTTCGGCTACCAACTCCTCTTCACCATCCTGGGGGCCTCATCCGAAATATATCAGGAAATCCTCAAGGACATGAATGACGTCCCCCCCATGGTGGAGCAGATGATGGGAAAAGGTTTTTTTGACGCCATCGTTTCGTACGGCATTATGGCCATCGGCTACATTCATCCCCTGCTCCTGGTGCTGCTGATCGTATTCATCTTCATGACCTTCTCACAGCTTCTCTGCTCGGAAATCAGCAGCGGTGCCATCGGTTTCACATTAAGCAAACCCCTGAGTCGCCAACGATTGTTCATCAACATCTGCCAGTTGGTCTTTTGGGGATTGGTTGTCATGGTGCTAAGCGGCTATCTGGCTGTTTACTGTGGCATCATCATCTTTCACAGCAAACCCATGAGCCTTGCTCCTTTCACGGCTCTCAGCTGGAATCTGTTTGTCCTGTTGTTTTCCATTATGGGTTTGCTGGCCCTGCTGGCGGCCATTTCCGACAACAGTAAGCAGTTTCTCACCCGGGGCGGCATCCTTCTCTTTCTCTGCTACCTGCTTAATCTGGCCGCGCCCATCTGGCGGCCATTAAAATTCCTTCTGCCCATCAATCCCTTCCACTATTACCGCCCATTGGCCACTCTCACTGGTGAACGGATGAGTCCTGTTCTCTCGTTTGTTCTCATCATTGTCTCGCTTTTGATGACAGCAGGTGCCACCGTCCTGTTTTCCCGTCGTGACCTGAGTGAAGGGTAGGAGAACTGAAAGTGGTTCTCATCAACTGTTTTGCCTCCCAGACCATCCCCCGCAACTACCTCAGCTGATTGAAAAAATATCTGATCAGGAAAAATTCAGGATCAAGTCCGCCACCCGTTCCTGATCAGCTTCGCTTAATTCCGGATAGAGCGGAATGCTGCACACTTCAGCAGCCATTGATTCAGCAGCTTTCAGTCTTGGACGTTTTCCAGGAAAAGCGGGTTGACGGTGGATGGGCACCGGGTAGTGGATCAGGGCCGTAACTCCGTTATCATGCAGGTATGAGATCAGCGCATCCCGCCGTCGGTGACGCAAAACAAACAGATGATAAACGGCTTCTCCATAGGCCTCTTCCCTCATCCAGTAAACATTGGGCATCAGCTCCCGGTAACGGGCGGCCAAGGCACGTCGCTGCCGGGTCCAATCCTCCAGATAAGGCAGCTTGACCCGCAGCAAAGCCGCCTGCATCTCATCGAGACGACTGTTGATGCCTGCACTCACATGGTGATAGCGGTCACTCTGGCCATAGTTGCGCAACCTGAGCAGCCGTTGAAACGTATCTCCATCACGGGTTGTCACTGCTCCACCATCTCCGTAAGCCCCCAAATTCTTGGTGGGATAGAAGGAAAAGGCGCCGCAGTGCCCCGCAGAACCGCACAGATTTCCTTCATAACTGGCACCGATGGCCTGGGCGCAATCCTCAATCAGAGCCAAACCGTTGGCATCGGCCAAGGCCTGCAAAGGGCCAAGATCAGCACTTTGACCATACAGATGAACCGGCACAATGGCCCTGGTCCGTCTGCTGATTCTTATTTGGGCATCATCGGGATCTATCAGACCGGTATCGGGCAGAATATCCACAGCCACTGGCTTTGCTCCGGCCTGCAATACCGCCGTAACCGTGGGGAAAGCAGTCATCGCCGGAACCAGCACCTCATCGCCCCTACCGACTCCCTGCGACATCAGAGCCAGAGCAATAGCCTCAGTACCACTGGCCACCCCGACGGCATAGGGTACACCGATAAGCTCAGCCAACTCTTTTTCGAATGCCCCCAGTTCAGCACCCAGAATATACCAATGACTATCCAGAACCCGGGCCAAAGCGGCATCCAATTGCGGTCTCAGAATACTGGTCTGCTGCTGGAAATTATCAAAGCGGATCACATGGCACCAAAAAGGTGAAGAAACTCATCATAGTCACGAATATAATCATCCTCTTTGAAGTAATCCGAAGCCAGCACCAGCAGGATGCAGTTGTCTTGAAAATCACACATCTCGTGCCACAGCCCCCGCCCCAGATAGATGCCCCGTTCCGGTCTGTCCAGAAGAACACTGAATCGTTGCTGACCGTCATCAAGATTGATTTTCACCCTTCCATTGATACAAAACAAGGCCTGTTCCAACTCACGGTGGGCATGCTGACCCCGCAGGGCATTCTGATACTGGAGTTGATAGATGAAATAGATGCGACGGATGTCGAAAGGCACATGCCGTCTGGCTTCGGCCACAGAGATCACCCCATCCCGGGCATCGACAATACGAGGCAACTCTATCCAACGAAAAGCCGGGCTGTCATATTGAGTGCTGGGAAATTGTAAACACATGCCTTTTTATTTATCTCAATCAACAATTAATGTCAATGACCCGAAGCAGCGTTTTCCCTGTTGATTGTCAAGCCAATCCGGGTAAAATCGTACCCCAGACATCGTTGCTCGCCTCCACCCGGTACATGCGGCGGACACATGGCCCTGAGTTCAAGTCGATTTTTCCCTTTTTTCAGAACTAATCGGCCCGTAAAACTATCCCAGCCTCCATCTGAATAAAATTGATCATTGAGATAGATTTGAAGGCGATTGTCTTTGAGTAGTGGAAGATAGGCCAACGATAACTCAACGTCAACACCCTCAACCATAGCCTCTGCCTCAACATAAGCAGACTGTGCATTTGTCCAGCGATGCCCTGCCTCAATGCCTGACCAACCCTCTCCGAAACGGAGCCGCAAAGTTCGATTCCGATGAATCAAAGAGTACCCCTTATTGACCCGGATCAACTCCCTGTTATTCCCAGTTGAATGAGCTACCGACAGGATTGAATTCCGCATATTATCGTTGTGCCGTTCCAACCACCATTCTCCGTTAAGGGGAGATTTTGCGTAGTAGGTCTCCTGCTCAAAAAATACCGGTAAAGGATAGAGGTAGTAGGCTTCCCACATGATGTTCCAAAAGGCCATTGGATGAGGGGGCTCGGAGGGTATATTTATAGAAGAAACCAATTTCAGTCTGGGTACAGATGTCAGCGCCCGAGCGGTTACGGGAATGACTGTGCCCGAATGCATGATTGACATCAGTGAGACTGTTGATGAATACAGAAATCCCAATATAAACAGGGATCCTGTGATCACTTTCAGTGTGGCCCCCAGGCTTCTAAACCATAAATTCAGCATCACCATCAGCAACAATGGCAAAAAGAGAGACACCAGCTTAAACTGATTATACCCCCCAACCCCCTCATCCGGATGTATCCAGGCATTGATCAGAGACAGGGTCAAGGCACCGGGAATCAGGAGCAGTAAAATCCCCAAAGACCAAGCAAATCGTTCCTGGCTCCTCCAATAACTCTTAACTAAAGAGAGCACAATCAGAGTCAACATCAGGAATGCCACTAAAATGGTCAAACCAGTATAATTCTCAGACAGAAAGGGCCATAGCCCCAAAGCTTTCTCTGGTCTGAGCCAGGGCATGGGCCAACCACCCCGCACCGAACTGATGTACAAGGTGTTCTTTACCAGCATCGGCAGCCACTGAG
>Ga0105099_10000742_pt1 | contig 21715 bp, 32 predicted proteins | sample PPLLak3cmMay2015_2_FD_79138 | JGI IMG/M metagenome (GOLD analysis project Ga0105099, IMG submission 79138) | Freshwater sediment microbial communities from Prairie Pothole Lake near Jamestown, North Dakota, USA - PPLs Lake P8 Core (1) Depth... | ecosystem: Environmental > Aquatic > Freshwater >... | reverse complement strand
TACAAATTTTATCTCCACACAATGGGGAGCAATAATAAATTCCGTCTAATGTTTTCCCACTATACGGGCGTCCCTCGTCGAATTCTTTTCCACATTTTGCACAAGTTCTTTTCTTGTTTGCAGATTCCATATCTTTCTCTCCAACAAGTTCAACATCGAATCTATTCGTTTTTATCTTCCCTTCCTTTTCCAATTCCACAAGCGCATGATTGAAGCAAATCTTATCTGCCTTCACTACCCTGGCGAGGGATGTTTTTTTCTTCTTCCCATGCTCCAATGCGGAAAGTATTTCAGTTTTGGCTTGATTCACTTTTTTCGTTATGAATGGCGGTGTCATGGGGTACCTCTTCTAAAATTTCAAATTTAACTTTTAACTTTCTGCATAACATCATAAAATTTGAAATTCTTATGTTGCTTAATCCATGTTCTAGTTTTGATATAAAAGATTGTTTATATCCTAACGATTTTGCTAATTCTTTCTGTGTCATCCTATTGCGAATTCTTAAGTCTTTTACTTTTTTTCCTATCTTAACGAGGACTTTATTTTCCATAAATATTCCTTAATAGAATAATATTCTAAAACAGATTATAATATTCCTCATTAGAATATGTCAACAAAAAATTTTAATAAATTTTTAGAAATTTAAATTATGTTGTATAATTTAAAAAAATATTCCCATTAGGAATGAATGGGGGGAGATATGAATAGTAAGATTGGTGAATCAATAAGAAATGCAAGAGTAAGAAAAAAAATGAGGCAAGAGGATTTAGCAAAGCAAATCGGAGTTAAACAAGCTCTAATATCAAAATGGGAAAAATCGAAAAGTATTCCATCAGGAGATATTCTTGTAAAATTAGCTTTGCTATTAGATATAGTTACAGAGATTTTTCCAGGATATATAAAAATTAATTCTGAGGATAGTCAACCTGTTCCAGAAAATAATCAATATGTAACTGTCGACGAATTCAAGAAAGAGATGGATGAATTAAAAAAGAGCTTTGGAATATACCAAAGTGAAGCTCAAAAGAATATCGCTGTAAACCAAAATCATGCGGTGGAAAGCATGGCAGCAGTAGGAAAAGATGCAAAGATATAATTTTTCTACAGAGAAAGGGAGTTTTGATGCTTATTGAATGTTCAGAATGCAAAAAGCAGATTTCTTCGGAGGCGTCCACATGCCCCCATTGTGGAATACCAATAAAAAAGGAATTACCTGTGCAAAACGTACAGGCTACCCCTCTACAACCTCAGCATGTGCAGGCTATTCCTCTACAACCTCAGCTTATATTGCCAGTATTTGAGCCTATATGGGGACGTATTACTTTTGGGATATTGTTGAGTGTTATATTTGGATATATGGCATTTGTATGGATACCTTCACACAGCCCATATCTTTTAGAAAATATGATAAAAAAAATTCCAAGAGACATTGCTAAAGATATTACAGGAATAATTGACCTTTTTCCTCTATTAGATGGAAAAGTGCCTCCTGGATATCCTGAGTGGGTATTCAAAAAAGAGGTATATGATTGGATATTGCCAATGTGCTACCTGGGACTGGCAAGTGGAATTATGCAAATATTATATGGATTTCTTCATAAAAATTACAAAATACTATTTTGCAAATCCTGCAATTGCAAGACTGTTGCCAAAGAGAAACTTTTCAGTTTTTCGTGTGAAAAATGCAATAACACATTGGAAATAAAATATACAAGCATTATCCTAACATTTTTTATATCAATTATTTTGATAATAATCTTTGTTGGATTTTTAATTGTAATCACTACTAAAAAATCCCAAGAAAGAGAAAAATATAGAGAGAATTCGCAAGCACCCGCTAGTTTTTCATGGGCAACTCGTGCTGAAATCGTTACTCAAAAAGTGATAGATAGAAATGGCCAAGTTCTGGCAAACAGTATTCAGGGGATTACACATCCAACAGGAAAAAATCCTTATCTTGGACGAGTATCTATAAGAAAACTAGAAAATGGAGATATGTCTGTAGATATAGTAGTGGGGTGGAGAGGAGGAATTATTGGAACCAACTACGTGACTACAATAGAATGGAGGTTTAACGAAAGAAATCATATCTCGGCAAGAGTAAAATTTGATACTGCATATACCAATATATCATTTACAAACGCAATGGCATTAAATGATTTTTTTCTTTCAAAGGTATATCCTGTCGTTATTTCAGATTTGAAAAAGATGTAGGCATTATTCATCCCTGTCGAAGTGGCGAAAAAATAATCCCATCCCCAGGCAGTATTACGGCATCGCAAAACAAAGGCTAACCTCTCTTCTATGGGCAAGGTTAGCCTTTGTTGTAAAGAGAGGATTTTGAGAGGAGAATAGACAGAATAGAACAGGCATTATCCAGCAGTGGAATTATCAAAATAGAGAACAACAACGGAATCGCTTTAGGAAAAATGACCGGCGGACATGTTGAAGTGGCAAAAAAATAAGTCCCATCCCCAGGCTAGCTAGGAAGAATCAAATGTATGAAGATGCTGAAGATGCTGAAGATAGTTTTGACAATTCCCTGTTTTTTGTCAGCCCGTCACACACTATTTTTTCTTTGACATTTTTCAATCGACTCTGGAAACTATCTTCAGCATCTTCAGCATCTTCAGCATCTTCACCGAGTAATGAGGAGTCTTCCAAAGAATAATATAAAAAAACTCCGTGCGAGCAGATTTTTATTATATATAAGGGGTAGGGAGGCAAGGAAATAGGGAAGGGAAGAAAAAAAATATATATAAAATATATATAAACATTAGGGGAGCAAAGGGGAACAAAGAGATGGCAGATTTATCGCAAAAAGAAGCAGATAATTTAATTGCAATTTCCAAAATTAGAACCGATAATAAAAATTGGTATTATCCATCAATGGGAGGTTCAATAAGAATTCCGATCATATCTCTCGATAGACGAGAGGATTTTTCTCTTACCATTTGGAAAAGTAAAGCAGTTCTTGAAAAAAACACAGATCATTTGATGTGTCGTAAAACAATAATTCTGTTAAGGGTTGATTTTGCTATTCCTGCTTCTTACCAATTATCGTTACATCGCAATCCGGATGGGCAAGAAATCAATGGATCACATTTGCATATATACCGTGAAGGATACGACGATAAATGGGCAATACCTATACCAAACGAAAAATTTCCTTTTCCTAATCTTAATGATGATCTGGCGACATTGCTGAATTTTATGAATTATTGCAACATAGTAGATAGGCCATTGATTCAGAGAGGTCTTTTTGTATGATTAATGAAGTACAGAATTTGCTTAACAACTATGTATCCTGGCTGAGAGACAAAACAAAGCTAAGGCAAATAAACCAGGAATGGGTTGAAATAACAACCCCTTACCTGGATAGGCACAATGACTATCTACAAATTTATGCAAAACATTCCGATGGGGGCTTCACCTTGACAGACGGAGGATATATTCTTGAAGACTTGGAGCAAAACGGATGTGTTCTGGAAAGCCAAAAACGGAAAAACTTGCTGAACACGACATTGAATGGTTTTGGCGTAAAGAAAAATGAAAACAATTTAGAGATTTCTGCATCATCTAGCAATTTCCATATGCAAAAACATAACCTCATTCAGGCGATGTTAAGCGTAAATGACATGTTTTATCTGGCAGATTCAACAATAGAAGACCTGTTTTTTGAAGATGTGATGAAATGGTTTGACGAAAACGATATTCGCTATACTCACGATATAAGACTTACAGGGAAAAGCGGATATTCTCATTCATTCGATTTTATTATACCTAAGTCTAGAAATCAACCGGAACGTATTGTCCAAGCAATCAATAAAGCGGATAAAGCTAAAGCTCAAAGTTTTGTTTTTGCCTGGATCGATTCAAGGGAATCAAGAGCGGCAGAATCAAAATCTTACGCATTTCTAAACAATATCAAAGGGAAACGTGATTCTATATATGAGGCGTTAAAAAACTATGAGATAATCCCTATTCTATGGGATGAACGAGAAAAAATAAGAGAGGAATTGGCAGCATAGAACAATTCCAGAGCATCAAAAAAAATACCTCGCTTGTCAGGCGAGGGGAATAAAAAAAGATAATTTTATTATACTCGCTAAGTCTATGTCTGTCAAACAAACTTGATACTTACAACCAAAATTTCACTTCAAAAATCATCCAAAATTCCAAAAAACGAAATAAAATCAGGTAAAAAATAAGAATAATATAAAAAAACTCCGTGCGAGCAGATTTTTATTATATATAAGGGGATGGTGATGTGATAAAAAGAGAGAGAGGTTTTCCTAAACAACCGTCACACACTATTTTTTCTTTGACATTTTTCAATCGACTCTGGAAAACCTCGTCACAATCGTCATATCGTCAACGATGTATAGAGTCTCCCACTCCCCTTTCCTAAAAAAAATATATATGACTACCATAATTATAACACAAGAAGGAGAAGGAAAAAATATGGAGAAAAATCAGAATTCTGTTATACCAGTAGCTTTGTCTATGATATTTGCAGATATGATTTATTGCGATAGAGCAGCAGAAAAGATACACATTATTGGAGCTTTTCAAAGAATCGTTTTAGAAAAAATGCCAGATGATCTTGAATCCATGTATGTTTTTGTTCAAATAACGGATGTTATCGGAAAAATTTTAAGCGAGAGTTTGGAAATTCGATATTTAGATGGTAATATGGAAGTAGTTGGGATAGATCAATATAGTAATCCGGTCAATATATCTCGATGCGGAATATTGAACCTTATTTTCAATATCAGCTCATTACATTTACCAAGACCTGGCCGTTTGGAGTTTAGCCTTGTGATAAATCAAATTGAAGTAACTCAGGGAACTATAGATGTTCTTATGATGGAGTCCTCAAATGATAACTAAGGAATTGATGAATCAAAGAATTAGACTAAGAAAAATGCCAAAACTGATTCATAAAAAGTATGAGGATGGATGGTCTGTCAGCTTTGCAGAGGAAAAAATAGACGTTTATGTATATGGAAAAACAGTCCAAGAAGCATATAAAAATTTTTGGGACTATATCTATGACTTGATAGAAAGCATAGAAAAAGATAGGGAGATACTCTCAAAGCATTTGGCAAGGCAGAGAAAACTTTTGCAAAAATATTTTGAATTTACAAAGGTTTATTTGTTAAGGGAAATCAATGAGTAAGAATAAGGATATAGATAAAATCATAAAAAAGCTAAATCTAATAAAGGACAAGGGAAAAAAACACGATCTTTATATCTTATATGCACAAAACATTAGAATAGGTCAATTTGGGATTTCAAGAGGAACTAAAGAAAAGAACATTCCATACATACACAGACAATTGCAGATAGACAAATCTGTTTTGGATGATGTTGTTAGTTGTATATCTGGAAGACAAGAGGTTGAAGAAAATTTGAGGGAGAAAGGGATAATATAGTTTGGATTGTTTTTGCTGTATGGACGAAAAGGACAAAGGCATCGAGCGCCCTTATCCTTTTTTCATTTACTGATTTGGTTGGCTTGCCAACGGTTCCAGTGTAAACATGAGATCGTTTTTGTCCTTCTCTTTGAAACGTGTCCATTCGTTTGTAAACGGATAGATAACGACAAATGGAACAGTGAAAAAGACGGTCAAGACAATGGCGCTGGCGCTAACTACCCTGCTAATGGCGATTGGTGGAGGCGTTTTATACCCCTCCATGCGGATCGTGACGAGGTGATTTCCCATAGGGAATTCTTTCAGGGGTATCTTGCAGGGAGTATTGTATTGTGTTGGCTGACCATCGATGAGGACGGTTGCCCCTGGGATATCGCTATGGACATGCAGCCCTCTGCATCCAATCAGGCTACACAGAAGACAAAGTAAAACGAGTATTTTCACTGTTGAGCTCCTCTCGTTATTTAGGTCTTGGAACGAAAGCTTCTTGTTTTGGCTTATCTATGATTTTATCCATCGCCAGGACGATTTTGCATTCACCGGATTCGTCCCAAAATTTGCATTCGGTTTTGATGCACCTACCAAATATGATCTGGGGAACTATTGCAGTAGGATTTGTCAATATCCCATTCTTATTTTGCATTCCTTCTGGGAGTAAGGCGATTGTATTTACAAAAACACAGTTTAGTTGATTTTGAAAATTTTCCATTTTCATTTTACCTCTTTTGTAAAAGAAACGAGGCCAGATTAGCCATATTGTTTATATTCGACATATTTTCAAATTTTTTTTTCATTTCAAACATCTGTTGATTGAATTCATACAGTTGTTTATTCAAAATAATAAGCTGATCTATATTCTCTTTCATGAGGTTGCAGAATATTTTGAATGTTTCCTCTTTGTCTATTGTCATATTTTTTCCCCTTGCAGCAGGTCTATTATTTCGTTCAATTTTTTGAATGCTTCGTCTCCAATGATATTTTTTATTTCCTCTGTCGCCATGTCTTTCTTCTCATTTTTTTTCAGTATCTCAATAACTTCTGGATCAATTTTTTTAATCAAATCTTGTGCGTTTTTGTCTGTATTTTTTATCACAAAAACTAAAGCGTCGTTTATTTTTATCCTCATTCTAGCAACATCGTTTTGCGCAGGTGGATTTTGCACGGTAGCATTAGGATTAGTAGTCGGATTTTGAGCAGGTGGATTTTGCGCAGTAGGAGGTGAAGCCATTTTCATCTTCATAAAGATGCTAACAATATCGTTTAGGGATGGAACTATCAACTCTCGCAGTCCACGAAGAAAATTTAGTTTTTGTTGTAATACATCATCAGGATTTAGTGGTGGTGGCTTTATCGCCTGCTCTAGAACTATCGCAGTTACTTTTGACGTAAAGTCGGAGAAAGATTCTGTTGTCTTCTGTAGTATGATTGGCAATGCCTGCTCAATAGCGGTATCTTTTCGATTTGTGAAAGAATCTATGAGTTTAGATCCATTGCTAGAATTGAGGAAAGTAGAGATGGGGTTTTCTTTAGGTTCTGTGGCTATCTTCATAAGTACAGACATAATTTGATTTTGTGATTTAATCATTTCGACTAGTACGGGAGAATCGTCTTTTTTATTCATGCTTGTCAGGAGTGTTTGGAATTTTTCGCTCTGTTGCGCTTGCTGTTGCATTTGTGCAGTCATGAGCGCAACAAAGATATTCTCTCCTTCCTTTTTACTCGCTTGAGTTTTTGATTCCAACATAGAGATTTTTTCATTCATCATATTTTCTATAGCATTATAGCTGTCATCATCGGTATTTTTTTTCTCATCTTCATCTTGCATACTATCTTGCATGTTTTTTTTTATTTTTTTTAACCTGAGCATTTCAATATCGTCAGCTATCATCTGTTGCATTTCTTCTTTCATTTCCTCCTTTGTCTTTTTCTTCCTATCTATTGTCCGTTCCTCGGTTCTTTCTTCTTTTTTGCAATCTTCATCTTCATCTTCAATCAGTATTTGAAATGGTGGGATGTTATCTATTTTATTTTCGTCAGCATCTAACAGCATTATTCTATATTTCCCAACTCCTCCCCAATCAGACTGCTCGATAGTATCTTTCAGATTTTCCTGGCTTTGATTTTTAGTGCATTGTATTTCTTTGCATATTTTCCATTTTCCTGTTTTTTTGTTCATTTTCTGTATTTGCCAGTGGTGGGTTGCTGCCGATCCGGATTCGATTAGATTGCTTGCCATTAAAAATGGTGTTTGTTCATCTTGAGAAATATTTTCATCTTGATAATTAACATTTTCATCCATGTTTGCGTCCTTCACTTTATAGAAAGAATTCCTGACACAAATTGCCATTTTTTAAAATTTTTGATAGGAATATAACCTCTAGATTTGCAGTGTTTGCATCCCCAGTAATAGAATTTATTTTTTTTTGTCAAGGATATTTTTGATATTTCTTCTAAACAAAAAATGCAAATGAGAGGGCCTAGATATGATTTTATTTTTGGTATTTCGTAATTTTTCCCCATAATTTTTTCTATTTTCTTATAGTTCATTTCAAAAATTGTGATTATTTTTGATAGGTCGTCTCCTATAGGGAAAAATCCTCTGGAATCACATTCATAACATTGGAAAAACGACCAAATGCTTTCTATTTTTTTTTGCACAAAAGTATATGGGCTTCCGCACCATACGCAGTGAAAATCTTTGAGGCTTACGATCTTATTCTTCGTTTCTATCATTTTTTTTCCTTTATATATAAAAAGAAAAATGATTTTTTTTGAAAAATATTATAATTGAATTTTACATAAATACAAAATAAAATTAAAAAATATTCTTGAATTTTACATAAATACAAAATAAAATATGATTCTTATATAAAATAAATGAAGATTTACAGCGCACATATAGCTCAATTAAAAATAAAAAAATAGAATATTATGCACCAATTGGTTATGTCAAGTTTCGAATCGAAACTAGAAAATGCAAACAAAAATAGAAGAAATATCAGCAGGTGATATTGGAGTAAATCAGACTATATCAAAAATCTGCGAAATGGTAGATAGATATAGTTTAGATTTCGAAATTATCTCAAAGGCACGAGAGATAATAAGAGATACTCCGTCCAAAGATAAAATAGCTGAAGCAGATGCTTTATTTTGGTTTGTCAAGGAAAATATTCGGTATTGTAATGATCCGCTAAATGCTGAATTGCTTCAATCTCCTATCGTTACTATCTCATCGAGAGCAGGCGATTGCGATGATATGGTAATTCTCCTCGCATCTTTAAATAAAGCAATTGGAAACGATGTAGCTTATATTACAGTTGCACTTCCTAACAGGGAAAAATTATCTCATATTTTCCTTACTGTACATGCAAATGGTCAATGTAATGCCTACGACCCTACTGATTCGGATTCGTATCCTGGCTGGTACCCGAAACCTACTGGTAGAGTACGGATTTTTTATTCTGAAAAAGATTGGGAAGATAGTGACGGACTTTCTGGTTTTTTTAGTTCTATTAAAAAATTTTTTAAAAAATTGGGTCAGCAAATTCAGGAGTATGTACTTGATCCTATAAAGGATATTATAAATCCAATCTATAATGAAATTAAGCGGATTGAAAGGCGCGTTAGGAATGAAAAAGACAGATTTTTGGATAGGGTCAGCAATGCGATTGCGGATTTCGAAAGTAAAATAGGCCCATGGGGAAAGATGCTCCTCATGGCTCCTATATACATGACCGGAGGGAATCCTCTGTCAATCTTAGAATTTGCGAGAGATCCTAGCTTGACAAATCTTGGAAATGCTATGTTTGGGCAAAATGCTTGGGAAAGATTGGATGCAAACGATTGGGCAGAGATCAATGGACTGGGGAAAACAGTTGGGAAAATTTTTTCCAAAATAGCGGAATACGAGGGATCTTTACATTTCAATCCATTGAAGATTTATGAAGATGTACAGCTACAGAAAGAGACGATAGAGAATGTAATAGACCTAAAACGAAAAAAAATAGAAGAGCTAAAAGAGATAGTTGTTACTTTAAATATAGAAATCAGAGCTAAAAGAGAAGCACTTGCAAAACTAGAGATTGATGTAAAAATTTTCGAAGATTTGCTATCACAAAGAAGGCAGAAGGATTCTGATTACGCTTTGCAAAGCCTGAGTATTCAGAAACAGATAGATAACGAAAGATACAAAGCGGATAAAGAAATCCTTGCGTATCAAAGGAATAAAGTGCTTGAGTTGAGAGATATAGAGGAAAAATATCTGAACCAGATTAGAAAGAATGTAACTTTAGAAGCAAGGAAATGGATAGTGGAGTCTTTCAATAGAGTAAATCTTTTTAGGTATTTATCTCTTTCTGAAAACAATATAGACGAGATATTACAAAGTAATTACATTGAACTTATAAAAGGAATCAGGCTATGATCCATTCTCTGAGCCAACATATTGAAAATCATTATAAGAAGGAAGAGGGCGAAAAAAATCTTGGTTTTTGGTTTATTCTGGCACCCTTGATACAGGCAGGAATACAGGCTGGTACAGCAATATATCAAAATGAGTCTATGAAAGACATTACAGAAGAAAAAATGGAGATGGATCAGAATTATATGAATGCACAGATAGATATCGCGCAGAAAAAAGCAGAGCTTGAAGGCGCTGTCAATCAGGCTCAAATTAGAATAGCAGAAATACAAGCGCAAGGTATAGCGCAGAGAAACGAAATTGATTTAGAATTGGCTAAGGCTCAACTGGATTATGCACAGAAACAACTTATTCTATTAGCAGAATTAGATACAGAAAGAGCAGAATTGGAGAAGATGAAATTGGAGCAAGAGAAGGAGAGTTTATCCCCATTATCCCCAGTTCCCTCTAATTCTTCTATCATTTCTGAGAAGTCTTTTTTTGACTATATTTTGGATTATTGGTGGATTTCTGTCGGAATTATTGGTGGCGCTTTGCTCTTGAGAAAACAATGATAGTATATATTTTTGATCCAACAACAAAAGAATATATCGGGAATCAAGAAGTAAATCCAGATATAGAATCTCTTGAAAAAAGGGGAGAAATCGTTTTTTTCATTCCAGAAAACAGTACGCCAATATCTCCCGATTTTTCAAAAAAAATTGCTGGTGACATGCTTGGATTTTATTGGAATGGCGATAAGTGGAATTTTAAAACGGATGTTGGAATTTTTTCTGGGATAAGCAATTCAATTGTTCTAGATATGATTAATTCCGGTTTTCTGTTAATCCAAAAATATGGAGATTGGTATATTTTATTTAATCCAGATCTTGCATGTGAAGAAAAATATACGATTATAAATCAGTCAGATAAACAATATTTCGATTGGAAATTTTTGTCAATTGAGGAAGCTATTTTTGAAGCTGATATTGTTGATGGTAAACGTCAACCTCCAGATTCGAAAGACACTCCTATAACAGATCAAGAATTGGAAGAATCAAGAAAAAGATGGGCAGATTATGAGCAGGATCAAAGAAACGCTATATTCGCTGCTGAACAGAACATATCTGAACTATCTGCAAAACAAGATGAAATTTTAGATAAAGAAATTCAGAAAATAAACGAATATAAAACGAAAATTTTAATTCTATCTGACGATGATTTTGAGATGCGTAAAAAAATAACGGGTGAAAAAGCTTTGCTATTGCAAAAATCTTTCATCTCAAAAGTAAAAACAATTAAAATTTTTTAGGAGTGATTTCTATGGCTATTTTTGATGAATCGGACGAAGAATATTATGATTGGGAATCTTCATATTGGAATCAAAACGATTCAAATTCAAATAATTCAGATGATTGGAGTTGGGTTTCCAGTTCAGGTTCCTCAAATTCTTCGGATTCATCGTCTACATTAAAGGATGTATTCAGCGCAATAGGAAATGTTTTGAAAGTAGGGGCTCCTATAGCTCAAAGTTTATTATCTCAACAAACATCTCAACAACAAACACCAGTAGTATCTTATCAATCCAACAGTTCCAGTCTATTGCAAAGTTTGCAAAATCAGGTAGGTTCTATGCTTCAAAATCAGCAAGCATTGCCTATAAATGCTCTTAATACTCAGCTTTCGTCTCAGATATCTCAGATATCTCAAACATCTCAAACACAAAAAGTAGACAATTTAACGGATTGGATCAAAGAAAATTGGATTTTTTTAGCGGTGCTTGTTGTGTTGTATGGAATATTAAGATGATATATTCAAATTTTCAAGGATTCATCGTAGACGATATTCGAAAATCGGATGAAATATATGTATTAGAGCAAGTGATTGGATCGTATGTACCTTCATCGAACGATATCCCTTTACTCATTAACGATCTTGAGAATGTAGTGAAGGAAATGAGGATATTTATTGAGGGTGCGCCGAGTTTATCTGGACAATCTTTTATACAAGGACGGGAATCAGTAGCGGCAAAATTTTATCCTCATCAACTTGTTATGAAAAAAATGACGCAATATGGCACAGCTAATTTACAAGGATTCTCAAATTATCTTCCTTTCTATAATCAGGCTGAAAGAATATTCTCGAATATGTACACAATAGATCCATCCAGTACAGCATGGAATAATAATGTATCGGATATGTCTAATTTACTATCGAGCATATCTAAGTTCGTTATGAATCCATTTTCCCCAGTTACGGATACGATTAAAGAATCTATGTCGTCTATGCAGAATATTTCTGAAAAAATTTTAAAGGCTGCTTCGGATGCTGCAAAAAAGTTACCAGAAGCATCTCAGAGTTTTCTGGAAATGATAGTAAAGTATGGGATTGTATTTATGGTAGGATGGATTATCTTTAATAAATTAACAAATAAGATACTAGATAATCCTTTGCTCATGACCGTAAATCCTCCTAATCCAGATATAGATCGTTTATACAGTATTGCAAAACGTAATGGGATCGAAAAAACAGAATTCGACCGCGCATTGAATTTGTTTTTAGCGCAGCATAAAAGACTCCCAAAAATCATCACAATAGAAACAGGTAAGCTGCCTGCATTACTCGTAGAAGTAGGAAAAGTTACAGAGATAATTTATGATCCTCCTACAGGTTCGCGGAAGAAACCTTATGTTTATCGTCACAAAATGGAAAATACAAAATTAGTTACAGATTCTAAGGGTAAATTTCTCGTACTTCTTGGAAATACATATATGGATAGTTGCGACGGATGGTTAAAAAAATAATTTTTAGGAGATTACTATGTCTTTCGAAGATTTTTTCAGAGAAGAAAAACCACGGAAAAGAAAAGCAAAAGCAAAAGCAAAGAGAATATCAATTCAAACAGCAATAAAGAAGGCTGCTGAACAAATAGCGAAAAAGTATGGAAATAAGCGTAAAAACGCTAAAAAAATGAAAATGGGCTCTACGAAAGCTAAAAAAGTAATGAAGCTTGCAGCCGGATATAGAAATGACGGATATTCTTTCAAAACCGCTTTGAAAAAAGCATGGAAAATGGTCTAGGAGGAAAAAAATGTCTCAGTTACTTATGAATCCAGATCTCACCTCTGAGCAAGCATATAGTGCTATGAAGGAAGTGGGAAAAATAACAAAACCTACGAAATTACAGGAAATAGCCGGCAAATATGCTGATCCTGGAGACAACGTAAGCAGTATTCGGTCTAAACAAGATCTTTTCAATTTTTTTGTGAAAAAGATTGATAAGACATCATTAGACAGAGAAAACAAAAAAATCGAGGTTACAGATATAAAGTCAGATAAAATGACTACTGCTGTCATACATGGATTAGTAAATCTGACTCCTGCAACAGCTAATCTTTTTGACGTAAAATCAATCAAGGAAAATCCAATGGATAATCCAGCCCTTATGGAAATCGCGCCGCAGGCAATGGTTGCTGCTGCCGCCAGTATGATGCAGAATCAAATATTCAAAAAAATTACCGAAAAAGCGTATCTCTATTTTCAAGAGAAATCTGTCAAAAATGGTACAGCTTTTGATATAAACAAAGCAATTCGTAATTCGGCACTCGTTGGCGTTGGTGCTTCTTCTGGTTCCGGGATTGGGCTTGCTTTCGCAGCAAAATATATCATGCCGGAAAGCGGGTATTTAGAAACAGGACTTTGGATAGGTACTATTTTGAATACAGCGATGAAACTATACGAAATTTTCACAGCAAATCAATTGATAGCCACCACTCCCGTAGCCACCACTCCCGTAGCCACCACTCCCGTAGCCACCTCCGCTACAACGGAGGATAAATTCGGAGGATTTATCACCCAAAGGGATTTGCAGAGGTTGCAGTCGCAAAAAAATCAATTGGGTGATTTTGTTGTAATGAAAAAGCAGGACGTCGGCAAAGTAGCAAAAACGTCAAGATATATTCCTCATTATGCACAATAGTTAAATATCAAAAAAAATAGAATATTATGCACTAATTAGTTATGTCAAGTTTCGAGTCGAAACTAGAAAATGCAAAGGAGTAAACAATGTCGGAGAATCTTTTATTGTCTGAGCCAGAATCACAGGTAGCAGTAGAAGAACTTAATCAACCCCTCTACTACCGTAGATTAATAGCTGTGACGGCTTCCCAGGATGTTACTTTCTTCAGGGATACAATCACTTCGTCAACTTCTATTGATACAAACATGGAGGTACCAGGCCAGCTACCAAAACATAACAGCTTTGATCTCTGGGGTATTTCTATGGCAGTGGCTTTTGGTTTGCCATACGCTGATTTCATCAAATTTTATAACAGCAGCTATTTCATCTTTAGAGTAAGCAAACGTGTAAAGATAGAAGGCCCTCTCATTATGTTGCCTAGCGTAGTCGGTGCGCGTGGATTTGCGACAACAACAGCAGTAGAGTCGTATAGCAATGGCGAAGCACATCCAACAGCATACCTGCCATTGAATATCGGAAAAAGTCCTATCAAGTTAGATAGTCAACAAAACTTCTATTTACAGCTCGTTATCGCTGCAGGGTCAGTATTCTCAGCTACATTTTATGCGTGGATCTTTCTGCATGGAGTACTTAGAAGAGACAGGTAATCCCCATTCATTTGGAGACAGACAGAGGAGTGACTCTACTAAGTATTTTTTTTTGATTTTCTGTGGGCAATTTGCCCACAGAAAGGACTTGATATGGAGCCTTTGAATAATTTAAGAACCTTATATCGCAAGGATAAAAATAAATATATACTTAATGACGGATTTAAGTTAAGCAGTCTATATTTTTTGGCGATAGATGAATCCGCAGGCGATTCTTTGGTGACATGTCCAGCGAATTCGACGATAAATGCTCAGATGTCAATGGATAGATCTGGTACTGTAGATATTCGTTTTTTCTCTTCTGTTGCGACTTCGGATCAGTATCTAATAACGATTCAAGAAAGTGCAAATAGAAGGGAAATGATGAATCAGCCTATCCATGCACGTTCACTTTTCGGAAAAAATGGTAGATATCTTGAGTTGCCATTCCCTCTTTTCCTAGGCGAATCTCTTGCATTTTTTTTCACGATAACTGATTTATCTGGGAGTACAAATTATATACGTCCTGCATTCGTTGGCACAAAATATCATTTCGAAGGTGCATTAGATCGTTTATATGCACAATATCCAGATTCGAAAATTGCCTCTCCGTTCTTCTACACGACAAACAGTCCAGTTTCTCTTGCTGGTTCTGGATCTGCGACAGCATATATAACGATTCTCAGTTCAGCAGATTTCGTTTTATCGAGTATCATCCCATATTCCACTGGCGCTTATAAAGTGAAAATATACGATGCTCTTACATCGAGGGCTATAACAAGTGGTTATATACATTCTGATAATTTCGGTATAGCTGAATACCAAAGGATATTTTCGGGAACAGTTATTCAGTCCGGCACGACTATAAGACTTGATTTCGTTGATTTAAGTACCTCAACGAATAATATCTATTTCACTCTAGCGGGTGTGAATTATTGGATAGGATAAACTATGGCAGATAAAGAATATTATCCTTTGAGAATATCTCCACAGATGAGGCGTTTGGATGCTTTACAAACTTTGCAAATACCAATAGCAAAGCCTGAGAAGTATTTACGGCTAATTATAACCTACATGGATTTGATAACTTTCTCGGAACAGGCCGAACAAGATCTTATTTGCTATCTTAAAATTGGGAGCAGGAATATTTTCGAAAGCGGATATCAATCGGCAACAGGATTAGATTCTCCTAAGCCTGTTGCCGATACTAGATCTAATGCTAGATCGTCTTTGCTGTACGATCTAGTATCTAGTGCATCTGGTGCAGGAAATCATGATAATTATATGTTTGGAGAAAAACAGATACCTTATTCTATAAAAAACTACGAGGTAATATACTTCGAAATTAAAAATCAGAGCGCTGTTTATAAGCATGGAGTAATTGTAGATTTGCAGGGATTATTTGTCAGGGAGGATTAAAATGAATTTTTTCAATCTTTTGAGGCAAAAGCCAATAATACTCCTTGACTACGGTGGCAATATCGCAAACGGTGGCAATATCTCAGACGAGATTGCATGTATTGGTTTAACGCTTTGTTATGGGATTGTATATTCTTCGCAGAGTGTTATTTTGACAATACAGCAGGGAGTTTTCGACAACCCGATTACTTATCGTGATACTGAAACTTTTATTATCTCCGCAGGAGTAGCTAGGAAATTAGAGGTACCAATAGTCGGCAAGTTTATTAAAGCGACTATAACGAATTCATCAGGCGTTTTGGCATTGGTTGAAAGTTTGTTTCAATGTAGAGGTTTTGGCTAAAAAGGGAGGGAAAAATGCCGGTAGAGCAGGAAAGACAATATAAAGTATACGTAGCAAATACGGCAGCAATAAGTATAAACGTAGCAAATACTCCACTTGACACTTTACCTATGCCACAAAACGGAGTTGAAGATTCTACAGATACGACGCTGTTAGCAACAGCGTCATTTGTAGGATCTGTTTTCGATACGTCGAATTTTAAAAGGATAATTGGATCATGTTTTTCAGATCAGGACGGATCTGTTTTTATTGAGCAATCATATGATGGCACGGACTGGGACATATCATCATCATATGCTTATAGTGCGAACGAAAAATTAGGAATTGATATTAGCGTAGTTGCTACATACGCAAGAGCAAGATTTGTAAATGGAGCCGTAGATCAGACGATCTTTAGAATGAACATTGGCGGGAGTACTTTGTAATGTATATATGTACTAAATGTCAGATGGTTTATGACTCTTTTCAAGATTGGTGCTATTGTGGAGCAAATTTTTCGATTGTCTGTGTAAATAATTCAAAAAGAGCAAATCTGAGAAATATAGACAACATCAAGGGGAGCAACGGAAAAAAGATTGATGGTTTCGAATTTCTAGGAATGCTCCCTGCGAAATGGTATCTCATGGCGTGGGGAAACCCAGGCGGCGGCAAGAGTACTTTCTGTCTCAAATTGATTTCAAAATTAGCCCAGAGAGACCACCGAAGACTTTTTTTGTATTGGTCTTGCGAGGAAGGTTTTTCTGATTCTCTCTCATACAAAATAAAAACTTGGGGAATCACGGAAAAAAATATATTCTTTTCTGTCGCAGAAAATTTAAAAGATTTTCAATTAGAGATTGAAAAATATAATCCTGGTTGCGTTTGTATCGATTCTATTAATCGATCAGGACTAAAATCTAAAGATTTAGTTATTTTGAAAGAAGAATTGTCTATGCCGTTGATTGCGATATGTCATATTACAAAGAATAATAAACACAAAGGGACAAGCGACTTACCGCATGATACGGAAATCAATATCGAAGTGAAAGACGGGCTAGCGACTGTAATAAAAAATCGCTACGGTCCATCAGGTAAAACAATGAAAATTTTTGACAAACAAACAAAATAATGAGGAGAATAATCATGGCTTTTACAGGTACACCTGTAGTTACAAGTTTAGGAAAACATATTGCTCGGATTACTGGAGTGAGTTTAGCTGCGTCTGCTAATGGTACGATAAAAGCGTCTGGCGGTGGCGCAAACTTGCCGGCAACACATCCTGGAGTTTCGGATAACTCTATCGTAATTGTGAATCATGCTGCCGCGCCTGCTGCTGGAACTCCTATCATGTCTGTAGTGAAGTCCGGAACACCTACGGATACGATTACTATTACAAATCATGACGGTGCTAACGCAACTGGCGCATTAGAGATATTTGTTATCTCACCTCACAGTCTAATTTCTTAGTCTTAAAAAATGTCTTATTCTCTGTCTTAAAAAATTCTTAAAAAATTCTTTTACCGTGGGTGTCCACGGTTTTTTTATAGGTGGCAAAGCATGAGGTGGCAAAGCATGATATGGCAAGGAGAAAATTTTAAAAAAGGGAAACACATGGAAAATCAAAAAAAAGAGAATGTTGTTCCTGCTTCTGAAATAAAAATGGAGGAGTTGGACGAAAGCGCAGTAGTGAAGGCTGGAGAAGAATACATAGATTCGCTCAATAATCTTTTTGCAAAAAAGCGGAAGCAGGAGTTAGAATCGAGATTGAAAGATTTCAAATTGGAGATTTTGGAAGAAGTCAAGAAAGAGAAAAATTTGCTTATTGGAGAGGAAAAAAAAATAAAAGATTTAATGATATCCTCTTTGGAAGGATACAAAGAGGATTCATCCAACTTTGCAAAAGCAAAGTTGGATGAATTGCGAAAAGAACTATCTAGCAAGATCGAATCTGAGAGAGATATTTTATACGAAATACAAGACAATGCGAAAAAAGATATATCAAACGATATGCAAGAGAAAAAAGACGAAATGAAGCATGTAGCAGAAACTACAAAAAACGAAATAGTTTCTGTAAAGAACACGGTAGAAAATTTGCTATCTACATTAAACTCAAAGTTGGAAAATTTTAGGATAAACAATATCTCCCCTCTCGAAAAAAAAATATCAACTCTTTATTCTAGGCAACGAGGAGCAGCAGCTCTTCTGTATGGAAAAAAAGAGGATGAAGAAGAATTTTTAGAAAAAGAAGAAAAAGAAGAAAAAAAATAAAAGGGACACAAAAACGAATGTAGAGAGAAGGGAAAAGAAAAAATGAGTAAAACATCACAATTTTGTTTCTATCCTCGCTACGTTCGTTTTTGTATGATATTTTTGATATGGTAACAAAAAATGCAGAATGAAAAAAATCAAAAGGAAATAGACGAAAAAAATAGGATGACTCAGAGGAAGAAAACTTCGGTACTAAAAAGATCTGTACGAATAGCTGGTACTAAGTTCGAAAAACTAGGCAAAAATTTAGATTTCATACTTATTGTTTTCGCGGCTTTTTTGTTGATTGTTACAGGATATTTTTTTTGTAGATTCAAGTTGGGTATGTCGAGTTCAGAAATAAAATCAGCTCTCGACGAATTTCTTTGGTTTCTAGGAAGTGCTTTATCTGCTATCGTCGCTTTCGTAATTTCGTTTTTTGTAAAAATTGGTACATGGCGTAATGCCTGGTCTGGGATAGCAGATAAAGAAAAGACAGATTACGATCCAGAAACGGGCTTATCTCTTCCAGCAAAAAATCCGGAGGATGATTAACATGGCGTTAGCTGAGGTAAAAGAATTAATTGACCAAATCTCTCTCTACGAGGGTGAAAAAAGCGAAAAATGCCCTCGCCCTTTGGTTGATGAACTTTTTGCCTATTTTCGTGACTATTACAGTATTTTGAATAAAAAACACTTCGAAACATATGGGATGATAGAGAAGATAGAAAACTATCCTGTCTCTTTGCAATGTTTAGTTTACGTTGGTGGAGAAGGTATAGTACTTTTGTGTCTATCCGAAAAAAAAATGCAAGTATGTTTAAAAATAGCGAGGACGATGGCACAAAATGAGGCAAGAGTACCTTCAAAGGTAGAATTCTGGGGTATGAAAAAATACAAACAGCAGATACCGAGAAATATTATGTCCGAAAGATTTCGGTTAGGAACTCTCTTACAAAAAGAGTTACCGAATATAATTAAAGAAAAAAAAATAAAATATATAAGAGTACCAGAAGTCTTCCACATGGACACACTGCCAAAAGTACAGCAGACGCCGGCACTGCATTGCGTGATGGAATGGATAGAATCACCAAATATTCTACAGTGGATACAAAAGAAAAAAAATTTAACGTATTCTTTGAATCTTTTTTGTGTACTCCTCGAAGGTATAGATTTCTTGCATAAAAGAGAAATCCTACACCGCGATCTTAAACCAGATAACATATTGATGGGAGATAATGATTCTCTCGTACTCGTTGACTGGACACTCTCGAAAGACGGCATTGGAGATAGAGGAGTGACTCTGCCAGGGACTCGCGGCGGGACTCCAGGCTTTGCGCCTGCAAAATTCATATTAGATAAAGACTTCGCAGACGCAAACGCACTTGATGATATCTATTATCTAGGGATGACTTTCTGGTGTCTAATCACCCTTCGAAAGCTAATCCCTCTTCGAGCAGAGGAATATAGCGAAAAAGTATTACTTGAATATAGGCACAAGCTCGCCGGATACCTGCCAGAATTTGCAATTCCGATTTTTTGGCAAGCGACTGAAGGAAATGAGGAGCAGCGATATCAAAACGCAAAAGAATTCCAAAACGCTGTTATGAAACTAATAAAGGAGGTGACCAGGGGAAAAATCAAATACGAACCTAGCGATAAAGTTTTCCCAGACTCTTTGGAAGTTGGGAAAAAAATTGATTGGGGAAGTTATGCAAGAGACGAAAACCGAGATGTGATAGAAAAAATGTTTCTTTTAAAAGAAAAATGGAGCACGTTCTACCGAATTTAGTGGTAGCATAACTCAAATAATATCCACAGATTACGCAGATTGCACAGATTAAAAGCACTTCTGAAAAATCTGCGTGATCTGTGGATCATTTGGTTTTGCATCATGGCTACCAGGGTAGGCTCACGTTAAATTTTTTGCTACCGAATATTTCTATAACTCTTTGTAAATAAATGAGTTATTTTGCCACAAAATCCGATAAAACGTGAAATGGAGGAATTACAATGGATAAACGAAATTTTTTATTGATAGCTTCTTTAATTTTGATTATTGGGTGTGGCGCTACACACTCTATTAAAATTGGTGGTGGATATGGAGGAATAACAGGGGAGATAGAATATACTTACAATCCAGAAAAAACAAAAGAAGCGGGAAAACCAATCTTAGATTCTGAAAAAGGAGAAGCGATACTTTTATCTAAAGAAGATTTAGACAAGATTTTAGGTACAGTATCAAAGAGTGATTCGAAAAACGAAACACTCTCGCAATTTTTTAAAAAGACAATGGAAAAAAAAGAAAAGAAATAACCTTGTATCCATTGTTTTTTTGGGCCAGCGCCAGCGCCGGCCTTTTTTAAATTTTAAAGGGAATAGAAAATGGGGATCTGGAATGGACTCGATATTTTATCGGTAAGAGAAATAGACAACTATTCTAAGTTGACACGAAACAGCGCAACACAACTACAAGTAGAATCTCAGGACAGCCTGAAAGACTATATAGTAATAAATAAAAAAGTGATAGATCTATCTACACCTATCGTTTGCAATCTATCTGGAAATCTAATAGACAGCAACGGAGCAGATGCAGGATCAGCACCAGGAGCAAGCACTCTCTACTACGCTTATCTTTCGAATTCAATCGCCTCTTATGCACCATATTCTTTGAGACTCAGTGCTACCGTACCCACAGACGAATATCTTGGCACAAGTGGGAATGCAAAAAACTGGAGATTTGTCGGAGCGCTCTATTGTAACGCAAGTACGCAGATAGCGAACGATCTTGAAATTTGTGGTTACGCGAGAGAGGACAAAAACATCTACTTGACATCAGATTTCACCAGGAGTTCTGGCTCGGAAATTTTTTACGATATAACAAATTTATCTGGATACTGCGTAATACTCGATAACAGTTACATAAACATATTTGCTAGTATGCGTAGCACAGGATCGTCTTTCACTTTTTTAAGAGTTCTACTAGACAATATAAGTATAGGACATCAAGGCGTTTACGGATGGCAAAGGACATGCGTATCAGGCATAAAAAAATATACGACTATACAAAGAGTACAATATACTCAACAATACCTTTATCCACTCTCAGCAATAACAATTTATGGAAATTATGAGTCAAGGATAGATAACACATTTATAAATATAGTGAGGGCAAAGTTATGATTTGGCGCGCACTACAACAACAACACGAAAAATCGGCTTTGACAAGCGAACTACAAGCGATTTTTTCTGACTTAAATCTTGATGTTTGCTTCTTCGGTGAC
>Ga0105099_10000741_pt1 | contig 21742 bp, 19 predicted proteins | sample PPLLak3cmMay2015_2_FD_79138 | JGI IMG/M metagenome (GOLD analysis project Ga0105099, IMG submission 79138) | Freshwater sediment microbial communities from Prairie Pothole Lake near Jamestown, North Dakota, USA - PPLs Lake P8 Core (1) Depth... | ecosystem: Environmental > Aquatic > Freshwater >... | reverse complement strand
TTTGCATTCTTTTTATTATGCCGCTCCTCCGGAGCTAAAATTAAATTGCAATTTACCTGCTATTAATATATCGCGCCTATGGCGCTGTGTTACGGTAAAACAAATGAAGTCTCATACAAGAAGTCAGAGGTCAAGAAGTCGGAACTCAGCGAAGACATAAAGAGTCAGAATTGGAAAATGATCATAAATTCAGCAAAAGATCTTAAAGTTTATAAAGCCGCCTATGAGTTGGCGATGGAAATATTTGAAATCAGTAAACAATGGCCAGTGGAAGAGCGGTATTCTCTTATTGATCAAATTAGAAGAGCTTCTCGTTCGGTTTGCGCTAATATGCGCGAGGCGTGGCTTCCTGCTCGTAGGCTGTAAATGTTTTATGTTTATGCAATTGAGAGTAATTGCTCGGGTCGTGTATATATTGGACAAACTAATGATATAGAGAAACGTCTTAGTTTTCATAATAGTGGTTATGTCAAATCAACATGCAAAGATATTCCTTGGCGGCTTATTGCTTTTGAAAGATTTGATACAAGAGACAAAGCTCGTTGGTGTGAGACGAAATTGAAACGTTCACGCGGTACAAGGATAAAATGGATTGAAAAGTATTTGTTATAACTTGCATACAGCTCGGAGAGTCCAAGAGAAGATACGAGGCACACTTTATTAGTAAGTTGACTGACTCAGCCTCCAGCTCGTAGAGCTTACGGCTCGGAGAGATGCTGAAAATAGCGAAACAGATACATGGTTAGATTTTGCCAGGGAATGTGGTTATCTCAACGATGAAGAACATAAACGTTTAACCAGTAGATGTTCTGATATCGGGAAAATGCTCGGTTCTATGCTCAAGAACCCAGGCGCTTTCTTATTAAAGCAATGACTTCAGACCTTGGATCTCATACCTCGAATTTCAGATTTCTGATTTCAGACTTCTGATCTCTGGTTTTAAAATCTGACCTCCGATCTCTGACTTCTGACCTCTTAACTATTACAACAACGGAGGTTCCAATGCCATCTTTAATTAAACTATCACTAATATTTTTGATAACCACCTTATTAATTTCATGTGAGGAAGAAAAAATGACTCAACAAACAACCCCCTTCCCCAGCATCAAAGATGTCCCTGCATCAGCCTGGGAAAAGCTGTCACAAAAAAAGATATATTTCGGCCATCAGTCAGTCGGCTATAACATTATCGATGGCATCAAGGATGTCATAAAAGAAAACCCTCAGATCAAGGTGAACATTGTTGAAACGTCTAATCCTTCTGATTTCAATTCAGGCATTTTTACACATTCAAAAGTAGGCAAGAATCAAGATCCAAAATCTAAACTGGATGATTTCGCCAAATTTTTGGAAAATGGAATCGGTAGCGTAGCGGACATAGCCGCGCTTAAATTTTGTTATGTAGATATTATCTCTGAAACGCAGGTTGATAATGTCTTAAATGATTATATGGCAAACATGAATGAGTTGAAGAGAAAATATCCTGACATCCAGATAGTACACTTTACAGTACCATTAACAAGGCCGAAAACAACCTGGAAAACCATCATCAAAAAAGTACTTCAAATGAATACTGAGCGTGAAGATAATATCAAAAGAAATGAGTATAATGAAAAACTTTGTAATGCATATAAAGGCACAGAACCGGTCTTCGACCTCGCAGCAACAGAATCTACCTTCCCGGATGGCACCCGATCTTCTTTTGTTAAGGCTGGAAAGACATATTATTCCCTTGTCCCTGAGTATACAAATGATGGCGGGCATCTCAATGAGATAGGACGAAAAATTGTCGCAGAACAATTTCTTATTTTTCTAACAAAAATATAGTTCATTGAGTCAAAATGTTTATTGAGCTTATTGTGTTGATAGGCAAAAAACGTCCGGTATGACTCGAAAAACCCTAGTAGCTCAAATAAAACTCCGGTTTCATCAAATATATTGACTCCCAACTCAAACAACCTTTACCCCGTTAAATTTTTATCCTGTGAAATGCAAAGCCAATTTCACCGGGACACTTCAGTGACAGCGCAGCGTATTTAACCGGGGCAAGCATCCCAGTGACCCAAGTAACACAAGGAACAGAATTCATTTATGAAGATTTAAAAATTTGAGGATATAGAGGCATGGCAAGAAGCGAGAAAGCTTGTAAGACTTGTTTATCAAGTTGTTAATAAAAATCCCGAATTCAAAAAAGATTTTAGGTTAGTCAATCAAATTCAAGCAGCAGCGGTTTCCTCAATGAGTAATATCCCTGAAGGATTTTCTAGAAGAAGTAACAAGGAATTTATTCAGTTTTTATATATATCAAAAAGTTCTGCTGCAGAGGTGCAGAGTCAACTATATGTAGCATTAGATCAAAACTATATAAGCGAGGAAGATTTCAACAAAATTTATGATCAAGCAGAAATCGTTTCAAAGAAGGACTCAGGTTTCATCAAATACCTCGACTCCCAACTCAAACAACCCAAGCAACCCAATAAACTCAAGTAACCCATATGCTTCTCAACAGAGCCTTTTACACCTTCAAACCCTTCATTCCCAGATCCCTGCAGATCGCTGTCCGCAGGATGATCGCATTCAGGAAACGCCGCCTTTATGCCGATGTATGGCCTATAGATCCAAAGGCCGGCAATCCGCCTCCTGGTTGGCAGGGCTGGCCGGATGGAAAGAAATTTGCACTGGTCATACAACACGATGTGGATACACAGAAGGGTCATGATAATTGCCGTAAGCTTATGAGGATTGAAAAAAGTCTTGGTGTTAGGTCATTATATAGCTTTGTTCCTGAAAGGTATAAGGTGTCCGGATCGTTGCTTAACGAGCTTTCGGATCAGGGATTCAGTATAGGTGTTCATGGATTAAGGCATGATGGAAAACTATTCTCTTCAGAACGGGTATTCAGGGAGAGCGCTGCCAGGATCAATAATTACCTTAATAAATGGGATTCTGTTGGATTCACTTCGCCATCAATGCATCGTAACCCAGACTGGATGCACATGCTTAATATAGAATACTGTAATTCTACCTTTGATTCAGATCCCTTTGAACCGCAACCGGAAGGGGCCGGAACGATTTTTCCGTATTTTATTCAAAAGGAATATAATCATAAGGGATATGTTGAATTACCTTATACCCTGCCTCAGGATCACCTGCTCTTTATTATTTTACGAGAGAAGAATATAGATATCTGGAAGAAGAAACTGGATTGGATCGTAGAAAGAGGCGGTATGGCCCTTTTTAATACTCATCCTGATTATATGAATTTCAGTGATAGAAAAATTCAAAATGAAGAATATTCTGTAAGGCTATATGAAGAATTCCTTGAATATATTATGTATAGATATAAGGAGCAATACTGGCAGGCCTTACCTAAAGAAGTCGCCAGGTTCTGGATGGAGACAATGGTAAACAAAAACGGCAGTATTTAATTTTGAGTTATCAATTCAAAATATTGGCATTAGATATTCAAAATTGAAAATTTCGAAATTAAAATTATCATTCTGAAATAATAACTGCTCATCGCTAAAATACAGGATAAAAGGTTGATAGGTATTATCGCAGAAAAAAAGAATACTTTAGTTATTGAGGAGTTTTTCCAATTATTCAAGACACCCTGGGAACTCTATAATAAGGATAATATTTATGATATTGTCATAACCACCGGAGATTTCATTCAGGATATAAACGCAAAGCTGATTATTATTTTCGGCTCTGAGCAAAAGTCATTTGATTTAGAGAACAATCTAAAAAGCACAATAGAAAAAGAAGAGAAAATACTTAAATTCAATAATCTAAAATTTCCAGTATATAAAGGGCTTGCGATTTTTAAAACGCGAGAGAATTCGCTGATAGATGTGGAACTCAATTCTTATTCTGCCGGCATAGAGGTAATTTGTAATTACCAGAGGATAGTCCGGATTGGGTATAATATATTTGATGAAATAGAATATATCCTGACTACAGGGCAACCTATCAAGTATGCAACAATTCCTACAGTAGAAATTCATATTCAAATACTTCGAGATTTAATTATTAATTCCGGCCTCCCTTTCATAGAGATCCCGCCGGTTCCGAGAGGTTATGATTTTATTGCTTGTCTAACGCATGATGTTGATTTTGGTGGGATACGAAATTATAAATTTGATCACACCATGTTTGGTTTCATTTATAGAGCCATATTTGTTTCTTTTATCAATCTTTTTAAAAGAAACATAAAACTTAAAAAATTGTATGCAAATTTTAAGGCAGTATTTTTTCTACCACTGGTTTACCTAAGATTGATTAAAGATTTTTGGCTGGATTTTAAACAATACATGGAGATAGAAAGAGATTGTAAGTCAACTTATTTTTTTCTACCTTTTAAAAATAGACCTGGTTTGATAGATGGTAAACAAGCCCCTAATTGGAGGGCATCAAAATACGATATAATAGATGGATGTGCCTTTGTTGAGGAGTTGAAGTCGCATGGTCATGAGATTGGACTTCATGGGATCGACGCATGGAATGATTATGAAAAAGGAATTGAAGAAAGATTACTGATATCATCAATAACTGGAACATCTGAAATTGGCGTCAGGATGCATTGGCTCTTTTATAATCAAAGCTCCATAAAAAATTTAGAAGAGGCTAGGTTCTTATATGATTCCACATTGGGATATAATGACGCAATCGGATATTGGGCAGGAACATCACAAGTCTTTAAACATCCTCAAGTTGAAAAAATTCTCGAATTACCTTTAAACATTCAGGATACAGCTCTCTTTTATGGAAATCGAATGGATCTCAATGAAGAAGATGCATTTAACTCTTGCAAACATTTAATTAATAATTTCAAATTATTTGGTGGTGTTCTAGTCTTAAATTGGCATCAGAGAAGCCTGGCCCCAGAACGCTTATGGAAGGATTTTTATTTAAGGCTTTTAGCTTATATTAAAGAGTCTAGGGTTTGGTGGGGAACCGGCAATGAAGTTGTTAGCTGGTTTCAGAAACGAAGAGATATTAAATTCTGTCGTATAAGGCATAAAGAAGGCAAGATAAAAATAGTATTTAAAGGATCAAGTAAAGAAAACACCCCAGGAATAAAGATAAGGCTATATAATAGAAAATTGAATGGATTAGGAAAATCAGGGTTTGAGTCAGAAAGTAAATCTTTTTCAGAGTTACCATTCGATAATGATATTGAAATGTCACTGTATTGTTAGATACATATGAAAAAAAAAATTTATATGATCGTTTATACTTGGTATTCTATTGATGCACGAGTAATAAGAGAAGCAGAGACGCTTGCATCAAATACAGAAAATGAAGTTTATATCATTACGTTAAAGGAGAAAGAAAAGTCAAAAAGTTATACCCTCAACAATGTTCATATCGAGGAAATGGAAATAAAAAAATATACAGGCAATAGCGGGTTGAGATATATTTTTTCCTATTTGCATTTTTTAATCAGAGCATTTTTATGTTGTTCCTGGCGTTTTATCACTTATGGAATCGATATAATACATATTCATAATATGCCGAATTTTATTGTATTTGCTGGTGTTATACCAAAGATCTTCGGTAAAAAAATTATTCTAGATATCCATGATTCTGTTCCTGAAACTTTTATGTCGAAATTTAGCTCAAAAAACAATCTTCTATTTGACCTTTTTTGTTTAGAAGAAAAAATTAGTTGTTCTTTTGCTAATAAACTTATTTGTGTAAATCTTGTCCAAAAAGAAATCCTTGTAAAACGAGGTATTTCGGCCAAAAAAATACTCATATCCATGAATGTCCCAGATCCAAAAATTTTTAAAATATCCCCAATCGCTGTGAAGAAAAACAGTGATTGTTTTAGAATAGTTTACCATGGTACAATCACGAAAAGGCTTGGCGTCGATTTAGCTATTGATGCTGTTTATTTATTAAAAGATAAAATTCCCGGTCTTCAATTACATATTCTAGGGAGCGGCGAATTTATTAATGAATGTTTGGGCAAAAGCAGGATACTTAACATTTCGGATAGAATTATTTATCACGGCATAATCCCTCTCAATGAGCTTCCTGAGAGGTTGAAAGAAATGGACCTTGGTATTATTCCAAATAGATACAGTATTGCTACGGATTTAATGCTTCCTGTGAAATTAATGGAGTATATCGCATTGGGAATACCTTCGGTTGCACCAAGGTTGAGATGTATTAGTTATTATTTTAATAAGGATATGCTTTCTTTTTTTAATGCCGGAGATGCAAGTACATTAGCTGATGCTGTTTTAGAATTTTATAAAGACCCACAGTTAAGATATCAAAAAGCTGAGAAAGCAAGACAATTTTTAGATAGATACGGATGGGATCAGCATAAAATGAATTTGATAAATTTGTATAATAACATATGATTTTTTCAAAGATAGAAAAATGAATTTAATCGATAATAAATAACAATATAATCTTATTAAAAGGTGCAATCTTATGGATAAAATCAAATTTGCAATCATTGGATGTGGCAGGATAGCTCAACGGCATGCTGAGCATATTAATAACTATGGAATACTTGTAGCGGTATGTGACATTGAATTTGCCAAGGCACAAATTCTTGGAGAAAAGTATGGTGTAAAAGCATATCAGAATATTGATGATTTACTGGATGAAGAAAAATCTGTTGATGTTGTTTCAATATGTACACCAAATGGACTTCATGCCGAACATGCAGTTAAAGCACTCAATTCGGGTTTTCATGTTTTATGCGAAAAACCTATGGCCATAAGTGTTCTTGATTGCGGCGAGATGGTAAAAACCGCTGAGAGGAAAAACAAGCGCCTTTTTGTAGTAAAACAAAACCGGTTTAATCCGCCAGTCGCGGCCGTTAAAGAGGCATTAGATAAAGGGATCTTTGGAAAGATTTTCAGCGTTCAACTTAGTTGTTTTTGGAATAGAAACGCCGACTATTATAAAAATACATGGAAGGGGACTAAAGAACTTGATGGTGGAACACTATATACCCAGTATAGTCATTTTATTGATCTTTTATATTGGATGGTTGGAGATGTTAAGAAATGCTATGCACTAACAAAAAATACTGCACATCAGGACTTGATTGAATTTGAAGATACGGGAGTTGTTATTCTGGAATTTTATAATGGAGCGATCGGAACTATAAATTACACTGTGAATAGTTACAAAAAGAATATGGAGGGATCTCTGACTATTTTTGCCGAGAAAGGGACAGTAAAGATTGGTGGGCAATATTTAAATGAACTGGAATATCAGAGTATCGAAGGATTTGAATTTAAAGATCTACCGGAAGGCAATAAACCCAATGATTACGGGTTTTATCAAGGTTCTATGTCAAACCATGATAAAGTTTATGAAAACATTATAGATGTGCTTTCGAAAGGCAGTTCTATCTCTGCAAATTTTTTTGAGGGTCTTAAGACAGTAGAGATTATAGACAAGATTTATAGTTCTGCTCAAGAATTAGCTTGATGACAACTGTAATTAGAAAAATAGATATCAAGGATGTAACCTTTGGGCAAGATGTGAATTTAATCCAACCTGTGAATCTTTATGGGTGTGAAATAGGGGATCATTGTTTCATTGGCCCATTTGTGGAGATACAGAAAAATGTAACAATTGGTAAACGGACTAAAATCCAATCCCATAGTTTCATTTGTGAATTTGTTAAGATTGGTGATGATTGCTTTATTGGACATGGTGTGATGTTTATAAATGATCTTTTCTCTAGCGGAGGTCCTGCTGGGGGTGATAAATCTTTGTGGAAGCCCTGTATAATCGGCAACCATGTAAGTGTCGGGAGTAATTCAACGATCCTTTCGGTTAAGATATGTGATAATGTAGTCATTGGCGCTGGGTCGGTTGTGACAAAGGATATTGTAAAACCGGGCAAATATGCAGGAAATCCTGCACGATTAATGGATGAAAGTTATGACTATTAAAAAAATCAAGCTTGCGCTTATATGCACTCAGGGTGGACATTTCGAGCAATTGACAAACTTGTCTGAACTATACAACAGGTATGATTACTTTTGGATTACAAATGAGAACAACCAGACACGAAGTGCGCTGTTAGCGGAAAAGAAATATTTCGTTGCGGTCGCTCATTTTAAAAGGCCATGGTCATACTTAGAGCAAGTTCCGACCTTTTTAAAAGTGTTCAGAAAAGAGAAACCTACTCACATCCTTTCAACTGGGTCTGGCAGGACTGCCTTTATCCCATTTATATTTTCTAAATTACTCGGAATAAACTTCCTTTATATAGATACATTTTCCAGGGTAAATGGATATTCGAAGTTTGGATCGTTTTTGCTTTTTTTGGGTCAGCAGATTTTCTGCCAATGGGAGGACAATAAAAATCAAAAGGCCGTTTATATTGGACCGGTGTTCAAGAAAATTCAATATAGTAATAAAATTCAAGTCTCTAATTCCGACTATATATTTGTGACTTTAGGGACAAGGTCGGAGCCCTTTACAAGATTGATTAAATATATTGATGATCTAAAGAAAGAAGGAACAATAAAAGAGAAAGTTATTGTTCAGGCAGGAAGAACAAAATACACCTCGGATAATCTGGAAATATTCGACTTTTGCTCTCCTGATGAAATCGAAGAATTGATTGATAACGCCAAATATGTTGTCACTCAAGAAAGTGCTGGTATAGGCTCGATTTGTTTGAAACATCAAACCAGATTTATTGTTATGCCAAGAGATTATAAGCATGGAGAGTTGCCGACAAAAAGTGATATGAAAGAAGATTTACATGTCAAATTGGAGGAAATGGGATATACAAATGTGGTAAATAATTTGGAGGAATTGAAAAAGTCAATCAAGAATATAGATAGTCTGAAAACCGGCTTTCCCTTTGATAATACTTTGGCGATACAAAAGTTGACAGACGCTATTGAGAAATCTTAAATATATTATGGTTTTCAGAATGATAATAGAATTAAAACCCCAAAATCATTGGAGGAAACGAAAATGAACATCCCATTCGTTGATTTAAAAGCTCAGTACAATAGTATAAAACATGAAATTGATGAAGCAGTGGCTGATATAATATCCAGCACTGAATTTATTGGAGGAACTTCAGTTGATTCTTTTGAAAAGGATTTCGCGTCCTTTTGTGGAGCAGAATATTGTGTAGGAGTTGGCAATGGGACGGACGCCCTTACAATAGCTCTGAAAGCTCTTGGAATAGGGGCAGGAGAGGAAGTCATCACCGTTGCCAACAGCTTTATTGCCACCTCAGAGGCAATCACGAATGCAGGAGCAAGAGTTGTTTTCGTAGATATTAATCCGGAAACATATAATATTGATGTCAACAAAATTGAAGCGAAAATAACTAAAAAAACAAAGGCCATTGTACCTGTTCATCTATATGGTCAACCGGCAGACATGGATCCGATAATCGCATTAGCAAAGAAATATAATCTAAAGATCGTTGAGGATGCAGCCCAGGCTCATGGCGCTCTTTACCATGAGCGCCCAATCGGATCAATTGGGGATATGGCCTGTTTCAGTTTTTACCCTGGGAAAAATCTAGGAGCATATGGGGATGGCGGAGCTATTTTAACAAACAACAATGAACTCGCTCTAAAGGCAAGAAAGATCGCCAACCATGGCAGAACCGAAAAGTACAATCATGAGTTGGAAGGCTGCAACAGTAGATTGGATGGATTACAGGCAGCAATTCTGGGAGTTAAGTTGAAGCACCTTGCGGAATGGGTAGATAAACGACAAATAAACGCCTATCTGTATAATAAATACCTGAAAGACACTGGAGTAATTACGCCCGTGGAGATTAAAAATATTAAAGCAGTATATCATCTTTATGTGGTGAGGGTAAAAGATGGGAAGCGTGAGACTTTTCAGGACCATCTGAAGAAAAATGGTATAGCAACAGGTATCCATTACCCCATTGCCCTACCTAATTTAATGGCTTACCAGTATCTAAAGCATAATGAAAAGGATTTTCCTGAGGCCACAATGGCATCTCAGGAGATATTGTCTCTGCCGATGTTTCCTGAGTTAACAGAAGATCAAATTAATTATGTAGCTAGACGAGTCAGTGAATTTTATATCTAAAATAGATTTAGTGTTAGTATCACATTAATCAAGCATTATTTATCGGATATAATGTGTTTCATAAGACAGATATAAATATATCTTTCCTAATAAACGTATTCTCATAACATATACTTCTTTTGTAGAATGAGAGATTATTAAGGGCAATCAATTGTCTTCTTATGATTGGAAAAATGCGGCATATGGATTTTTGATAATTATTCTGTAATGAAAAATTTAAGCAAAACTTGTATATTTCAATCAAAGGTAACAATCCCCTCCCAACATCGCAGAAAGAGATTCTATTATCAGTCAAAATAATGGATGATATATTTTGACTGGTTAGCCCAAAGGATATGGAGGTTAAATGAACTTTATGGAGATTTATAGGTATGTTATTGTAACGCCTGCTCGTGACGAAGAAGATAACATTGAAAGACTAATGCGTTGCATGATTTCGCAGACTGTTTTACCTGTCAGATGGGTAATTGTTAGTGATGGCTCTAGGGATAAGACGGATGAGATCGTCGAGAGGTATATAAAAGAACACAATTGGATCGAATTAGTGCGAATGCCTGAACATAGAGATCGAAATTTTGGCGCGAAGGTTCAGTGCTTTAAAATCGGTTATGAAAGATTAAAAAATATCTCTCATGATATCGTAGGAAATCTCGATGCTGATGTATCTTTTGAAAATGACTATATAGAGTTTTTGCTGGAAAGATTCATTGATAACCATTCGTTGGGAGTAGCTGGGACACCGTTTGTTGAAAACAGTGGTTACAGTAGTAATTCTGACAGTTTTGAAGGTGGAAAACATGTCGCTGGTGGCTGTCAGTTTTTTCGAAAGGCTTGTTGGGAAGAGATCGGTGGTTATAAAGCGAACAAGGCTGGTGGAATAGATTGGATTGCAGTTACGACGGCACGTATGTATGGATGGACAACGCAATCTTTTCCCCAAAAGGTTTTTTTTCATCATAGAAGCCTTGGGACAGGTGAGAGCAATAAGTTTAAATCGAATTTTAACTATGGTCGAAAAGACTATTATCTTGGTAACCATCCTTTGTGGGAAGCGTTCCGAATCGCATATCGTTTAACAAAAAGACCTTATTTTGTCGCGGGCTTTATTACCTTGGTAGGGTACCTGTGGGCTTTGTTTACTCGAATGGAACGCCCTATTTCCAAAGATCTGATGAAGTTCCATAGAAATGAAGAAATGCGAAAATTAAAAGCGATTTTACGATCTGTCATTAAATTGAAGAAAATCAACAAATATGATTTGAAATATTAAATTCAGATTTTATTTCCAAGAGAAAAGCATAATGGAAAATCAATTAAAAGAAAGAATTGAATATTCTGTTGAAAAATTTGTTCAATGGCTGGACCTATATGGTGAAACCTCATATGATCATCAAACATTTTTTGCGGGCCCTGTTGGAGGGAAAGCAAAATTATTATATTATAAGAACGCTTTACTCGGTACCATCGCGGTCTCACCGATGATTTTTTTTGAGGCTTTTGTACCTTCTGCGAGAAAATTGTTCTGGAAAAAACAGCGTTTTCCAATAGCAGATGCACACTATGCAATGGGATTTGCCTTGCTAGCAAAAGTCACCGGCAAAGAAGAATATTATCAAAAGGCCATTCATTTTCTAGAGGTGTTAAAGACCTCACGTTCTCCTGGTTTTAACAATTATTGTTGGGGATATCCATTTGATTGGCGAACAAGAGAAGGAACGATTCCAGCCAATACACCATTTATTACAACCCTACCCTATGTTTACGAAGCTTTTGAGTATGTATACTCCATTGACAAAAATGAGCAATGGCTGGAGATCATGCACTCTATTGCTGAACATAGCGTTCAGGATATCCAGGATTTTAAAATGTCGAAAGGTGCTTATTCCTGTGGTTATGGTCCTTATGATAGCAAAGGAGGTGTCATTAACGCCAGTGCTTATCGGGCCTTTCTTCTGACAGCGGCAGGCAAACAATTTTCAAATGATCAGTATCTAAAAATTGCCGAAGGGAACATCAATTTTGTAATTCAATCCCAACAAGAGAATGGTGCTTGGTATTACGCAATAGATAATGTTCGGGATTTTGTTGACCATTTCCATACTTGTTTTGTGATGAAGGCACTCGCCAAAATTATAAGATTGACTGATCATAAGGGATGTTCAGCTGCAATTGAAAAAGGGTTGCAATATTATAAAATAAATCTTGTTAATGAATACCTGCTCCCCCAACCTTTTTCAAAGGCGCCTCGTCTCACAGTATATCGACATGAGTTATATGATTACGCGGAATGTATTAATCTTGGGGTCTTGCTGAAAAACAGATCTGAAGATTTAGATAAGATACTTATTGCCGTATTAACCGATTTACTTGCTCATTGGAGGAAACCGGATGGATCATTTCGTTCTCGTAAGCTTCTTATAGGATGGGATAATGTCCCGATGCACCGTTGGGCTCAATCCCAATTGTTTAGAAGTTTATGCTTTTTACTTTATGAAGAAAAAAATGCTTCTCAAGCTTGGCCTTAACAGCTTTACGATATCCTATCTTTATATATTTTGGTCATAAAATAATTATAATAGACATAGCTAATCTTAATTAGCTAACAATGGACTTATTTGCATTATTGTAAAACAAAGGGGCTACAAAACCATGTGTGGTATTTGCGGGCAATACAACTTTCAATATGATGCGCCAGTAGAATTAGATAACATTAAGAGAATGACAAAAACTCTTGTTCATCGAGGTCCTGATGACGAAGGGTATTATGTATCCAATTCACTGGGTTTTGGATTCAGGCGTCTATCAATTATCGATCTTGGCGGTGGTCATCAACCAATGTCAGATTCTGAAGAATCTATATGGTTAATTTTTAATGGTGAAATCTATAATTTTCCGGAATTGAAGATAGAGTTGGAAAACTGCGGTCATGTCTTTAGAACTAAATCTGATACCGAAGTAATAATCCATGGTTATAAGCAATGGGGCGTTGATGTCTTGAATCATCTGAATGGCATGTTTGGCCTTGCTTTATGGGATGCGAAGAAAAAGAGACTACTGATTGCAAGAGACCCCATGGGTATAAAGCTTATCTACTATAAAATTGATTCAGGCTGTGTTTATTTTGGATCCGAAATCCGTGCAATTCTAGCCTCGATAAATAAAAAACCTGAACTTGACCCAGTGTCATTAAATCTCTTTCTGCGTTATCGTTACACACCCTCTCCACTCACTATGTTTAAAGGAATAAATAAACTGGCTCCAGGCACTATGTTGATATGTGAAAAGGGGTCAATAAATTTAAAACGTTGGTACAATTATAAACCGGAACCATTCACACCTATAAAGACCGAAAGTCAGGCAAAAGAAGAATTGCTGGCACTTTATAAAAAAGCGGTCAAAAGACAGCTTATTAGTGATGTTCCGCTTGGTCTTCTTTTAAGTGGTGGTATCGACTCGGGGCTTTTGCTTGGTTTAATGAATTTACATGGGAACTCATGGCCAACCTTTTCGGTAGGGTACGGAGAGAGTTTTAAAGATGATGAACTTTTTGATGCTGCGAGAACTGCTGAGATTTTTTCGGCGCAAAACATTTCAACCAGACTTGACTGGAAAATATTTGAGTCAACATTACCTAAGATAATATCTTGTTTAGAAGAACCTATTGCTTCTTCATCAATAGTGCCAATGTATTTTGTTTGTGAACGCGCCAGACAGGATGTAAAAGTTGCGCTTATGGGGCAGGGGCCTGATGAGCTTTTTGGCGGGTACACTCGTCACCTTGGAGTAAGGTATGGGGCATATTGGAGAAGCTTGCCTGAGTGGTTGAGGGCTCCATTGACTGCCATAATCAATAAGCTTCCAAGAAATGAATCATTTAAACGAGGTGTTTATTCATTAAATATTCCTGATAGGATGAAAAGATATCAGCATGTCTTTTCAATTATCCCGGGTGACACTATAGATAATCTTTTTAAACAGGATATTATACCTCCTGATGCAGGAGAAAAGATATTAGAGTGCTGGAGTGACCTCAAGATGTTGATGGCGCATACGGACGAACTCGGGGGGTTCCAGTTTTTAGAAATCAGATCATCCTTGCCTGATGAATTGCTTATGTATGCTGACAAGTTGTCAATGGCGCATAGTCTTGAGGTCAGGGTGCCTTATTTGGATAAAGAAATTGTTGAATATGTTGAAAGGCTCCCAGCATATTTTAAGGTAAGGAATGGCTCAAGAAAATGGATCCATCGAAGAGTCTGCCAAGACTTTATGCCTAAAGAGATATTAAAAAGAAAAAAACGTGGTTTCGCTGTCAATGTAGTAGATAGCTGGTTTCAAGAATCTTTAAGTAAAAAAATGGAGAATATCTTTAAAAATAAAAGCTCATTAATGTACCATTATCTGAGATCAGAACACATACAGAGCCTTTTACAAGGGCATGTGTCTGGAAAAGAAGATAATCATAAGCTTTTATTCAGCTTGATTGTTTTTGAAGAATGGTTGAGATCGAATAACTTCCAAATTTGATTAAGTGTAATAGCTCAGATCAAATCTTTGATCTTTATGCATTTTAATTAACAAATGGTAAACCTCCGTCTGTGCCGGAGGTCTGTGAATTTCAAGGATATTCACTCCCCTTTCAGTATTCTCAGTATGTTGTCGCAATGGACTTTTAGGAGTTTAAAATTGCCTTTTGTTATTTCCAATAAAGGATTGAATCTGCTTAATAATTATTTAATAATGTTTTTGCAGAGACCAATCGTAAGGAAAATGACGGGAGCTATATTTGCCCAAGGATTATTGAGTGTAGTAAATTTCGTTATAGGATTGACCATTGCTAGGTATGCGGACAAGAAAGAATATGGTTTATTTGTAATACTATTTTCGATTATTGGGATTTTAGGAAGTTACCAAAATGCTTTGGTCAATACTCCATTAACAGTACTTTTGCCTTCAAAAGTTTCATCAGAAAAAGAGTCTTTTATTTCAGGTTTATATTTTGGGCAATGGCTTTTTTTATTGCCACTTATCATTATTGGAATAATTGTTGCTGCTATTTACTCTTTAATCGAAGGGGATTATGCAAAATTAATTAGTTTTTTAATTCTATCGTTTACTTCATCAACCTTTATTTTGCGTGAGTTTGTTCGGACAGTTGATTACAGTAAGCTTCGAATTAAATCATTGTTGCTGATGGATATAATTTTTACAATTTCTACTGCGTTAGGCATATTAATACTTTTGGTCTCTCATACAGTGACAAGTAATTTAGGAATAGGTATTCTAGGAATTGGGTATCTTATTTCAGCAATTTTCGGATATTTTAATGCACAGGATACTTATAAACCTAGACTGAATTTAATAAAAACTTCTTTGGTCGAAACATGGCAATTTAGTCGTTGGACGCTAATTGGAGTAACTCTGCATGAATTGAAGGAAAGAGGATATATATATATTGTAACTATATTGTTGGGTATTGTTGAAATTGCTGATATGTCCGCAGCTCGTTTGCTTGTTACACCGATAGGTATTTTTATCACTAGTTGCGGGAAGATTCTTCTCGCAAAAGGAGCCGATATACTGGATAGAAAGGGGGTTAGCGTTTTTACAAAATTCGTATTATCAATTATTTGCATATTAATATCCATATTGGGTTTCTATGTCTTTTTTTTATGGATCTGCCATGACCAAATATTTTCTTTACTTGGAGAAAAGTATAGTAAATCTGAAGGATTCGTGTTGTTATGGGAAATCTACTACTTTACTTTTATACTAATGTATACAACTTCAATCTCCTTGCAAGTTTTTAAAGAATTCAAGGTATTAGCAAATTATGGAATTATTAGTGCTGCCCTCACAATTTCGATCTGTTTCTTTCTGGTTCCATATTTTAGGGGTGCTGGTGCTATCATCTCATTAATCATAGGGGAGATATCCTTTTTCTTACTCTGTCTTCATAGATTTGTAAAAATTAGCGCTTCCTGCAAATCGAAAATAGAAATATAAGCAATCAAAAAGTCTAAAATTCTGCTGTTATCACCTGGAATCATCAACTGCTTATGTTGAATTACAAACAAAAATCTGAAGTCTCTTCTGCAATTTGGGTACCCTTAATCTGGTTTGCAATCGCCATATCACGGTCTCTTGCAAATTGGCTAAGCTTGGGAAGTCAAGATATTGAAAGTTCAAGCTATTTAAGTGGAAATATGGTTGATAGAACTTTTGATAGTGTCCTATTAGTTATTGGATTGATAATACTTTTAGTTCGAAAAATAGACTGGTCTCAAATACGAAAAGACAACATTTGGATTATTATATTATATCTCTTTATGGGTATTAGTATTTTTTGGTCTGGGTTTCCTGAAGTTTCATTTAAAAGATATATAAGGGCGATTTGTGTCCTTATTATGGCTTTAGTTATCCTAACAGATGGCAATCCACTTGAAGCTTTGTCGAAACTACTAAAAAGATGTTTTTATATACATATATCACTATCATTTTTATTTATTATGTATTTTAGAAATATTGGAGTAGGTTATGATGATTTTGGGAAAGAATACTGGAATGGAGTGGCAGCAGGTAAAAACGGGCTAGGGCAATTGGCCATGATTAGTGGTATCTATTTTGTCTGGGATATATTGAGAAATTGGAGTAATAAAAAAATAATTATTAATTTCATATTTTTATTGGCTAGTTTATGGTTATTAATTGGGGCCAATAGTGTTACTTCAATAGTTGTTTTTTTTAGTGGAATTATTATTTTGTTAATATTACATCCTGCAAAAATAAAAACAGAACGCACAGATAAGTCTATCAAACTATGTGTTTATTTTATAATTATCTCTATTTTAAGTTATCAATTTCTGTTGCCAATAATTATTGAAGCTTTTGGACGTGATCCAACCTTGACAGGAAGGACAACACTTTGGGGTGATGTACTTCGTATTGTGTATCGTCGCAGTCCAATATTAGGAGTTGGATATGGAGGTTTCTGGATTGGAAACCTTGGTAATGATCTATGGAATTGGGCTGCATATGTCTGGAAACCCCAACAGTCACATAATGGATATATAGATGTATATGTTGAGCTTGGCTTGGGCGGAATATTTTTAATAGTGTGTTTAATATTTTCTATTATTAAAAATATAAAAAAAACTTTCGAAATTAATTATGAGTATGGTAGATTCCGAATGATTTTACTGACTATGATTTTACTACACAATATTACTGAATCTAGCCTGATTAAAGGTTACCATAGTTTTTGGTTTCTATTTCTTGTTATTGCCATGAATGTTTCAAAAACTATGAAATTGGATACATTCAAGAAATAATAATGAGCGAATTTTAGTAGTTAAAACTAAGTGTTTTTACCCTTATTTTTAATCACTTCGTGTTTAATTCCCCATCGCTCGTGGTGTTAAACCTGACAAATAGGTTTTGATACTCAGTTGCTTTTCGGCGAGTTAGTTCATTAGATTTTAAGGCATTTGGGGATGCGGTTTGACTTGGTTATATATCATAATAAATCTTTTCTTGAGATTGTGGTGGATTTAATACAGCATTAATCTTAGCCTGTTTAGTTAGGTCAGAGTTTGAATGCCGCTGAAGCTTGGATTTTTAAAACCTCTCTTGCTGAGGGCTATGAATCGGGCGTAAAGCCGGGGTCTCTGTCCTCGGAGATTCCGATTCAATCGATTTCTTGATGAATAATTCAATTCCCAGGGTATGACATGGATGTTCAAAAAACTCATATTTGTGTATGTGTCTGCACTTATAATAGACTGCAATCATTAGACTTATTGTTAGGTAAACTGCAAAATCAAAATACTAACCGATTATTCACTTATTCGATAGTGGTGGTAGATAATGATCATACCCAATCTGCAAAAAGTATCGTTATTTCTTATAAGAAGAAATCTATCATTGAGATTGACTATTGTAATGAGCCTATACAAAATATTTCCCTTGCGAGAAATAAAGCAGTAAAAAATGCGAAAGGTGATTTTGTTGCTTTTATTGATGATGATGAATTCCCTGATGAGAATTGGCTCATAAACATGTATAAAACATGCAATAAATATAAGGCTGCTGGAGTCCTAGGCCCCGTTAAACCCTATTTTGAGAATAAACCGCCTGAATGGATTATTAAAAGCAAACTATGTGAGAAACCACAACATAAATTAGAAACTGGATTTACGCTATTACATCCGAGGGATACTCGTACAAGTAATGTTCTGTTTGTGAACGATATTTTCAATAAAGAGGAAAATATATTTAATCCCGATTTTGGAAGAACCGGTGGTGAGGATGTCGATTTTTTTAGAAGAATGATTGAAAGAGGCAAAATTTTCGTATGGTGTAATGAAGCTCCAGTTTACGAAATTGTGCCGTCCAATCGTTTAACGAGATCTTATTTTCTAAAAAGGGCTTTGCTTCGAGGTGCAGTCGATTCAAAAAATATGACTCCTAAAAGTTTTATAAAATCTATAATTGCCATTTTGATATATACAATAGCGCTGCCTTTCCTTTTTCTAATAGCTCATCATTTTTTTATGATATATTTGATAAAAAATTGCGATCATCTTGGTAATCTTTTAGGTTTTTGTGGAATAAAAATTATAAAAGAGCTAGAATATCCATGAAGATTTTTAATTAATATTTTTAATTCCCCGTCCTATTGTAGTGGGGTAGTTGATCCGCAATCCTAGGACTTTTTAATACTTATTTTTTCACTAGTTATGGTAATAAATCATGAGGTGTATTGAGGTAACAAACAATTGCTGTAATGATACCAATATACCTTTTGATGAAAGGTTACATGCATCCAAATTTTTTCCCATCAGTTAAGGAATGTATCAATATTCCAGCGAGAGCTAGATTTCATGGCGTTCTGCTCTAATATGAGGTCATAGAAGTAATAGGTTTTTAAGGTACTAGTAGTAACGAACCATAAAGCTAATCAGTCCTAGTGAGATTATTGTGTTTAGCACTATTTCCATCGTACGCATTTGTTATAAAAACCTAATGGCTTGATGTCCTTTTTTATACATCAGCGTTCACTTGTTTATACAAAATGAATAACTATAATTTGATCATTGGGATATCTAATAATAATTCTAATGGACGGTTCAATCTACTCCTCCTATTTATTTGAGCCCTTGTTATGCGAAATGACGATAACAATGCTATCAAGAAATATATTTTCGAATATTTTTTAAGTCTTAAAAATAGATTGAAAATTTTTGGCATAGACATTGCTTTATTATTTATGAAAATTTAACAGGGCTAAATCATTAGTATTAGGTTTTATGTAGCGAGTCCTCGAAACGAAAAAGCTAATAGATATATTAGCAATTAGTTTTGATACCTTAATAGTCTGTAAAAATTGGGGCTTTAAGGATCAAGTGGAAAGGAGTAAAAAATGGATCATCTTGAAATCAATAAAAAAAGGATTTGTCAAAAGGGCATATTTTTATTTTTTCTATTCACATTTTTATTCAGCATAGCGTCTATTGGAGTAAATAAGTCATATGGGGAAATAATACCATCATCCAAACGGATTAATTGGAAAGCAGGAGTGGATGGTGGGATCCCAAATGTATCACAATCCGTTGATGTTACCGATTATGGTGCGACAGGGAATGACACAAGTGACGACTACAGTGCATTTGTCAAGGCTATCTCTGCTTGCACCAAAGGACAAGGGGTTTATATTCCTGCTGGAACCTACTACCTTGATACTCAGCTGACTATTGAGAAAAGTGTTGTTCTTATGGGTGCTGGGTCTGATTGCACAGAGATAATTATCAGACAAACCGGGAATAATGGCATTTTTTTTGCAGCTTGGGGAGCGGGGACAGTACATAAGATAAATAGCGGTTATACAAAAGACAGTACCAGTTTGGTGGTTGATAATGCTTCAGGTTTAAGTAATAATGACTATATTGTGATTTGGCAAAATAATAATAGTATCGTTGAAAATGGGGGTTATGGTACTTATGGTACATTTTATGGTGAAAGCAGTGGGAATGGCGATCACTGTATGTCGCAAATTGTTAAAATTACAAATGTGTCAGGGACTACTTTAACATTAGACAGGCCTATTTATTACACGTTTGAATCAAAATATGATCCTGAATATAAAGAACTGCCAATGCTTACAGGCGCAGGGATTTCAAATATAAAAATATCCGGAGTCTCTTCTGGGGCGGGAGTTCTGGTTAATTTTTATAATTGTGCTTACTCATGGGTAAAGAATGTTGAGCTCGCAAATGCTAATAATGGTTTTATCCAGCTTATAAATTGCTATAAATGTGAGATCCGGGATAGTTATATTCACGATGCCCTTGTATTTGGGCCTGGTTCCGGGAAAGGGATTGCTTTATGGGGCTCAAACTCAGATATATTAATAGAAAATAATATTGTTAATCATACACGTCATAACATCGTCATTGAAGGTGGTGGAAGTGGATGTGTTATTGGATATAATTATACGTTGAATGCATATGATGGGACGTCAAGTGTATGGTTATGTGAGGATATAGTGACCCATGGTCCTCATCCATACATGAATTTATTTGAAGGTAATTATACTGGCAAGTTGGTGTCTGATTGGGCACATGGCAGTTCAAGTCATGCAACATGGTTTAGAAATTACTCTTTAATGGGTCGTCCTGATTATGAAACAACTATGGGCTTATTTGGATTTGAGGTTTCAAAATATCAGAGATATTTCAATTTAGTTGGAAATGTTTGTTGTAAACAAGGAGATCCTGGAACAGTTTTAGCACCATCTTATACCAGCCATCCAGCAGCTTTCCGGTTTGGCTGGTCTTATGCTAATTCTGGTATGTCTTGCATATTAGATAGTGCTGTTATAAACACAATGACATTTACCGGTAACTATAATAATATTGATGGGTCAACTCAGTGGGATACTAACATTGAAGATCAATCTTTGCCGGCTTCATATTATTTATCATCTAAACCTTCTTTTTTTGGGGACTTGCCGTGGCCTGTAATCGGTCCTGATTTAGACCCAAAAGTTGGTGTCTTGCCTGCGAAATTACGTTATGAAAAGATTAAATCTGGTGTATCGCAGGCAGCTGATGCTCCGGGGACTCCATCAACGTTGCGAGTCCAATAATAGTTATATATGTAAAAAGGAAAAGCGGTTTTAGTGAGTAATATAATACCGTCCTTTGGGTGGAGTTATATGCATTTGGCCTTGTTGATCTAATGTTGGTATTAAAACTATTGTAGTGAACGAAATACATGAATCAGGTGAAACGCCACAGCCTTTTGTCGAGAATAGGCCGATTAAAGCAATTTGATTTTACCCAATTATATGGTTAAAAGGTAAAAAAGTGTGCGATTCATAGAGATAGTTTAAATTTTTCTTAACTTCATATTTTTAGAGTAATCTGATTTTGTATGCGCTCTTTTGATGTATCATATTGAGCTTCAACCTCATCCCGATAAGGAGTTTTACAAGTTGCCTCAAAATATTTTACCATAGGAGTTTTCCCATTAAGGGGACCATGAGTTATTGTCAAATGTTGTGTTTGAGGGATCAGGCGGCGTTCCTTATTTCCTCTACCCCATTGACAAATTTTATACCCTCAATGATCTGTCCTAATTTCTCCTTGAACTGAAGATGTTGCCA
>Ga0105099_10000740_pt1 | contig 21799 bp, 19 predicted proteins | sample PPLLak3cmMay2015_2_FD_79138 | JGI IMG/M metagenome (GOLD analysis project Ga0105099, IMG submission 79138) | Freshwater sediment microbial communities from Prairie Pothole Lake near Jamestown, North Dakota, USA - PPLs Lake P8 Core (1) Depth... | ecosystem: Environmental > Aquatic > Freshwater >... | reverse complement strand
CCGGAGGTCTTCGACCTGGCCGGTGACCGGCCGGATTTCGATCTCGGGATCGATCAAACCCGTCGGCCGGATGATCTGTTCGACGATCCGGCCGCCGGCGGCCTTAATCTCATATGCGGCCGGGGTGGCCGAGATGCAAAGGACTTGACCGATCCGGTTCTCGTATTCCCGAAACTGGAGGGGCCGGTTGTCCAGGGCCGAAGGCAGGCGGAAGCCGTGCTCGATCAGAGTCAGCTTGCGGGACCGGTCGCCCTGATACATCCCGCCGATCTGGGGGATGGTGACGTGAGACTCGTCGATAATCGTCAGGAAATCGCGGGGGAAGTAGTCGATGAGCGTATAGGGCGGCTGGCCGGGCGTCCGCTGGCTGAGATAGCGGGAATAGTTTTCGATCCCGGGGCAATAACCGAACTCCCGGAGCATATCCAGATCGAACAGCGTCCGCTCTTCGATCCGCTCGGCTTCGACAAACAGGCCGTTCGCCCGAAGCTCGCCGACCCGTTGTTTCAATTCTGCCTCGATAGCCGAGACGGAGGCATCGAGAATGCTTTTCGGAGTGGAAAAAAACGTCCTGGGATGAATGATGATTTTGATGAACTCCTCCAAGGTCCGGCCGAGGAGGGGGTCGATCGAGGTCAGGCGGCGGACCCGGTCGCCGTCAAGTTCGATCCGGTAGGCGAAGTCGGCATAAGCGGGGAAGACTTCAACCACATCCCCGCGGACCCGGAATCCACCCCGCTTGAATTCGGCGTCCTGCCGCTCGTATTGAATTTCAACAAGGGCCCGGAGCAGCTCCCGCCGCGGGATCGGGTCGCCGACGGCCAGAGTCCGGCTCATCGCGTAGTAAGTTTCCGGGGCGCCGATCCCGTAAATGCAGGAGACCGAAGCGACGATGATCACGTCCCGGCGCTCGAACAGCCGGTTGGTCGCGTTCAAACGCATCCGGTCGATTTCGTCGTTGATCGTGACTTCCTTGGCGATGTAGGTATTGGATGAGGGGATGTAGGCTTCGGGCTGGTAATAGTCGTAGTAGGAGACGAAATACTCAACCGCGTTTTTCGGGAAAAATCTCCGGAACTCCTGGTAGAGCTGGGCCGCCAGGGTCTTGTTGTGGGAGATCACGAGAACCGGGCGGTTGGCTCGGGCGATGACGTTGGCCATCGTGAACGTTTTACCCGAGCCCGTTACGCCCATCAGGACCTGAGAACGGCGGCTTTCGGCCAGGCCCCGGGTCAGGTCATCGATGGCTTGGATCTGGTCGCCTTTCGGTTCGAACTCGGATTCGAGATGGAATGCATCCATGGCTTTTCTACCCTGCATTATTCATAAAAATTCTTATGACTTCAATATTTCTTTTGTTATCATAAAGATAATACTGAGTTTTTACCCTTCGGGCGACGCTTTGCTCACCCTGTGAGCCGAAGCAAGTCCCAAACGAGCCTTGCGAGTCGGGGCGAGCCGATATGGCCGCATCTGCTTTGTTGCGAGGGGTTCGCAGTGCGACTAGCACGGGCTTTGCAGTCCTCAGGCTCGTTCTTAACGAGGTGAGGGCAGCATCACCCCTCGCGCCTCGCATCTGAAGCCGCATGCTCCCGCCAGGAACGAGACATCATTTCATAGTCCTGCGGCGCACGTCCCCGAAGCCGCGCCGCCTTCCTCATCCGTCTGCTTCTTTGTCTTTCGGCGGAGGGGCTGCGCCCATCTCGACTCGTGAATAAAGCAGGCTAAAGAATGATTATAACAGAGGAAAGGGGAGGAGGTCCGGTTTCCGGATCGCGGCCTCGCTGGGCCGGGTCGGGCTTAAGCTGTTTTGGCCTGACCGGTGAGCACCCCCCCGCGGAAACGGGCCCCGTTTTCGACCGAGAGCCGGGCCGCGGTGATGTCTCCCTTCACATCCGATTCGGCGGCCAGGAAAACGCGTCCGGAGGCTTGGACCGGCCCGATCAGGGTTCCGTAAATATAAACATCCTTCGCCATAACGGCCGCTTCAACCCGGGCGTTCCGGTCGATGTAGAGATTGGCTTCGGGGAGACGGAGGCTTCCCTTGAATCGACCCTGAACGAGAAAATCCTCAGCCGCCGAGAAGTCGCCTTCGAAGACGCCGGTCGTCCCCAGCCGCGGGAGGTTGGAAGGAAGCGCCGGGCGGGAATCCCCGTTCTTCTCAAGCTCATCGGTCCGGCTCATGATCGCCTCCTTGTCGGAACATCCGCGGCCGATTATCCGGCGAATGGTAAATAAAGTCAATCCGAAATTGACTTCCCGGAGTTCCGTGATATCATGGCTTTTCCGGGCTTGGAAATCCCGAATTGAGATGGAAGAAACGCGTCCGTGCGGCGTCTAAACAGCGATGTACCAAACCGTCTATTCGCTAGACGATTCCTTTTTAACCCCATTTTCCCAGGAGGTCCCATGAGCAAGTCCCGTTTACTCGGGGGCGCAGGCGCCCTGCTGGCCATGCTGTTGTGCCTGGCCGCAATCGCTCCCGCCCAAGTCCCGACCGTGAACGACTTCAACCAGCTCGGCTGGCGCTGGGTCGGCCCGGTCACGTTCTCCGGGCGAATCACCGAATTCGCGGTTCCCCGCGGCCAGGCGACGACCTGGTACGCCCTGGCCGGTTCGGGCGGGCTGTGGAAGACCGTCGACGCCGGCATCAGTTTCGAGCCCATCTTCGACAAGTACGGCAACATGAGCATGGGCTATCTGGCCGTCGCCCCATCCAATCCCGATATCCTGTATCTCGGGACGGGCGAGTCGATGCATGCTCGGTCGAGCTCCCGCGGCAACGGCGTCTGGAAATCCACGGACGCCGGGAAGACCTGGACAAACGTCGGGCTGCCCAAGAGCTATTTCATCAATAAAGTCGCCATCGACCCGAAAAATCCCGATGTCGTCTATGTCGCGGCCGAAGGCAAGCTGTACGACAACGAGATGGATTGCGAGCGCGGCTTCTACAAGACGACCGACGGCGGCAAGTCCTGGACCCGGATGGGGATCTTGCCCGACCGCGGGATTTCCGATTTCGTCGTCGACCCGACGAATTTCGACGTCATCATCGCCGGCGCTTATAAATTCTACCGCCGGACCTGGACCTATATCGACCGCCAGGCCGGAAACGACCTTTACAAATCGACCGACGGCGGCAAGACCTGGACCAAGCTGACGGAAGGCCTGCCGGTCGGCAAAGAGCTGGGGAAAACCGGTTTGGCGATCTACGAGAAAAATCCGAAGATCGTCTATGCCCGCCTCGACGAGGAGATGAACCTCGGCTTGAACCTCAGGGAAAACGCGGCCAACTTCAACCAGCGGACCGGTTTTTACCGGGAGGGCGGCTCCATCGCCAAGTGGAAATCCTATAAGCTTAAACCCGAGATCGCCAAGGATCTCAAATGGACGCATCCCGAAGCCGAAAACGACCAGGCCCTCTTGACCAAGCTGAACGAACTCGTCCGGGACAAGGAGTTCCTGACGAAGAACGGGATCGACCTGGCCAAGCTCGCGGCCGCGGCCAGAAAAGTCTACGCCAAAGACAAAGACCTGATCGAAGCGATCGATGAGTTCGAGAAGTCCGAAAAGGTCCCGGAATCCGACGAGACCAAGGGGCGCTATCAGGTTCGCAACCGCTTCGCTCTGGCGATGATGTACGGCGATCTCCTGGCCCCGCAAGCGTCGGCCAAGCGGTCCGGATACATCTACCGCTCGGAAGACTTGGGCCAGACCTGGAAAAGAATGACCGAGAACAAGGGCGCCCAGGTCAACCAGACGGAAGGCGGCTACTATGGCCGGATCTATGTTGACCCGTCCAATGACAAGATTCTCTATTGCTGCGACACGAACATAACGAAGTCCACCGACGGCGGTGTTTCCTTCACCGTTGTGCCCTGGGACGGCTCCATCGCCATGCCGATCCACGTCGATCACCGCGGCCTGTGGATCGACCCGGCAAACGGCAAACATATCCTCAGCGCCAACGACGGCGGCGCGAGCGAAACCTGGGACGGCGGTCAAAATTGGCATCAGAAATCGACCATCAGCGCCCAGCAGTTCTACGACGTATTCGCCGACAACGAACAACCCTACAACATCATGGGCGGAACGCAGGACAACGGCGCCTGGATGGGCCCTTCCCAGAACCGGAACCGGAAAGGCGTCTATGCCGCCGATTGGTTCTATCTCCCGACCGGAGACGCGTTTTACGTCGTCCGCGACTGGTGGAACCCCGAATACATCTATTATGAAAGCCAGTTCGGCGGCTCCAGCCGGCAGAACCTGAAGACCGGGGAAACGATCCGGTTAGCCAAGCGGACCACGCCCGAAGAGGCGGCCGCCGGCGTTCCGGCCCAGCGCTACCAATGGAATGCCCCGATCGTCCTGTCGCCGCATAACCCGGGCATCGTGTTCGTCACCTCCCAGTTCGTCCACCGGTCCCTGAATCGGGGCGAATCCTGGCAGACGATCAGCCCCGACCTGTCCCGGAACGACCCTGTCCGCCAGGCCGAATCGAAGAAAACCAACCTTCAATACGCCACGATCTATACCTTCGCCGAATCGATTGTGAAGCCGGGCTTGTATTGGGCCGGAACCGACGACGGAAACGTCTGGGTCACGCCCGACGGCGGAGTCAATTGGACCAACATTACCGCCCAGTTCTATGACCTGAAGACGGGCAAGGCCAAGCCCAATATCAAAGGCGCCTTGATCCCGTTTGACCGCTGGGTCAAGAGAGTCGTCCCCTCGCGGTTCGACGAAAAGACGTGCTACGTGACTTTCAGCGGCTACCGGACCCATAACGAGGACAAGACCTGGATCTTCGTGACCAAGGACCTGGGAAAGACCTGGGAAGACATCTCCGCCGGAATGAACAATCCCGTCTGGGACCTCGAAGAGGATCCCGACAATGCGGACGTCCTCTACATCGGAACCGAATTGGGCGTCTACGTCACGATCGACCGGGGTAAGAATTGGATTCCGTTCTCCATGTCCGTGCCGAACGTTATCGTCCGCGACCTGGCCATCCAGAAGCGCGACCGCGACATGGTCATCGGGACCTACGGCCGCGGCATCTATATCGCCGACATCGCTCCGCTCAAGGAATTCAAAACGGACCTCTTCGCCAAGGACGCGCATCTCTTCGACGTCGAAGACACGATCCGCTGGAACCGGTTCGAACAGAGGGGTGAAGACTACGGCACCTTCGCCAAGGTCGACAACCCGCAGATCGGGGCGAATCTCTATTATTACCTGAAGGCCGACGCCAAGAACATCAAGCTGACCATCAAAGACCTGGAAGGAACCATCGTTCAGGAGTTGACCGGCGCGGTGAAGCAGGGCTTCCAGAAGGCGACCTGGACCTTGAACCGGAGAGCCGAGCCCGGACAGCAACAGCCTGCGGGCATGCCCGGCGGCGGACGGGCGGGCTTCAGCCGCCAAGCCGAAAACGGGACCTACAAGGTCACCTTGAGCGTCGACGGCAAGGATGTCGGGACCAAGAAGCTCGTCATTCTTCCGGACCCGCTTTTCAAGTAAGACGGACGTCCGGAGAACGATGATGAAAGGCCCGTTGAGGGTCCTCGTCCCCGCTCTGCTCATTTTGATCGCCGCGGGGACGGCCGGGGCCCAGGAATTTACCAAGTATCACACCTATGCGGAAACGACGGCGATCGTCCAAGGGCTGGCTAAGTCGGCCCCTGGATTGGTCAAATTAACCTCCCTGGGAAAGACGCTCGAAAAGCGCGACCTCTGGGTTCTGGAAATCGCCTCTCCGGCCGGTGTTCCCCCGGCCGAGCGGCCGGCCCTCCTGGTCGCGGCCAATTTCGCCGGCGATTCGGTTTTCGGGAGCGAGCTGGCTTTGGCCGTGGCTGATTATCTCGTAAAAAACGCCTCCAAACCCGAAGTGAAGGCCTGTCTGGACAACGCGGTGGTCTACATCGTCCCTCGGATGAATCCCGACGGGGCCGAGGCGATGTGGGCTTCCCTGAAATGGGACCGCCGGACTAACGGGACGCCGGTTGACGACGACAACGACGGCCGGACGGACGAGGATGGACCCGAAGACCTCAACGGCGACGGCCTGATCACCGTCATGCGCGTCGTCGAGCCCGGGGGAACGTATCTGGTCGATCCCGAAGACGCCCGTTTGCTCAAGAAAGCGGACCCGAAGCTCGGGGAGAAGGGCGTTTACGCTCTCTATATGGAAGGCCGGGACAACGACGGCGATGGGTTCATTAACGAAGACCCGCCTGGCGGGGTCAACCTGAACCGCAATTTCATGCATGAATACCCCTATTTCAAGGCGGAAGCCGGCCGGTTCATGGCCAGCGAGTCCGAAACACGGATGCTGCTGGCTTGGCTGGTCCAGCACCGCAACGTCGCCGCCGTTTTAGCCTTCGGCGAGAACGACAACCTGATCGCTTCGGGCCGGACCTCCTCCGGCCGACGGCTCGATCTTCTGGCCGCGGCCGAAGCGAGTATCGAAGGCGCCGGAAAAACCGGAATCTTCCCTGCTCTCGGTGGAATGAGAGGCATGCGGATCCGGGGCGGCGGCGGGATGGAAATGTCCATCACCCCCGAGATTTTAACCATGCTGATGGGATCGGGCGGGGGACAATTCATGATGGGGCCGGCGCCCGGCGGAGCCGGTCCGCAGGGACAGGCCGCGACGCAGACAACGGGACGGAGGAATATGCCGTCCCGCACGGCTCCAACTTCTCCTCTGGCTCCGGATGCCGAATACTTCCGCCTCGTCGGTTCCAGGTACGCCGAAATGACCGGAATCCGGCAGGCTCCTCTCACGATCAAGCCCGAAGGCGCCTTTTTCCAATACGGCTATTATCAGTTTGGGGTTCCGTCCTTTTCGACCCCGGGTTGGGGCCTCCCGGAGACGCCGCGCGCCTCGGGCCAGGGCATGATGATGGCCGGCGGTCCGGGCGGCGGAGGGCAAATGCCTCCGGCCCAGGCCGGCGGACGTTCAGCGACCGCTTTTCAGGGCGGACGGGCCGGATTGGCGGGAACGGCGGGGTTTGATGCGGCCGGAGACGCACCTCAGGCTGTCGATAAGGCGATCCTCCAGTGGATGGACAAAGAAAAGATCGACGGATTCGTGGCCTGGGCCAAAGTCAAGCACCCCGACTTGGGCGAAGTCGAAGTCGGCGGTTTCAAACCGTACGCAGCGACAAACCCTCCGGCGGCGATGATCGCCGAAGCGGGAAAAGCCCACGCCGCCTTCGCCCTCTATCTCGCCTCCCTTTTCCCGAAGGTTCGGATCGAGTCCTTCGACGCGACCGGGCACGGGGGAGGGATCTTCCGGATCAAAGCCGTCGTGGCCAATCATGGGTTCTGGCCGACGTCCACCGCCCAGGGCCTCCAGGCCCAGGCCGTCAAACCGACCTTGGTCCAGCTCCAGGTGGCGGCGGATACGATTCTTTCCGGAAGCCCCAAAACATCTCTCATCCGGCAGGCGTTGAACGGCTCGGGAGGCCGGGCTGAATTCGAGTGGCTCATCAAGGCCAAAGCCGGGGATCGGATCACCCTCAAGATTGCATCGCAGAAGGGCGGCGGCGAAACGCGGGCCGTGGTTTTAAAGTGAGGATGTCATGAAGACAAAAACCCTGGTCCTTTTCGCGGTTCTCCTGGCCGGCCTGGTCCTGGCCGCGCCGCAGGCCGTCTCCCAGAAATCCTCGGACCCTCAGTTCAAGGTCAAGCTCGACTTCAACCGCTGGCACGACACCGAAGAGCTTTATGCCGATTTTCGGCGCCTGGCCGCGGCCTTCCCCAAATTCGTCAAAATCGGCTCCATCGGCAAGAGCGCCGACGGCCGGGACATCATGCTCGTGACGGTCAACAATCCCGATACGGGATCGGAGCTCAGCAAGGCGGCGATGGCCATCGAAGCCAACGTCCACGGCAACGAGATCCAGGGCGGAGAGATTTGCCTCTACACCGTCTGGTACCTGATGGAGAATTACGGCCGGCTGGCGCCGATCACCCGGCTGGTGGACGAGCGCGTGTTCTATCTCATCCCGACGATCAATCCCGACGGCCGCCAATACTTCATGGAGGTTGCCGGCGGCAACGCCCGCTCGGGTCATGTTCCGTTTGACAACGACAATGACGGGCTGTTCGACGAGGACTTGCCGAACGACCTCAATGGAAACGGAGTCATCGAGCAGATCCGGAAATACGTCCCCGGCAAGGGCAATTACCGTATCAGTCTCGCCGACCCCCGGATCATGGAGCCGGTTCCCTACGGCGAAAAGGGGGACTATCTCCTCCTGGGCCAGGAGGGGATCGACGACGACGGCGACGGGCAGGTCAACGAGGACGACCTCGGCGGATACGACCCTAACCGGAACTATCCCAGCGACTGGCAGCCCAACTACATTCAGTCCGGCGCGATGGACTATCCGATGCAGCTTCCCGAGACGCGGGGCGAAGTCGAGTTTTTTGCGTCCCATCCCAACATCGCCGGATTCCAGTCCTACCACAACAACGGCGGCATGATCCTTCGGGGACCGGGCTCCGAGGCCACGGGCGAGTACCCCGCGACCGACGTCACGGCCTATGACGAGCTCGGAAAGAACGGCGAGCGGATTCTGCCGTTCTACGAGTACATGGTCATCTGGAGCGGCCTCTACACCGTTCATGGCGGAGGGATCGATTTTACCAACGACGGCCTGGGGATCCTGTCGTTCTCCAACGAGCTCTGGAACGGGGAACAGTACTTCACCAGCCCCGAGCTTAAAACCCAGCAGCAGGACCCCGCGAGCCCCATCGCTCCGTCGCGCTCCCGCTATTTCTTCGATGACAAGCTGGAGTTCGGCGACCAGTTCATGGAATGGACGCCGTTCAAGCACCCCACCTACGGCGACGTCGAACTCGGCGGAAGCTGGAAGAAGACGACCAGCCGCGTTCCGCCGCGGTTCATGCTCGAGGAGCTGTGCCACCGGAATATGGCCTTTACCCTCTACCAAGCCGACGAGCTTCCGCAAGTGAAAATGGACGAGGTCGAGGCCCAACCCCTCGGCGGCGGAGTTCACCGGGTCTTCGTCGAAGTCTCCAACCCCAAAGTCACGCCGACGATCCTGGAAAAGGCCGGCCGGAACAACACCGTCCGGCCGGACATCCTGACCCTGGAAGGGAAGAGCGTCGAGGTGATCGCGGCCAGCTGGATCGCCGACCGGGAATCTTTCAAGGTCAACCCGACGGTGACGACGCTGATCGATCAGAAGAACCTGAAACGGATTCTCCTGCGGAACGGCACGCCCGGGAAAACGACCCGGACGATAATGTACCTGGTGAAGGGCGCCGGGCCGGTGACCGTGAAATACGATTCGGTCAAGGGCGGCGTCGTTTCGAAAACGGTCGACTTGCGTTGATCGTCGTTTTCCCTCGCCTCCCGCTCCCGGCCTTCGACCGGGGGCGGGAGGTTTTTATGATTTGACAAACGTCTTGCTTCCGGGCTAAATATTGGTCTCGTTCGAGCCGGCTTCGGCCGGCGGAGAGAGCGCGGGCATAGCTCAATGGTAGAGTGCCGGCTTCCCAAGCCGGATGTTGTGGGTTCGAGTCCCATTGCCCGCTCTCTCTTTTTTTTGGCTGAACAACATGAACGCCATATGGAATTTGATCATCGATCCCGTCCCGACGCCGGGGGACTGGAATATGGCCGTCGACGAGTATCTTTTTCGCTCCCTTGCCGACGCGCTTGACACGTTCGTCCGGTTTTATCGTTGGGAACGGCCGACGGCCTCGCTCGGCTTCGGCCAGACGACGTCCCGGGTCATCGACCTCGACTTTTGCCGGTCCCACGGAGTGGACGTTGTCCGCCGCCCGACCGGTGGAAAGCTTGTTCTCCATCACCGGGAAATCACGTATGCGGTCGTCTCCTCGGATGTCGAGGCTTTTACCGCCACCCTCGGCGGGTCGTATAAGCTGATTTCCCGGGGTCTCGTCAACGGATTGGAACGCCTGGGCCTTCGGGCCGCCCTGGCCGCGCAAACGCCCCCGGATTACGTCAAGGGGATCATGCCCTGCTTTTCCCAGCCGGCCGAAAACGAGATTGAGATCGACGGCCGGAAGATCATCGGCAGCGCCCAGAAGCGTGTCGGAAACCGGTTCCTCCAGCACGGATCGATTCCTTTAGAGGGGGATGTGGGTTTGCTCGGTCCTGTCGCCCGGTGGACCGACAAGGCCCCGCGGCTTCGGATGACATCCCTTTCGGAAGCCCTGGGCCGGCCGGTCGGCTACGAGGAGGCGGCCGAAGCCCTGGCCGCCGGCCTGGCCGGGCAGTGGGGCATCACTTTCCGGCCTCGAACGTTCGGTCCCGAAGACCGGGCGGCGATCGAAGCTCTTCGGATTCGCAAATATGCCACGGACGCCTGGACCTTCGAGGGGCGGGAAAGCTGAGCCCGGCACCCTCCCGGGTTGCGTTGCTTTTTCCGGAATCGGGTGTTAGACTCGAACTGAATCCGGAGTCCCATCATGAATGAAGTCGACGAGCTCCTCAAACTCGAGCCCAAGGACCTACCGCCGTTGCCCCCGATCGTCCTGGATGACCTCCACCAGAAGGTCCTGAAAAATCTCTACCTTGAGCTGGGATCCGGCCCCGTCCTCCATCTTCTGTCGCCGTCCTACTCCCAGCTCCACCCGAACCCGAATCCGGCTTTGACCGAGCTTGTGACGAAGAAAGAAGTTCTTCTTGACCACGTAAAGGAAAGCCTTGTCCAGAACCTGGCGGTTTACTCGGTCCTCGTCCAGGTCAACAGTTATTTTATCGAACAGAACAACTTCCTCGTCCTGGCCAGGTTGAACGAACGGGATTCGGGCGGGCGGAGGTACGAGGTCCAGTACTACACCCATTCTCCGGTGGAACTGCTCTCCCATTACGAGGACAAGATCTATATCGGGAGAGATTTCGTCGATTTCCATAATTTCAAGCGGAAATACTTCGGCATCCGGGAGATCATCGCCTCGCTCAAGATCCAAAGCGAAAAGTTGATCGACCGGGCCGAGGACAAGCTCAAAAAGCCGCTGGAATATAAATCCTTTTTCCAGGAGATCCGGGAGTCGGTGGGGGAGATCAACGCCGAAAGCCTGGCCATCCTCGAGTCGTTGCCGCCTTACCTGGAGGTCGCCAAAATCGGGGAAATCGACCTGATTGAAATCAACGCCCAATACCGGGCGATCGCCCATTACCTGATCGAGCTCAACGACGAGGTGGCCGAATTCGAAAATCTTCTCCGGTTCAAGATGGAGATCGGATTCGTCCGGTACGTGACGAAATTTAAAAAGGACCTGACCAATCTCATCAACCTGTTCAATATCAAGATCAACGGCGCGCTGACCGCCCGGATCAACGGGCTGCGCCAGAAATAGGGCTCAGCGGCCGGCGGCCTCCACCCGGATGTCGCCGTGCGAGGTCGTGATCGCGATCTTCGGTTTTCCTGTTTCCGCGGTGAAGGCCAGGACTTCGGTCGTTCCGTTGGACGTTTCGGAGTCTGGCTTCGTCTCGAGGTTCCACACGATCCGGCCGCTTCTGGTCCGGCCTTCGAACGGCGCCTGGAACCCGTCCGGCCAAACGAATCGGACGTCGACATAGGTGCCCTGGACGCCGACGTTTCCCGCGAGAGCCGGAGTCGGTTCCAGCGTCAGCCCGGCATGGGAGAGGATGACCTCGGCTGGGCCGGAAAATCCGGCTAGGGAGACGTTCTCGTACGTCGTCCGAACGAAAATCGTCCCGCCGGCAAAGCCCCGGCCGGTGACTTTGACGTTGTTCCCATCGACCCGGAGATCGCCGGTCAGGCCGTCGATCTGCACGCGGCCGTAGGTGTCGGTGAGGTCGAGGGCGCCGTCGATGGCTTTCGCCTCGATGTCGCAGTGCTGCGCCCGAATTTTGACCGTTTTTGTCGTGGTTACCGTGATCCGGTCATAGGAAGAGGCGAATTCGGCTTCGTCGGAAAGATGCGAAGCCGTGACTTGGGAATGGCTGCCCCGGACGATGGCCCGGCGGGCGATCCGGTCCAGACCGACCCGGCCGTAGGAATGATCGAGTTCGACGGCCCCCTCGATGTTCCGAACGTCGACGGAGCCGTGCATGGCCGAGATGAGGACATCGCCGCGAACCCCGTCCACCTCGACGGTTTCATAGCTTGCGGAGAGATCCAGGGAGCCGGCGATTCCCCGGACAAAGACTTCGCCGTGGGGGTTGCGGATTTCAGCCTTGCCCGTCCCTTCGATCCGGACGGGGCCGTAGGAATTCTTCAGGATGACGGCGGTTCCGGGCGGGACAAGGATTTTAAATTCGGTGGAGAAACGGCGCCGCCGGAAATCGTCCCGGTTGGTAGACAGGACGAGGCGGTCTTCCGACCGGGCGACGTCCATCCGGAGGGCTTCGGCGATCACGTCGGCGTCGGCCTTGTTTCGGGCGGCGATGCGTTCCTTAAACGTGACGATCGCTTTGTCCGTTCCGCCGCTCGCGGAAACTTCGATTGTCCCATGGGCATTGAGGACCTGAACCTCGGCCGGGACGGGGCCGGGGATCTCCTGGGTCTCCTCGTAAATGAATTCGTCGGACGAGCCCAGCCATGGCCCGTCCCAGCCGAAGGTCAGATCGTCCAGGCGCCCCGATTTCGCGTAGGTCAGGAATACGCCCAGGCCGATGACCAGCAGGGCGAGAAAGATATCCCGGGCGCGCATCTCAGGTCCGGTCGGCCGGCGGTTGGGGCGTGTCGGAGTTCTCGGACTTGCTCTTGAGGCCTTCGATCAGCTTGGAGGCTCCCCAGACGATCAGGATGGCGGGCCAGAACCGCCAGGCGAAATCCCAGGCGTCGAGGCCCATGTTTTCGAGAATGAAGACGAGGCCGAGGACGATGAGGACAAGTCCCCAGACGAGGGGATCTTTGCGTTTAGCCATGATGCTGCTCCTTTTCAGGCGTTCTTTTTCGAGAAGTAATCGGCGATCATCTTGATCCCGATGACGATGACGACGACCGGCCAGAAGTCCCACAGGCGGTCATAATCGATGACGTTGAAATTTCCCAGGAGGAAGATCACGCCCAGGGCCATCAGGACCGCACCCCAGAAGACCGAGCCGGCGGGGGTGGGGATGTCGATGGACGGCGCGGGGATGGGCGTTTCCCCGGGCGTCAGCTCGCCGGCGGCCGCCTTGTTGATGGCCTTGGCGTTGTTGACGCTGTCGATGATCTGGAAGAAATAGAAGCCGGCCATGAGCAATCCAAAAAACGGCTGTCCACCGCGGTCCTGCATGGTCACGAGCCCGGCGAACACGAGGATAAAAAGGATCCCCTTCGTGTACAAGCCGTTGTACAGCGAACCGATCCCCGGGAGGATGGCCGAGAGGATGCCGGCGACGGCCGGGGATTTCGGCGGGCGTTTTTGAATGATAATAGGTTCGGGCATGGGTTGCCTCCTTAATGAATATTTAATCCTTGTCCCGCTCCAGCGGATTGGATGAACGGAGCGAGGCATAGAGATTTTCGGCAAAGGATCCGATCGAGCCGGGAATCGAGCCGGCTTGGGCATAGAGCTTTTCGACCCGGCCGACGCCGCGGTGGAATGTCCGGACGACGCTCTTTTCGAATTCCCGGCGACCGGGATTCAGGAGATAAAGGGACGCGACGACGCCCAGGACGGAAGCCGCCGTCAAAAGAGGCTGAAGGCTCGGCTTCCGAAGCAGGGCGAAGATCGAGAAATTCGGCTTCGGGGCGGCGATGGCGGCCAGGCGATCCCGGAGCTCGGCGCCGGGGTCGACTTCTGGGAATGCGGCGAGGGCCGCGTCGGCCGTCCGCAGACACGCGAGGAGCGAGGCGCAGGCCGGACAGGATGCCACATGCGCCTCGACCTCGGCGCGCTCGGCGTTGCCGAGAACCGCGTCGACGTAGGCGGGGAGCAGGTCTTCTATTCGTTCACAGCTCATCGGAATGCTCCTTCGTTTCCCTGAGAATGCGGGCCAGCTGGAGACGGCCGCGGTTGACCCGCGACTTCACCGTGCCTTCGGGCACGCCGGTGATGGACGCCGTCTCTTCGTAGCTTTTGCCCTGGATTTCCTTGAGGATGACGGCCATCCGGATGTCGGCCGGCAGCCGGTTCAAGCCGGCCCAGAGAATGCGCTGGCTCTCGTTTTGGAGGAGCTGCATTTCCGGGTCGCCCGTTCCGGAGGCGGCGGTCAGGAGTTGGTCGTCGAAATCGTCCCGATTCTTCTTTTCCCACTTGGTCCGGCGGTACTCATCGATCAGGTGATTCTTGGCCAGGGTGGTCAGCCAGGCCGAAAAATTCCGGCCGGCTTCGTACTTCGGGAGGGTGTGAAAGAGCTTGACGAAGATATCTTGGGTGAGATCCTGGGCTTCCTGGTAGGAACCGGAAAACTGGAAAGCCAGGTTGAAGACTTTTTTCGAGAAAAGATCAACCAGCATGTTCCAGTAACCTTCCTTGCCTTCCAGGCAACCTTGAATGATCGCTTCCAAATTCACTCACTTCACCCCGATAGACGAAATCCCGGGCTCGAAAGTTCCTTAGCCAATGGCGTTATATCTTGATGTCATAACAGGCGAGACCGCGAGGATTGAAGCATTTATTGCAGGAGACGCATTCCGAGCGACCGGTCAGCCCCAAACGGAAGCGGCGGACAAGGTCGGGCTCCCGGACAAGAGGGCGGCTGAGAGAAATAAAATCGGCTTTTCCCTCCCTGACAAACCGCTCCATGATCGAAAATGTCCGGTTTCCGCCCAAGCCGGAAACGGGGATACGTAGGGCGGCTTTAAATGCGGCGGCATATCCGACGAAGTAACCCTCGTCCTCTTCCTTTCTCAGCCCCGGCCAGACGGATCCAAGGCCGGCCTCGGATATTCCTCCGCTGATTTCAACGGCCGCGAGCCCCTCGGCCTCAAGGATTCGGGCGGCGATGATGGCCTCCTCGAGAATCAAGCCGTCGGGGAGATGGTCCGTCGCATTGATTTTAGCGATGACCGGAAAACCGGGCCCGTATTCTTTTCGAATTCCGCGGAGGATTTCGACGATCATCCGAACCCTGTTTTCGATCGATCCTCCCCATTCGTCTTTGCGGCGATTGGTATGGGGGGAGAGGAAGCTGCTGAGGAGATAGCCGTGGGCAACGTGAACCTGGACACCGTCGAATCCGGCTTGGACCGCCCTCCCGGCGGCCGCGATGAAACGGCCGATCAGCGCCCGAATCTCATCCGAGGAAAGCTCCCGGGGCGTGATTTTGAAAACGGGATCGTAGACGGGGGAAGGCGCGACCGGAGTCCCTCCGGCCAGGCGGATTTTCGTCTGCCTCCCGGCATGAGCGATCTGGAGAAAGATCTTCGAGGGTGTCTGATGAACGGTTTCCGTAATCCGGCGGAGGCTTTCCACCGCCGCGTCTTCGTCGATTCCGGTCTGGCCGGGACTGGCGATTCCCAGGCGTTCGACATAGGCATGGCCGGTGATGATCAAACCGACTTCGCCTTCGGCCAAGGCCCGGAAAAGCTCCAGATGCCGAATGGACATCCGGCCGTCTTTTTCGGCCATCGATTCATGGGTGGCTGAGCGGATAAAGCGATTGACGATCGTCAGAGGGCCGATTTTCAGTGGGGTGAACAGAACGGTGTCGGTGTTCGGTTGAGTCATGATCGATCCTTGCCTTGTCTCCCGACGAAGTTTTCTAGTCCTATTTTAGCTGATTTCGACTTTCCGGCCCAGCCTCATTCCCGGATTTACCCTTGAAAAGGGTTATGGATAGGTCTATTTTAAAATCTGGAAACGCAACGCCGCAGCTTGAAAACGGGTTTTAACTCATGAATATGGACGACCAAAAGCTTATCGTGCTCGTTCGCGACGGCGACGAATCCGCGTTCGCGGAAATTGTCTGTATTTATAAGGATAAAATCGTGAACTTCTTGTACCAGCTGACGGGCGATTATCAGAGGGCGGTCGACCTCTCTCAGGAGACGTTCCTCCGGGTCTACTTCAAGGCCGACCGGTACAAGCCCATCGCCCCGCTTTCCTCCTGGATCTACGCCATCGCTTCCAACCTGGCCAAAACCGACCTCAAACGGCGCCGCCGGATGAACGCCGTTTCCTTGGACGATCTCCCGCCGACTCTCGACCTCAGTACTCCGGGCGGCGAGGAGACCGATACCGGCCTGAGCCGGAACCTCAAAGCCGCCTTGGACGCCCTCCATCCGCGATATCGCGTCCCCGTCGTTCTCAAAGACGTCGAGGGTTACAGCCAGGAAGAGATCGCCGTGATCATCAAGAGGCCCGTCGGGACAGTCAAGGCTCGCATCAGCCGCGGCCGGGCGATGCTCCGCAAACGTCTCGAGCGGGCGGCCGGACACGGCCTCGAATACGCTTCCGGGGAGATATGCAATGAGCGAAACTGACATCTGGAAAGGCTTGAACCGGGTCGCCGCTCCGCCGGATTTCGAAGGCCGGGTTCTAGGCGGGCTCCGGGCTCGGCTCCGGCCGGATCCCCGGATCCGGAAAGCCCGGGTGTTTCGGTGGGCCCTCACCGGGTCGACGGCGGCCTTGCTCCTGGCCTTTGCCGCCTTGAATCTTTTCGTCTTTAAGGGCGGGCCGCTGGCCGGAATCGGAAGCGGTTCCGCCGCGGCGCTGGCTTCCGCCGATCCTGTCCACCTCACGGAGCCGATGAATTACGGGCGCGAAGTCCGCTCGGCCTACGAGGGACGAACCGTTTATCTCCTGGAGCAGGTCTCCGATACGTCGTCTTCGATCATTCGCTACTAATGGAGGATACCATGTTCAAACGCCGTCTCATCGCGATCGGAGCCGCCTTGGGCTTGTTCGCGGCCGGTTTGGGCCAGGCCGCGACGAGCGCCGCGCCGGTCGACGAGCAGAAAATCGAGCAGATCCTGAAATCCGTCGCGGTTTCGGTCGTCAAGGTCGAAGCCCGCAACGGCATCCGCAAAGTCGCCACCGGTGTCGTGATCGACAAGGACGGGACGATCGTCACAACCGCCTTGATCTCCCCCGGGGACGAAAAAATCACCGTCCTGACGTTCGAAGGGAAGCAATTTACCGCCGATTTCAAGGGTTTCGATATGGAATCCGGCCTGGCCGTGATTCAAGTCAAAGACAAAGGCCTTCCCGCCATCGCCCTGGGAAAAGCCGGCGAGGCTCGTCCGGGGACGTGGACGGCGTCGATCGGATTTTCGCCCGAAAACACTCCAGCCATCACCCAGGGGATCGTCAGCTCGGCCAACGACGAGCGGATTCGTCTCAACCTCTGGGTGATGCCGGGCGCTTCGGGCAGCCCCGTCGTCAATTCCGATGGCCGGATGACCGGTGTTCTCCGGGGCACGTATGTCGACGAACAGCCGGTTGTATTTGTATTTCAAGACCGTCAGTATGCCGGCCGCGGCACGGTCGTCAGCCGGGCCGAGGCGTCGTCCTCGGGCATGGCCGTGGCCGTACCGGTCGATGTTGTCCTTTCGGTTGCCGGAGACATCAAGAAAAACGGGAAAGTCCTTCGGGGCTGGATCGGGATCGACGTCTGGGAAGGGGAAGGGCGCCTGGAGATCGTCGAGGTCAAAGCCAAGAGCCCGGCCGAGCTGGCCAAGTTCATGGCCGGGGACATCATCGTCCGGATCGACGGCCGGGACATCTCCTCCGGGCTCGTCTTCACCCGGGAAATCCGAAAACGGAAACCCGGGAACGAAATCGTAATCGGAGTCAGGCGGGAAGGCGTAGAAAAAGAGGTGAAGGTCAAAATCGGGGAATATTCGGAAGAAGAGGGACGTCGTGAGCTCGAAAGCCGGTTCACAAAGCTGTTCCCGCGGTTAGAGGATCAGGTCACGATTTACCAAACACTCAACGACGATGGAATAACAACGGCCCTAACGGGTTCCAAGAAAATCGGCATGTCCCTCCAGGAACTGACGAGGGAATTAGCGGTTCACTACGGCGCCAAGGACGGGAAAGGATTGCTCGTGACACATTTCCCGGGAGACAGTTCCGCCCAAAAGGCCGGATTGAAAATCGGTGATGTCCTGATCAAGGCCGACGGCCAAGCCCTCGGAAAAATCAGTACCCTGTTGATGCTCATCGATCAAAAGAAAAAGGATGAGAAGGTTAAGATTGAAATCCTTCGAGCCGGGAAGTCGATGACGTTCGACGTCACGGTCGTCGGATATTAAGGCGTTCCATCAAACGACGAAACGCCTTTCAGAGGTCGAGCCAGCGGTCCAACATTTCTTCGAATTCCGCGGGGGAGAGGCGGCGTTCATCAAAAAATCCTCTCCCCATTCTCTGCCGGATGGCTTCGTAAAGAATGATCCCGACCGAGACCGAGAGGTTGAGGCTCTGAACCATCCCGAACATGGGGATTTTAATCCGAACATCGGCCGCCTCGCGGACGGCCGCTGAGACACCTTCCCGCTCGTTGCCGAAAACGACGGCTGTCGGCTTGGTGTAGTCGAGCGCGGTATAGGGAATCGCCCCCTCGCCCAGATCGGTGACGGCGATTTGAGCGCCGGACGCCTTGAGGCTCAAGAAGCATTCCGCGGCGGTCGCGTGGTGATGGATCTCAAGCCATTTGTCGGCCCGCGTCGTGACCGCCCCGTTGATCGCCAACGGCTCCGGATTGGCCCGGATCACATGGACGTGGAGAATCCCGGCGGCGTCGCATGTCCGGAGAGCCGCATTGGCGTTATGCTCGTTGGTGATTTCCTCCAGGATGATTCGAAGGTCCGGCTGGCGGAAGCCGAGCACCCGGTTGATTTTGGCCGACCGTTCGAGCGTCCGGGTCATCGGAGGAGCATCCGGACGATGAACAGGACCCAGACAATCGCCGTCCCGATCCAGGCTCGAAATTCCTTGTTCCGGCGGAACAAGGCCGGGTCCCATTTACGCGGCTCGGTCGCCGGGGCCGGCCGGAGCGAAGGGAAAAACAGCGGAACGCGCCGTTCGTATTCCGGATAGGCCTCGGGAAAAAGTCCCCGCAACCGGTCGCGCTCCTCGGCCATCACCGGGATGTAAAAGGCGACGAAATACAGGCCGAAGATTCCGGCGCCCCACCAGCTTCGGGCTCCCCAGACGAGCCCGAGGCCGAGGATGAAGCTTCCGAGGTAGAGCGGATTACGGGTGAAGCGGTAAGGTCCGGTGACGGCCAGGCGCTTGTCCTTGCGTATATGTCCGGCCGCCCAGCCGCGGAAGGCCAGTCCGACGACGCCGATCGCGGCTCCGCCGGCGATCGAGAGTCCGCTCGGATCGGCGATGATCAGAACCGCGACGAGCGTGAAAAAGGCCGAGCGAACCCGCCAGCGGTTTGCGATTTTTTTCAACGACGTCTTACTCAAGGCCGGCCCATACCTCGTCGATCGCCCGGACGACTTCGTCCACCTCGATCGCCGTCAGACACTTGGGATTCGGACAGGATCTCCGGTAGCATCGTCCGCAAGGCAGCTCATGATACACGACCCGGTCCCGCGGCGCAAAGGGGCCGTTGCGGAGAGGGTTGGTCGGGCCGAACAGCGCAACGACCGGAAGGCCGACGGCGCAGGCGGCCTGGAGAGCGAACGTGTCGCCGCTGACGAGCACGGCCGCTTTTTTGAATAAAGCGAAGGTTTCCGTGAGGCCGAGGAAGGGGAGGAGGGGAACCGAAGCTTCGACCCCGATTTCGGCCGCGATCCGCTGTTCCTCGCTCGTTCCCCAAAGAAGCACCGGGAACAGGCGCGTGCGATCGATCTTTCGAAGCGTTTCGGCCCATCGTTCGGGGAGCCAACGCTTGGTCGGCCAGGACGCTCCGACATTGAACACGGCCAGCCGCCGGTCGGGCCGATATCCGGTTTCGCTGAGACGATCTTCCACGCCCCGGATGAGGCCCATCGGCACGGTCAAAGGAAAGCGGACGGTTCGATCGGTGAAACCGAGGAGCTCCAGGAGACGGATGTTTTTCAGGATGACGTGGTCGTCCTCGGAGAGGAGGGGGGATTGCTCGGTATAGAAGAGACGGGCGAGCGGTTCGCGCAGGTTGACGGAGGCAAAGCCCAAGCGGCGCCGGGCTCCGGATAGCCGGCCGATCCAGGCCGATTTGATCAATCCCTGGAAATCCAAGGCGATCCGGTCGCGATCCCGAAGGGCGGTCTTCCAGCCGGGCTCGCCGACGGTGATGATTTCATCCAGTCCGGCGACCAGCTCGAGGATGGCCTTGCCTTTCGGCGAAACGGCCCAGGAGATCCGGGCTTCGGGCTCGGCCCGTCGCAGGGCGGCAAACGCCGGAATCGTGTGGACGATATCGCCCAGCGAGCTCGTCCGGATGACCAGGAATTTTTTCATTTTTTTGGCCGCCCCTTCGAAACGGTCCGGGTCTTGTCGAGAATCATCGGGATGACCGCCGAGGCCGACCGAATTTTCGGTCCGCCGGCGATGGCGATCCGCCCGCCGTATTCCTTGACGACGGCCCGTTCCGGAACGGTGGCCTTGGTGTAGTCGGAGCCCTTGGCGTGGACGTCGGGCCGCAGCGTCCGGAGGATGTGTTCGACGTTGGGTTCGTTGAAGATAAGGAGATGATCGACGTCGGCCATCGCCGAGAGGATTTCGGCCCGTTCCCGTTCCGGGAGGAGGGGCCGGCCCGGGCCTTTCAGCCGCCGGAGGGAGGCGTCGCTGTTGAGGGCGACGATCAGAAGATCGCCCTCTTTTTTGGCCGCGCGGAGATAGCGGACATGTCCGGCGTGGATGAGGTCGAATCCGCCGTTGGCCAGGACGATCTTGAGATTTCGGGCGCGTGCCTCACGGACGATGCGCCGCAGGGCGGTCAGGGTCCGGAGCTTTCGGATATTCAAGGCCGGTCGCAAATCGCCTGTTTGAGTTCCAGGGGACGGACCACGGCCGTTCCTTTTTTCATGACGACGAGTCCGCCGGCGTGGTTGGCCAGCCGGGCGGCGTCCCGGAAGTCGGCCCCCGCGGCCAGGGCGGCGGTAAAGACGGCAATGACGGTGTCTCCCGCTCCGGTAACATCGACGATGTCGGTCGAGCCGAAAACCGGGAGAAGAAGAGGCGGCTTGCCTTTCTCGAACAAGGCCATCCCCTTGGACCCCCGGGTGATCAGGATGGCCGGGGATTGGAGGCGGCGGAGAAGAGTCCGGCCGGCTTCGATCAAGATCGCCCGGTCGGCCCCGAGAGATATTTTCAACTGGGCTTCGACTTCGGGCTCGTTGGGCGTGGCGATCGTGGCGCCCTTGAACTGAAGCAGACGGAAACGCGAATCAAGCGTGACCGGCCGCCCCGCCGCCCGGAAGGTTTTCGCCGCTTTTCCGAAGGACGCTTCATCGACCGTGCGGTAGTGATAATCGGAGACGAGAAGAGCATCGCACGAGGCGGCCGCTTCGGATAAGGAAGACTGGAGTCCGGCCCGGAGCGAGGGCTTCTCCGGAACTTCTCCCTCCCGGTCGATCCGGAGGATTTGCTGTTTTTTGGTGTTTTCTTCCCCGGCCAGGATCCGCGTTTTGAGGGGAGTGGCGAATCCCTTTTCGGTGGCGATCATCCGATCGGAAACTCCCGCCCGGGAAAGGAGCCGGCGGACTTCGCGCCCGCCCTCGTCTGAGCCGACGACACCGACGGCCTCGACATCGACGCCGAGCGCGGCCAGGTTCTGGGCGGCGTTTCCGGCTCCGCCCAGGGAAAATTCCCGGTTATTGTAGGAAATGATCATGACCGGCGCTTCCCGCGAAATCCGGCGGGTCGTGCCGTAGACATGCTCGTCGAGGATGAAATCGCCCCAGACGGCGATCCGGAGGAGGGGAAGCCGGTCGATGAGGGACAAGAGGCGCGT
>Ga0105099_10000739_pt1 | contig 21812 bp, 12 predicted proteins | sample PPLLak3cmMay2015_2_FD_79138 | JGI IMG/M metagenome (GOLD analysis project Ga0105099, IMG submission 79138) | Freshwater sediment microbial communities from Prairie Pothole Lake near Jamestown, North Dakota, USA - PPLs Lake P8 Core (1) Depth... | ecosystem: Environmental > Aquatic > Freshwater >... | reverse complement strand
TAAAACGGCTGAAAAACTGGCCGGCTCGTTCTGGCCGGGAAGGCTGACGCTCATACTTCCTGTCGCCAAAACGGGTCAAACCATAGGAATCAGGGTGTCGGATCATCCTTTTATTCAAATGCTTGCAGAGCATGTCGCGCTGCCGCTCTATTCCTCCAGCGCCAATATGAGCGGCGTTGAATATGTCAATGATCCCGATCATATCTGCCATGTATTTTCGGATACGATCGACCTGATGATCGACGACGGCATGTTACCACAATCGTTGCCCTCTACGGTGGTGGATGTTTCGCTCGACGGCGAGGTCCGGATCGTCCGCGAGGGCGCCATCAGCAGAGAACTCATTAATGAAACGATACATACTCAGAGGTAAACCATGAAAAAGCAGGTAAAGAAGGCCCTTCCATTCTGGATATCGCTGCTCGTTATCGGTCTGGTGTTTCAGATCGTGTTCAGACTCTTTCCGTTTCCCGCGTGGATTATCTGGCTTGTCAGTATGAGCTGCTGGGGAGCGGCGGCTCTCTGGATGGCGATGGTGCTTGTTTTTTCCCGGATGGCGAAGCCCGCCTCGTCAGGTTCGTTTACCGGGAACAAAGCGGTGTATGACCGGATCTCGCGCGAGATTAAAGAGGCGGTCTCACGGTATCTGGAATCGGTGACCCGCAAGGGATTGATGAAAAAGAGCGCCTTGTACGAGCGGCCGTGGTTTCTGGTGTGCGGGCTCGAGAAATCGGGCAAGACGCAGCTGCTTTCCGGTTCGGGCGTTAATTTTCCCCTGAAATATCCCTCCGACGCTGATGGCATCGTTTTGAGCGCCGAGGGCCGTATTTCGTGGAGCTTCGGCAATGATGCGGTGTTCGTCGATATACCGGGAAGAATGATGTCCGAAGGCCAGTCGGAGGAGTGGCTTGCAGCAGTGCACGCGATCCGCCAGATACGTGCCGACCGGGCGGTCGACGGCGTTATCGCGGTTGTTGACGCAAAAAAAATACTGCAAGCGGATATCAAGGGCGTCAAAGATACGGCCGGCACCCTGCGAAAGCGCCTGGATGAATTGATCGCCATCTGGGGTCTTGAATTTCCGGTGTATCTGGTCGTTACCAGGGGCGATGAGCTTGACGGATTCAACGACATGTTCATGGATCCCGCGGGCAAGTGGGGCGAGCAGATCTTCGGCGCGACGCTTTCGTCGCCCCAGCAGAAAGCGATCCCCCGGAACGCTTTTATGGAGGAGTACAAGGAGCTCTGCGCGTCATTGCGGAATATGCGGCTGAGGATTCTTGCAAAAGAGAAGGATGAGGGCAAGCGGCTGCGCATCTGCCGGTTTGTCATTCAGTTCGAGTCGCTGCAGGAAAAACTGGCTAATTTTGTCTCTGAATTGTTCAAACCAAGCTCGTATGAGGGCAAGCCGGTTTTCAGAGGTTTTTATTTCACCAGCTGCCAGAGCATTAAACAGGGCGAAACCGCCCCGTCCCCCATAAAGGTTGATGTCGGTCAGACCATACTGCATCATCCCCTGAACCCTCACCGGGGCTCCGTATCCGAAGAGACCGGCGTCGTGAAAGGCAAAAAAGAGCAGATTCATTCCTATTTCACCTATTCTCTTTTCAAAGAGGTTATCCCTGCGGGCGAGGCATTCGTTGCCAGAACACAGAAATTCTCACGAAGCCAGATGATAAAACAGTATTCGGCGGCAGCGGCGATTGCGGTTGTGTCGCTGGTTTTAGGTTATTTCGCCGTTTCTTCCGCGATTAATTCGATCAGGTTCACTGCCGAAATCGGAAAGGAGCTGTCGCTTATCCAGAAAGGTGCGTCAAGCCGGGAAGAAGAGTATGAGCATTTGGGGCGCATGGGTGACATCATGGCCAGACTCGCGCATTATAAAGACCGCGGCGTTCCTTTTTCAATGCGTCTCTTCTACAGGGGTCATGCGATATACGATGCGCTTAAAAAAGACTATTTCGCCAGGATCAGTAAACTCGTCGTGTTTCCTGCGATGAAATATCTTGAATTTCGCATTCGGGATAATTCCGAATCGTTCGGCGAGCTCTCCGCCGAAGCATATAATGAATTGTATAACTGTTTAAAATCGTATCTTTCAATGTCGGAAGCGGTGACCGGAAAGAGCGACCTTATTGATACGGCTGCAATCCACCCGGTCCTCTTTGAAAGCCTGAAAAATGCATTGCTTTCCACGCGCAGGGAAAACAGGTTTTCGGAAAACATCGAAATTATTCTGAATATTAATATAAGCCTGTATCTCAGGTTTCTTAAAAACGGCGAATTCAAGGCATTGCAGGAGGATCAGCGTCTTACGTCGAATGCGCGGAAACGGCTCTGCAGGCTTCCCAACGCCGGCGTGATCTACAAAAGCGTGATTGACCGCCTCTCGGCCGATGCGAAGGAGATGACGCTGGACGATCTGCTGGGGAGGAGCGGCGCGGGTGTTCTGCAGTCGGAAGCGCTCATCAGCATGCTCTATACCCAGGAGGGGTGGGACAATTATGTTTCGGCGGCGCTCAAGGAGGAGAGCAAGAACCCCTACCGGATCGACTGGGTGCTGGGTACGTCGCAGGGGCAGCTGTCCGAAGAAGCCATTGACAAGAAAGAGTTGTATCAGGGCATGGTCAACGCCTATTTCGAAGACGTGAAAAACAAATGGTTTCTTTTCATTTCTTCGGTTACCATGGAGCCGTTCGGCGACCTGGAACGCAGCGGCAGGTTCCTGCGGAAGCTCGGCGCCGAAGACTCGGAGCTGGTCAAGCTGCTGAAACGGGTCCTGGAGATGGCGCAGATAAAAACGTCCAAAGAGATCAAGCCGCCCGCGGCGCTTTCAAAGGCGCTTTCAAAAAAGACGCAGAAGCTGAAAAAACTGGGGATTCAGACGGACTCCCTGGTCGCCCGGACAAAAGGAATGGATTATCTCAACGAACTGCTCGAGCCGTACAGAACATTTGTGAACTCCGGCCAGGGCGCTATGGGAGGATTGGAAGGGTATCGCGACAAACTGCTGACGTTGTCGGAAAAGCTGTCCGCAATTCAACAGCTTGAGGGCGATAATGTGGTCGCTCTGTTTAACGGCAAAGAGTCCGACCCCCTGTTTGGTGCATGGACGTTCATAAAAAACGAGCTTACCGCCATGCCCGAGGAGCTCGCTTTCGCGCTGGAAAAGGTGCTCCTGCCGCCGGTCGATTTTACGGCCAAGGCGGTATCCGGAGCGCTGGATAAACAGCTTACTGCGCTCTGGAACGCCGATGTTGTCACGGTTTTCGGTAACAGGCTGGTGGGCCGGTATCCCTTCTCGAAAAAGGAGGAGGAGGCTTCCTTCGAGGACGTGATGAATTTTTTCAGGCCGGCAACGGGCATCTTCTGGGGGTTTTACGAACGCCGTCTGTCGCCGTTCTGTTACAAGAGCAACGGCCAGTGGCAGGTGCGCAAAATAGGCACCGTGGAAGTACAGATCAATCCGCAGCTGATAAAAACCCTGGAGCGGGCCGAAAAAATAAGAGACGTCTTTTTCCAGTCCGACGGCACCCAGCGCATCCATAAACTGAGTATCGTTCCGGATCAGACCAATAAAAATAAAGCGGTTTTAAAGATCGGAGACCGGGAGTTCACCATCGATATTGTTGACAAAGGTGATCCTGCGAAGTTCAGCTGGCCCGTCGAAACCAAGGTGAAGGATGTCGTATTGAAGGTGTATGCAAACGAGAGCGTTGCCAAGGAATTTGCGTACAGCAGCAACTGGGGCCTGATGCGCCTGTTTGAGGAAGCCAGGATCAATCCCCTGAACCAGAGCATGTTTACGGCAAAATGGAAGATCAATGTGCAGAACATGTATATGCTTCAGTTTACCATAAAGGTCACGGTCGCGGCGTCGGACAATCCTTTCAGTGAGCAGATATTCAGCGGTTTTGACTGTCCGCTGAAGATAACGGCCGGCGGGTAGCTGTCTGCGGGTATACCGGTGGCGCTCCTGTACACACGGGATCGGCATCACACTAACTGCGTCTGCTTCAGCGAAACATATTCTTTGATGATGCGCATGAATCTGTTCAGCGAGCTTATGGTTCGCGCAGAGAGATGAAACCAGTGGGGATTCCCCACAAGGTGGCCCATTTTTGATGTTTTGCGGATAAGAGTGACAAGGTCCGAAATGACCCCGATCTGTTTCGGCGTCAGCGTCAGGGAGAGTTTGTTTGATTCAAGGTCGGTGCTGCCATGGTAAATTTCAGCAAGATCCGCCATCTCCTGAGTAATGGGCATTTTACCGATCAATTCCAATTCAAAACGGTATTTTCCTTTAAAGGTAACGAAAATGTTGCAGAAATCTTCGATGTTGTCGGTGTCGTCCTGATCATCGATCTGGAGAAATGATTTTTTCTTCATTCTCTTTTCAAAGAGGTAATGATCGATATGATAGGCGTCGCTGATATGTTGTCTGAAGTCGCGTGACATTTTATATGTACCATGTATTGGAGAACGGACGGTAAATCACTCTTTAACGGTAACCGGGTTTGCGTTCCCGGTACCTTTATATATAAAATAAAATTATTACACGGGAAATAACCTGAAATAATTATTAAAAGCAATGCACGGTATATTTACTCTGCTTCTGTTGATCTGTTCCTGCGCGGGAATTGTTGCGGAGATTGTTACAATTTCATCGCCGGAAAAGATCATGGGTATGATCGATATGGATCCCGCCGAAACAACCAATGGCCGGTTTAACCGCATGCTTTTTACCCTTTCCGCGGTTTATATGCTGGTTATTGTCCTGCTCTTCTTTTCCGGCGACGGCAGATTCCGCATCTATGGAGCGGTTATGGTGGCCATTTCCCTGCTGGGCTGGATGTTCAGGTCCAGCCTGAGGAAACATACGTTTATTATGCGGGCGGAATCCACCATCAGCCTGATATTGCTTGTTGATATAGTGCGGACTACAGCCGCGGATATCATCCGGAAGCTGCACTAATAATCCGGGGTTCGTATGGTTGACCCGGCCCTGCCGGGCGCTTATGAAAGTGTGCCGTTACAACTGCGTGCTGCGTTTTTTATCTCTTCAACAGCGCTATAGCTCCATCCCGGCAGCTGGGTAATAAAAAAAATGTCGTTATGGAACAGGGGGTCCTCGTGCAGCCGCGGAAAGGTTGCGGCATAGTGGTCAAAGAGCGGCGTGCCGGGCACCGGCGAGAGGAATACCGGTTTAACGTTGACATGAAGTGAAGAGACAAAATCGAGCTCTTCCAGCATCTCCTGCACCTGCTGGCCGGGCAATCCTCCCATGACGTATACGCCGATATCCTTTGCATCAAAACCGGCTGATGTTATGAGATGTATCTTTTCCGCAAGCTCTTTTTTACCGGCCTTGGAGCTGGTCTCCTTCCGGTATTTTGTATTGCCGCTCTCATAGCCGAAACGCAGGGTGACGAATCCGCTCTCTTTCATATGTTCCAGTATCTCTCTGGTGATCCAGCGGATGTTTAAACCGTTGGGAACATGGATCCTGACAGGCGTGTCCAGTGCTGCGATTTCCCGTGACAGGGGAATGAAGTGTGCTTCCGGCCGGTACAGCAGCGCATCGTCGTAACAGGCGAAGTCGGTTATATTGAAACGTGCGATCAGTTCTTTCATCTCCAAAACGATCAGCGCACGCGGCCTGGCCTGAAACTTGTTCTGCAACCGGGAAGAGGCGCAGTAGGCGCAACGGAACGGGCAGCCAAGGGACGTGAGAATGGGACCGTGGGGCAGATGCGGCACAAGGGAGAGCGCGCTGATCAATTCCGGCTTCCACCCCCGGAGCGAAAGGGTGTTCAGCATGCTATGCGAAAAGGCGTTTTTGTCGGTCAGCCGCCCGGAAAAAATTTCCGCCTCCGGTATCCGTTTTTTCAGGATCTGCGGTATAAGAGTCGCGGCCACACCGCCGATTACCAGCGGGATGTCGGGAAATATTTTTCTGACGGTGCTGACGGTTCCGGCTAATCCGTCTATCCAGTAGGTCATGCCGCTGCCCACACAAATGATATCGGGTCTTGCTGCTGTAGCCAGCCGGTGCATAAGGTTCTCTTCGCTGATACCATAGCGTTTGTACTTTCGCTCGATCATATTATACAGACCCGGCTTCATAAGCTCTCTGCTGGGGAAATCAGCCGTATTATGCCGTTTTGGTTTTATCTCGCCCTGGCGTTCGAGGCAGTTGATGTATTCAACATCCCAGTTGTTAAACCGAAGGAGGGACATAAGAAAATAGAGGCCGACAGGGTGCATCCACTCGTCGTAGAGCTTGAAGTCGGTTACCCAGGGATTAATGACTAGCGCTTTTTTTTCTTTGTTCTGATTCATGGTGAAACCGGGCATAAAAAATCCTTACTGATACAGATAAAAATAATATGTATATTGGAGACATATTGTGGAAAGGCCATTCGGAAAAAAACAGGTACCAAAAGCGATGAAAGGGGGAGCGCGTGGTTCTGAAAAATATTCCGGGCAGGGGAACGCCGCTGTATCGAAATGCGGGGTTCAGTTTCAATACTATCGAAGATTCTGAAGAGGCGTTTCGGGAGGAGCTCCGTTCGCCCCAGAGTTCTGTGCATTTTATCTATACCCGGTTCGGTAATCCGACGATCATCGAAACCGAAGCGCAGATTGCGGGTATAGAGGGCAGCAGGTGGGCGCTGCTTACCGCGTCTGGCATGGCGGCGATCGATACCGCACTTTCGATTTTCCAGAGAGGCCGGGACACCGGCACCTGGCTCTTTTTCAGCGAGATCTATGGCGGCACCAGCACGTATGCTGATACCGTATTGGCAAAAAAAAGAGGCATCGCCATTGCACGTTTCCAGCCGCAAACCGGCAAAGAGCGCTTTGACCTCGGAAAATTAGCGGAAGCTCTTGATACCATAAAACCCGGCCTGCTCTTTTTTGAGCCGGTCACCAACCCGCTGCTTATTGTCATTGACGGAAAAAAAGTAATTGAAATCGCCAAAAAGAGAGGCATACCCGTTATCGTGGACAATACCTTCGCCACGCCCCTTCTTTGGCGGCCGCTGGAGGATGGAGCGGATATCGTTATACACAGCGCGACAAAATACCTTGCCGGACACGGCGACATAACCGCGGGGGTTGTGTGCGGCAATGACGGAGTATTAAGAGACGGGGCTTTCCTGTACCGAAAACTCGTCGGGAACATAGTAAGCCCGGATGACGCGTACCGGCTTGGTAATCAGCTCAAAACCCTGCCCCTGCGGTTTTCCAGACAATGTGAAAAAGCCCTGCTGCTGGCAAAAAAACTGGCAAAGCACCGCGCAGTGCACGGTGTCAGGTATCCGGGGCTAAAGCACCATCCCACGCACCGGGAGGCAGTAAACCTTTTTGCGGATAAAGGCAGCGGCGCGCTCATCACCTTCGAGCTGAACGGCGGGAAGAGGGCGTGCGACAGGTTTATTAAAAAGGTATCCGGCGCGGTCGCCTATTCTCCGACCCTGGGCGACCCCGAGACCATCCTTATTCACGTGCCAACGGTATTTACGCAGGAGAGATTCCCGTTTCCCGGCATGCTGCGGCTCTCGGTCGGGTTTACGGATTTTGAAGAAGTACAGCGAAGCATTTTTACCGCGCTTGATGAATTATAACACGAGAATACCTGCGCTGTTTTTTCGCAGGGGACGCTGCTTATCACCTTACGAAAAAGCCTCTGTCTTTGAGAGACAGAGGCTTTTTTAACTGACGATTTTTCCGCTTTTTACAATCGCGTGATTCCTGCGTCAGGCGGAGAATTTATTCAGTTTTTTCATGAATATCAATACGAGCAGAGCCGAGAAACCTAATATTCCGGTCAATATCAGGAAATACTGATGATGAGGAATCTTGTCGTAAAAAGTGCTCATATATCCCGAAACGAATCCTCCGGCCCCGGTAATGAAAAACCAGGCGCCCATCATCATGCCCTGCCACTTTGGCGGTGCGACTTTGGACACGAACGACAGACCCATCGGGGAAATCGAAATTTCAGCCAGGCTTACAACCAGATACGTGACAATCAACCATAACGGGCTCAGGCTGTTGGTGTTGCTGTTGCCGCCGGCAAGGGACGCGAAAATCATGATAATCATGGTAACGCCCATGATGAGCAATCCGTAGAAAATTTTGCCTGCGGTAGAGGGCTCTTTGCCCATCTTGTTTAAAAAAGCATAGAACGGTAAAATGGTCATCGTAAGCACAATAATGCCCACACAATTAAAGAATGAATAAAACTGCGCCGGTATGTTCCATGAAATAAATCCCAGGTTCCAGACCGGCTGTGTGGATTTATCGGCAAAATAGGTCATCGCGCTGCCGTTCTGGTAGTAGCAGGCCCAGAAAATGAATGCAATCAGGAATAACGTGATCAGCGTACCGATGCGCTCGTATACCTCTTTTTGCGGCATCTCCCGGACCGGCGCCGCAGGCGAGTTCTGCGCGACCTTCGGGACAAGCCTGGTATCGGCATGCCTGATGATAGACTCGCTTGACATAAAGGTTATTGCCGCGACTACCATGCCGCCCGCTGCCGTCCAGAACGCCAGATTAAAGTTGTTCTGGAATACATAGCTTATGACAATTGATGCGAGCAGCGCGCCGATGTTGATTCCCATGTAATAGATGTTGTATCCGGCGTCTTTGAGGGACTCAATTTCTTTGGTATACAGGTTTCCCACAAGAACCGAGATGTTTCCTTTCAGAAAACCCGTGCCGACAACCACGAGCAGAAGGCCGAAGGTAAAAGGCCATTGCAGTTGTGCCGACGAGAGCGCGACGAACACATAGCCGATTGTCATGATACAAGCGCCGATTTTAATGGCTTTTATCTGCCCTAATATGCGATCGGCGATCAGTCCGCCGATGAAATTAAACGCGAACACGCCCCAGAGAAACACCCCGTAATACCATCCGTTTTTGACTGTGCCCCAACCAAGATACTTGCTCATATACAGAACCAAAAGCCATGCCAGCGAGTAAAAACCGAACCGCTCCCACAATTCGGTCATGAAACAGACCCATAATCCTTTGGGGTGTTTTTTGTCCATAGTCAATACCTCCGGAGAACATAAAAATGTAATGAGATTATTTTATTTATTGATGAAGAATGTCCCGTTAAATGAAATAAACTTGAGATATAAGATATATTATATAGGACATAAGAGGTTAGAACCTTAGAAATAATTTTCTGACATTTTTCACCCTGAAGGGTACTTCGAGTCTGAAAATTATTTCGTGAAGGCTTTAGTCTCCTTTTGTTCTGTGTAAAAGGTTAAAGGATTAAAACTGCACCAGTAGGGTTCTTATTCTGCTGCTTGGCATAAAAGGTTAAAGAATTTTAATCCTACGCTACGGCAAAATTTTCTAAAAAAAAGTAGGACTAAAGTCCAGCTTGTCTGGGGTAGGGGTTTGTAAAAATGGATGCTATAAAGCTCTGTAATTGTCAGCGAAAAAAGTCTACAACTGATTATTGTTGATAATAATATAACGATTTAATCGCTTCTTGATTTCTATAAAACAACCTGCGATTGTTATTTTTGTACAGGGATGTATTATTTTATCATACCCCAATATGTACAGTAACTGCTATAAAGATTACGTTAAAAATGTTTATATATATTATGAAAGCCCTTAAGAAAGGGGTGTTTTGAATGAATTTTAAATATTCTTTTCTCTTGGTTATTCTCTATTCGTTTGCCAGTTTTTCTCAATTAATTACTATAAAAGTCATTGACGATGAAACTCAGGCTCCGCTTAAAAATGTTTCAGTCTATAAGCAATCCAACCTGCTTACCACTACCGATACCGATGGCCAGGCGTCATTGCCTGCGATCGGTGATACGGCAACTATGAGCTTCCGGCATACTGCGTATGAAGACATAAACATTACCATGGATCAGTTGAAAGGGATGAATTATACGGTAAAGCTTTCCAAATCGATCGTCACCTTGAGCACGATGACCGTTACCGCGAGCAAATGGGAGGAAAACAGGTCGGAAGTGCCCAATAAAGTTACCACTTTGACAAAAGGTGATGCGGCGTTTTCCAACGCCCAGACAAGCGCAGATCTGCTGGGCAGTTCCGGCGAGGTGTTTATCCAGAAGAGCCAGCTTGGCGGCGGCAGCCCCATGCTGCGGGGTTTTACCGCAAATTCGGTTTTGCTGGTGGTGGACGGCGTCAGAATGAATAATGCGATCTATCGCGCAGGGAATCTGCAGAACGTTATATCAATTGATGCGAACGCGATTGAGAATGTAGAAGTGATTTTCGGCCCTGGCTCGATTATCTACGGAAGCGACGCTCTGGGCGGCGTGTTCAGTTTTCATACAAAAAATCCTCTGCCGGCCGATGATGAAAAAGTAGCGTTCTCCGGCGATTTTATGGGACGGTTCTCTTCCGCAGATATGGAAAAGACCGGCCATATCGGCTTGAATCTGGGGTTTAAGAAGTTCGGCTCCTATACTGCGGTTACCTTCTCCGATTTCGACGATCTGCGCATGGGCCAGGGCGGCGAATATTACGATTTCTATAAACGTCCTGAATACGTTGATAGAATTAACGGAAGAGATACAATAGTAGAAAACGAAGATCCCGCAGTTCAGAAGTCTTCGGGGTACAGCCAGTGGAATGTGCTGGAAAAATTAGTATTGAATGTCTCGGATAACCTCAAACTACAGAATGCTTTTTATTTTTCGACTACGTCCGATTTTCCACGATATGACAGACTGATCCAGTATAAGGACGACCTGGTTACGCTAAAAAATGCAGAGTGGTATTATGGCCCGCAGCGCTGGATCATGGACGCATTTACACTGTCCTTTAAGCGCCGGTCGCTGTTATTTGATGTTATGACGGCAACAATAGCGTATCAGAACTATGAGGAGAGCCGGAATGAGCGTGCATACAGAAAGAATTTGCTGATTTCAAGAACCGAAGACGTAAACGGCATTTCCGGTAATTTCGATTTTAATAAAGGATTTGGGGCAAAATCATCCCTGTTGTATGGCCTTGAAGCTGTTTACAATAGTGTTAAATCAACGGCAGAGCAGAAGGATATTGTTCTGGACACAACCGGCTCTGCCCAGACACGGTATCCTGACGATTTCAACGATTACGTCACCGGCGCCGTATACGGGTATTTCAAAACAAACTGGCATAGAGTGTTTACGTCTGTTCTGGGGGTGCGATACAGCCATGTTTACCTGAAATCGGGCATTGATGAAAATCAGAGGCTGTTCCCCTATCTTCCGAGTAATATAAAAATCAATGCCGGTTCATTCAATTTTTCAGTTGGCGGCGTTGTACGGCCCCTGGAAAACTGGAACATCAATCTTAACGCTTCTTCCGGATACCGTGCTCCAAATGTCGATGATGTGGGCAAGATATTCGATGTTGCACCGGGCACGGTGAGGATGCCCAACGACGAGTTGAAACCGGAATATGCCTATAACCTCGATTTCAGCACAAACGCCAGATTTTTAAAAATTATCGGATTTGAAGCCGCGGTTTTTGCAACCTATGTGAAAGACCTCATGAATGTGGGAGATTTTACCTATAACGGGCAGGAATATATTGTTTATAACGGCGATACCTGCAAAGTGGTGGCTGTTGTAAATAAAGCGAAGGCCTATATCTGGGGCGGCAGCGGAGCTATTAGTTTCGATTTCACCCGGTTCCTGTCATTGAAAAATACTTTGACGTATGTCCGTGGTATTGAGGGCAATGATACCGTGCCTCTGCGCCCGGTACCGCCATTGTACGGCGCTTCGCATCTTCTGTTCGATCTGGATAGAGTCAGAACTGATTTTTATGTGTGTTATAACGCGGAAAAAATTCAGGGTACCCACAGCGGAAATATGGTTATCAACGATGAGAACAGAGCGTACCTGTATCCGAAGAATGATGATGGGTTATATATCTGCCCTGCCTGGTATACACTGAACCTGAAAGCATCTGTTGACATTACCAAAAATTTCACGCTGGATGCCGGCGCTGAAAACATACTCAACCGCTGCTACCGCTCATACGGATCGGGGATATCGGCGCCGGGACTTAATGTAATTACCGCGATCCGCGCCAGGTTTTAATACTTTGCACTAATTATAGAATACAGGTAATGCGTTTTTGTACATGCCCTGCGGTTTGTTCCGCAGGGTTTAATTTTTATACCATACGTAGCTTGAAAAAATATTTCCACGCCCCGCGCCTCTTTTAGGTATATTTCCAAAAAGAAAAATCTCTTTTATCCGGCTGGTTTCGGAGGTTATTTGTGAATTCAGAAGACCGCACATTCAAATTCAGAAAAGTCGTTTCATTCTCTCTTTTCATCCTGTTTTTGATTCTCTGTATCTCCGGCTTTGCCCTCTACATCAAACCCGAAGGCGATATCGCCAACTGGATCGGGTGGAGGTTTCTGGGTCTTGACAAAGAGGGGTGGGAAGGGTTCCACGCTCTTTTTTCACTGTTTTTCCTTGTTTGTGCACTCATGCACCTCTTGTATAACCTGAAAGTGCTGATCCTGTATCTTAAACAAAAGGTGACCGGGAGACTGGCATTGAAAAAGGAGTTTTGCGTTTCTGCTTTTATTGTTACCGCTTTGCTTATCGGTACGGTTATGCGGGTGCAGCCGTTCTGGAAAATTGCACAATGGCGCCAGGCATTGAAGAAGAACAGAGGGTTGATTACTGTCCAGGAGCCTGAACCGGGTTTTCATAAAAGAACAATCGGCGCTGTGGCGGAATTTTTTGGCATGCCAGCCCGGGAGCTTGTTCGGAAGCTGAATCTGATCGATATACGGGTAACTGACACCGACAAAAAGCTGATTGATGTGGCACATGAAAATAATATGACGCCGGAAAAAGTATATATACGGATTTTAGAACAGGGAAAATAACAGGGAGTTGGTTATTAAATAAAATTTATATTTGACACTACTGTATAAATATTATATTAAAAGCATTGTTATTATGCGCGAAAATAATTTGATAATTGCCGGGACGACTACATATTCCAGTACAGACATATCAGATTCGATACAAATACTAAAGAAACGAGGATGGTTTTTTGCAGAATTGTTTACAAGGGGTTATAGCACACAAATTACAATAAATATATTTTATATGGTATGTAATATATTAATGTTGTGTAACACTTTTAACAAAAACAGGAGGAGTTAAAGGTATGAAAAGAGTACTTTTTGTATCTGTGATTTTGACAATGGCGGTTCTTTCGTTTGGTGCAGAACCAGGGTCGGATTGGAATTTTTATGGAAGCGCCCGTTTGGGTGGGGCGTATTGGAACAGGGGGCATTGGTATGCGTATGAGAGAGATTCTTTGGGACAGATAAATCCAGATTCGATAATAGTAAACGATACGTTGCCAATCAAGCGTTTCATGTTAGATATGCAATTTAACAGCCGTTTTGGAGCAAACATCAAGAAGAATAAACTCGGATTCCGTTTCGAGGCTGGATGGGGATATGTGCTCAGGGATCAGAAAATTAATTTTGATCAGAAACTAACTACTCAAAGGGTAAAAGAAGCTTTAATACTTAGAAGATTATATGGTGAGTGGTATATCAATGAATATTTTACCTTGCTCATCGGCCATGAGTGGAATATTGCCAATTTCCTTAGTAGCGCGCAGGTTTTTAATATGGAGGAAGGATTAGCCTATTGCGGAGCGCTTGTTACAGGTAGAAAACCGCAGATCAGGTTTACCTATCAGCATAATTTGGCTCCTATTGACTGGAAAGTTGAAATCGAAGCAGCCAGAACCGATACTTTTATTTCCGCAGCTTTGACTGACGGGAATGAAGAAGCTGAAGAAATAATGCCGAAGTTTGAGGGTGGAGCCTCTTTTGGATTTGAGTCTGATATCTTCGCGGTCAGACTGAATTTGGTCGGGGGATTTACGCGTTACCGCCAGCTTAATAATCGTATCCAGCCGGATGAGAAAATATCGGTAATTAAAACTGAATGCGAAGCGGTAAAACTCGATCTCAGGGTGTGGAAAATTTCTATCGTTTCTGCGTATGCCAGGGGAGTAAACCTTGCGGCGTATGGTGCATATATGGGTGATCCTGAGGGGTTCCGCATTTATATGGACACAAGAATTTTTTACCCCTGGTGGGGATTTAAGGACTCTGTTGATCAGGTTAATCAGGTTCGTTCTATGTGTTCTCCTCTTATCCGGCAGGGATTTTGTCTTTTTAACATAAAGCCCTTTCCTGTCTTTGCATTTGAATGTGGCGCTGGTATAATACGAATTATACCATCCGCTTACGACCTGAAAGAACAGGAAAAAGCTGCGCCAAATGCGTTCTGGAGAAAAGCCGCGTATGCGAATTTTCAGTTTTATCTTGCGGATGAACATGTCATAATAATCCCGGAGGTTTCTTTCAGTGACTTTGGTGGCGGTTTGGGAGGACAAACCATTCAGGGCTCAGGAGGAAAATGGACCGCGATAGGATGCAAGCTGCAAATAGACATATAATTGTAGCCGATTACATTAATGCGGAATAATATAAAAATAGTGCCGGAGAGTAAGGAAATATCTGCGTTGTTCACGGAGATATTTCCTTCTGACACAGGGTCAAGAGAAGAGTGCTCATTGTCTTGGAGAGAGTTTTTATGGTGAAATGCTTTTCATAAGCACCATTAAGAGGCAGGCAATTTAAGCGAATACAGGCTTTTTTATCATGTTATAATCGAAGATAAAAAAGATAAAAAAAATATTGCGATTATCATTTTTTTTCTGTATATTAGTGATATATTAGATATGAGGGGCGGACGTATCATATATATTATAATGAAATACCTTTTTCAATTCGGGAAATTAAGTAATTTCAGATTATCAGTAGAATTAGTTATAATAACACATTTATTATATCTTTTAAAATAAACACCTAAAAAGTGGGAGGCTATTTATGTTCAAAGAAAAACACCTTGTTTTTCTTGCAAGCGCTATCTGCTTTATTCTGACATTTGGAATAACAGCTTTTAGTGAAACAGATGATGAGGATTCAAAACAGGGTCCATTTTATCCCGGAGGCACTTGTATTACCGGTTTGCCTAGTGATCAGGCGTGGGAAATGAGACAGCAGGCAATTGGAGCCAACGGCCAGGGATATAATTTAAACAAATGGGAAAGTGTCGGGCCTTATGGCATTGGAAGAGTATGGGACCTTCAGTTAGATCCGCGAAATGATAATACTTTATATGTTGGCGCTGGAACGGGTTCCGGACTTTGGAAAACCACTGATGGCGGTTCTACCTTTAAGTGTCTTTCAAATGATTGGAAGAGCCAGAGCATAGGCGATATTGAACTGGATCCACAAAACCCCGATGTCGTATGGGTCGGCGGCGGCGAGTGTATCGTCGGTGGAGGCTCAATTGCATATCCTGGTGTGGGTATTTATAAAAGCGTCGATGCGGGAAATACTTGGGAGCATAAGGGACTGGACTCTTCTTTCTTTATTTCAAAAGTAATGGTTCACCCGACAAATTCAAATACTGTTTTTGTTGGCGTGATGGGCAACCTGTTCTCACCGAATCCGCAGCGGGGCATTTACCGCACCAAGGACGGAGGTGCAACCTGGCAACGAGTCTATTATGCCAATGATTCAACCGGGTGTATTGATCTGATAGTATACACAAAGAATCCTAGTAGAATTATTGCGTCAATGTGGACCGCTATACGTGGACCATACTATAGAAATTATTCCGGTCCCGCATGTCAGGTATATAAAAGTGAAGACGGGGGTGATACCTGGACAAAAGTGAGCGGTTTACCGAGTGCAATGGGAAGAATAAACATGGATATGTGCAGGGATAATCCGGATATTATGTACCTCAACTGCCTCAACAGCGCCAGCGAACAGCAAGCAACCTACAAATCAACAGATGGCGGCGCTACATGGGCTGCTGTTACCAAGGCTACCGGTAATTTTGCATACTATGGTTTCGCATTTAACAGGGTCATGGTTAACCCGAAAAATGCACAAGAGGTGGTTATTGGCGGAATCACGGTTGATAGAACTACTAATGGCGGCGGTGCATGGAGCGCTTCAAAATTTCCGTCATCCTGCCATGTTGACTTTCATGCTGTTCAATGGGGAAATCAGAATAACAGTATTGTGTATGTGGGGCACGATGGCGGGCTTAGTAAGTGCACTGGCGGGATAGGATCAGCACTTACTCATTTAGGAATTAAGACAACGGGCGGATTATCCATGGCGCAGATATACGGCGGAGACGTTGCAAAGGACCCCAAACATATGGTTGTAGGGTTACAGGATAACGGAACACGCTATACTTTAAGCGGCGGTGCCAGCACTCCTTATGACTGGACAGAGGGTTTCGGAGGCGACGGTTTTCATTGCAGAATCAACCCCTATAACACAAATGTCTGTATAGGATCGTTACAGCACGGTGTGTTCTATATGTCATCCAACAAAACAAGTTGGGGCGGCATCTCAATCAGTGGCAGGAAACAGTGGGATTGCGGATGTACGTTTGATTCAAAAACGGGAAGATGCTATGCCGGAAGCCAGTATGTATGGACTGCTTCTCTCGGTAGCACAGCATTTTCTCAGATAAGCCAGGACCTGACTAACGGTAATCACACTATGACCGGATCAGCATATATCATGGGCAGCATAACCGCCCTGGCTGCGTATAATGGCGTTTGCTATGCCGGCACCGAAGACGGAAACGTCTGGGTCAGCCAGAATGCGACAGGATCAGGCGCAACGTGGAAGAAGATTCGTGACGGAGCGAAGACCGGAACAACCGAGCGTACCAAATATGACGGCTGGATCACCGATATATTTGTTGATGAATCCGATGCAACCGGTGGAACCGCTTATGTTGCCGTATGGTATCATCGGTGGGGTTTGAGCTATTATAAACCGTTGATCTTCAAACTGACGAACTTTGGCGATGGCGGCGTTGGGTCCGCTGATTGGAAGGATATAAGTGGAGATTTACCGCCTTTCATTACCACCCACGATATTGTCGTTGACATTAACAATACTCCCACCAAGGGCTATTTGTACTGTGCCACCGACTATGGTATGTTCTATTCACCGAATACTGGAACAAACTGGAAATGGCTTGGTGACGCCACAATGCCGGTCATGACGATCAAAGATATTTCGATGAGGGGGGAAAACTATATCCACGCCTGCAGTTATGGACGCGGTATGTACAGAATGAATTTGGCGACCGCTTCTGTTGGAAAGAATCCTAAAGACCTGTCGTCCAAAGGCAATCAGATCATAAACAACTACCCGAACCCAATTATCAACCAGACCAGTATCCGGTTCAGGGTAAATCAAAGCCAGAAGATCGCCCTTGGAATCTATGATCTGTCCGGACGCCTTGTTAAGATGGTGTATGAGAACAGTGTTGAGGCGAACAGGCTCAATACGGTTACATGGAATGTCACAAGCACGAACGGTCAGAAGGTCGCCTCCGGCAACTATATCTGCCGTTTGATTGGAGAAAAGGTAACACTTGCAAGGACGATTACTGTTAAGAAGTAACAGATTGATAATTTTTTAATAAAAAAAGGACAGCATTCTATTTAAATGCTGTCCTTTTTTAAAGCGATCACGATGAGCTGGGTTTTAGTAAAGAGGAATTATAAAATGCATAGACGATATTCCTGCGCGATTCTTCTGTCGTTATTTATATCTGCAACATCATTTTCACAAATCTGGCTTGTACGGAATGTATCCAACGTTTTTCCAGACGATTGTTATGTCAGCTTCGGCAATAAGGTCGGGATTGCGTATTGCCTCCCGGAACGATATGTGGAACCGGAACAAATAGATGACTGGAACGACAGCGCCCTGGTGTATGTGCTGTATCCGGTATTTCAACTCCCCATAAACAAGGAATCAGACGGGGAAAAGAAAAATAAACGTAAAAAATCCCGAAAAAAGTCCGCCGCAAGTGAAATTACAAAAGATTCTTCACTGGTACACGAGGCTCCAAAATGGAATTTCACCAGAGCCGACAGCCTGGTCATATTTGAAAATGGAAAGATTGTTTATACCTATGAAAATATCCTTGTATATAAAACCTATAAACCTTTATTGGAAACAGATATCACATCATACAGGCCTTTTCAGTTAATCAAGCCAACGACAACAGTCAAGCTGAAAAGTAGTGACTACTAAAAGGTTTCTGATTATTTGAGGAAAAAAAACAACACTTGATTTTAAAAAAGTTGTATCTTTATATGCGGGGGGCGACATTTTTTTCTGAAAATATATGACAAGTATTCCGCTCCCGCCATACTATCGAAGGGGCGATAACCGGCGGGACTGATTTCATTCTATTTCTTGCATTTTTATTTTTAAAACCGCATTATCAGGATTGGTCCTGACACATCCTTTTTTCGCTGGGATCTATTGTATTAATTGAGCAAACGTCTATTCTTGGAGGAGGTTCAAAATGCGGGTTTTTTTTAAAATCAGAATTTGCACCTTCATCATCCTGACAACATACACACTCATACTCTATGCAGGTACTCATCTTTTTAATGCGCCGTATTCGGTTTATACGAATGGTGTTTTTATAACCGATCAAAACACCAGGGCGGATTCTGAAAAACGGGTTTCGGAAGAAGGCTCTTTTTCGGCGAGCTTCAGTGCGGGCCCTGGTGAACCGGAATCACGGGAACTTCAAAATTTCGAGTTTTTGAAGGGCGGCGCCATCTTATTCAGACTTGCACAGGCTCCCGGCTCTGATGTGTCTATATCCAATGCAGGGTATCTAATTTTCTACGATCATACGCCGTCACCTACCGCTTCCCTGGTTATCCACTGTTATTCAAAGAACGGGGAAAAGATTTTTTCCAGGGGTTTTAACGGAGCGGATGTGTTCGGATTTTCTCCGCAAGGAAACCAGTTCGGCGTTGTCTCGAACAAAGGACTTGAGGTTATTTCGCTTTCGAGCGGTACGACAGCTTTGTACCGGAAGGGTTATCTGTTCGATATCTCCTCTGATGAGACAAAGGTCGCTGTGGCGTATGAAGGCGGTATCGCTGTTTATTCAAACGGCAGATGCGTCGGGGAGATTAAAACCGGGATGAGCTATACACGTAAGATTAGAATATCCCCTGATAATAACCGGGTAGCGGTTATCGATAAAAACAGGCTGCACGTATATTCGCTCAAAGAGTATACCCTGACCTTTTCCGATATGCTTACCGGGAACAATTCATTCAGGGACCTGAGGCTGGACAATACTACCGCATGGGCAGGGATTCATTACAAGGACGAGAAGCTTTCCCGGGGAATCCTGAAAACATATAATCTGCAGAATAAATCTGCTGTCGAACAGATCAAGGCGAGCGAGCCGAGGATACGGAGCGGTCTTGATATCAAAAAGTTTAATGATATGTATGTTCCGAAAACAAGGGATAGCAGATATCCTAAGATTCCCTGGCCGTTCAGTCCGCAGAACCAGGCGCATAAAATGTGGAATAACTATGAGGCGCTTAATACGTCTGCGGATGCGGTAGTTGACACCATGTTCCCCTATCTTCATCAGGGCATAGATATGGAGTGTCCCAAAAACACAAAAGTCTATGCAGTAGCGGACGGTTTTGTTAAATTTGTAATTACTCTTGGTGGCGATATTTACTGGCGTACTGCTACAGCCGAGGTACAGGTTCCCGATTATTCAGACGGATGGCTCTATGCGCATCTTATCCAGAGTACTATTCAGGTTGATGCCGGCGACCAGGTTAAAGCCGGTGATTATCTCGGCGATATTGTTTACTGGTCAACGGAGGTGGACGGGCATCTGCATTTCGCGCGAATCAGGGATCACGGCACCGTGTGGAGTTATGACGATGATGAATATGGGATAGTGTATAATCCCGAACTTTCGTTAACACCCAATAGCGATACAACACCGCCGGTTATTGTTGCCGCGATAGCGAATAAGTCTAAATTCGGATATTACAGTAAAAACAATACGGATTCAATGGCTGTTTCAAGCGCCTATTATTATCCCGACAGCGCACGTGGGGGGGTAAAAGGAAATGTCGATATTATTGTAAAACTGTATGATTATACCGGGTACAAGGCATTTACACAACCTGCATATTCCCTGTATTACTGGATTAAAGGGATTGATAAAAACAACTGCTGGAGTAATTATAACAAGCTTATCATCGATACGACCCTTGCGCAGATCAGAAATCGTGCCTACCCATTTAACAGCGTCACTAAATTAAAACCGTATGCTGCAGTAATGTACAAGTACGATAAGGTGTTTGTTCCCGGCGGGTGGTTTAGCAGGACGCGTAATTTTGCCCATGTATTAACCAATAACAACGGTGATACCGCAATTACCCCCGGCGAAAAAGACTCCTGCCTGCATACGGCAAAATATTATGACGGCTGGTATCGTGTGTATGTAAAAGCCTTTGACTGCAAAGGGTATTCTGTCGTTGACAGTGAAAACGTGTACTTTAACAACGGCAATCATGATCCCACCCCGGTTGTTTCCGGAAGCGAACAGCCGATAACCGGTTTCTGGCTAGGCAGCAGTTTTTCCGGGAACTACAGCACAGTTGTCACGATTCAATTTCATGTGCCGGTAACAACAACGGTGTCGCTTAAAGTCTATGACCTGCTGGGCAATGAGGTAAAAAACCTGGCTCACGGTCTGTATAAACCGGAAAAATATTCCGTGAAATGGGATGGAACCGACAACCGTGGCAACAAGGTGGGCGCGGGAATGTATCTCTACAGATTGCAGGCCGGCCATTTTTATGCAACAAGGAAGGTGCAGGTCTATCGATAGGATTTCTGGATTGAAGAAAGGATTATTAATAATTGTACAGACGGATTGCAATCCGTCTCTACGAATGAACGATCAATACAATAGATTTCACAGAATAATTATTGCGTGATATAAAATCTGCAATTTGCGGTGAAACCGTTATATGCAGCCCGTACGAAATAGATGCCGCCGGCGATCTTCCGGCCGTTATTATCGGTCAGGTTCCAATCAACCTCATTTGACTGTTTATCAACAGCATATTCGATCCTTCTTACTTCCCTGCCGGCAGCATTAAAAATATCAATAGTCATCATGTCGTTGAAGCCCTGCGAAGCTTTTTCCGGAGGAATCACCAGGCTGAATCGTACAGAACGATTATGGCTGTTATGAGTGATTTTCAATCCAGCATCAAGCCCCGGTATTTTATAGTTATAGACCGTTCCTACCAATGCCCCAACCTGCAGAGAGCAGCGGAGCGTCTTTTCAAAAGCAACCGTGTTCATGGTCCAGGTGACCTTCAGATCAAACTTGGCCCAGTCGCCCTGTTTAGCCTGGTTGCTGCATTTGAATTCAAAGGGATCTGCCGTGCTGTTTTTAAAGGGCTGTAGCATTTTAACAGCCCCGTAACTGGCTGTGGAATCCCTCATTTCGATAAAGGTATATGATGATTTCAACAGGCCTTTTACATCCTGGGTTGTGTCAACCACTGACTTATTCTCGATCTCTGCAAGCAATGTTACGATCTCGCCGGGATTAAGCTGGCCGTTATTATTGCCGCCATTTACAACCTCATCCTTGATTTCAATCTTCTTCAGCACAGGGTAAAATCCCGCGCATTTTATCATATACATATCAGCGCCGAGCATTTTTTCTGCGGTTGCCTTTGCCGCTGCATCGGATTCCCACATGCTGGCGCCCAACTCCGTTATTACGCAGTAGAGCCTGTACGTAGCGGAATCAGACCAGCCCCAATCCTCGGTACCGCCATTG